>Ga0307486_1000859_pt1 | contig 25531 bp, 25 predicted proteins | sample CBIW02metaG_FD_203663 | JGI IMG/M metagenome (GOLD analysis project Ga0307486, IMG submission 203663) | Sea-ice brine microbial communities from Beaufort Sea near Barrow, Alaska, United States - CBIW 0.2 | ecosystem: Environmental > Aquatic > Marine > Coastal | place: USA: Alaska | collected...
GCCGCACCCTCAAGCGCGACGTGCCGCCGGAGTACTTCCTGCGCACCGCCTCGGTGTGGACGTACCAGCTGGCCTTTCTCCTTCCCCGACTCATCAACGGCATCGGCGTCGTAGCGATTTCCGTGGCGATCGCGGGCGCGGCCCCGTCGTCGTGGCTGCCGCTGGTCGCCGCATACGCGCTCGCGGGTGCCGTCGGGATCCTCGCCGTGTTCGTGCCTAGCGGGCTGGGAGTGCGCGAGTCGATCTTCGTGCTATTCGCCGCCCCTTACCTTGGAGTGGAGCAGGCGATCATCGTGTCGCTCGCCGCCCGAGTGCTCGCCACCGGCGCCGACCTGCTCATTGCCGGCGCGTACGGACTGCTCACCGCGAGCGCTCGCCGTCGCGGGGGACTGGCTACAGCATCGGCGCCTGAGGACGTTGCCGTGCCGGACAATGGAACCAAACCTCCAGACAGCGACAATTCAGACAGCTCCACTGCTGACAGTGAAAAGGACGTGCGGGACGCATGAAGGTAGCAATCATCGGGTCCGCGTTGTCCGGCAACAAGGGCGCCGCGGCGATGCTGGAGAGCGCGGTGCACCACCTCACCGAGCGTCACCCCGACGTGCAGATCTCCCACCTGAGCATGTATCCGCGCTCGGATGCGGCGCTGAACCGCCACGCGAATGTCACCGTCTTGGACGCGTCGCCGCTACGCCTCGGCGTGCTGATCAACGGCGGGGCGCTGGCCTGGCGTGTGCTGCCGTTCGCGCGCGAAGGGATCGAGTCGGGAGTCCCCGAGGTGGGCGCGATAGCGCAGGCAGACGTGCTGCTTGACCAGGGCGGCATCACGTTTGTGGATGGGCGTACCAAGTTTTTGGTCTACAACGTCGCCTCGGTACTCCCCGCGCTCTTTGTGCGCACCCCTGTCGTCAAGTGCGCGCAGGCGCTGGGGCCTTTCACGTCGTTCGCCAACCGCGTGCTCGCCAAGCAGATCCTGCCGCGCATGGCCGCGATCGTGTCCCGCGGCGCCGTCACTCAGGACCACCTCGACGGTCTGGGGCTGCGCAATTCGGTCGCGGGCGCGGACCTCGCGTTCACGCTTGACGTGACTGAGGCGGATGCGGAGGCCGCCGACGCGGCGGTGGACGCCTCGTTCTTCGCCGGCGGGAACGTCGTGGGGGTGTCGCCGTCACAGGTGTTGCGGGCCGCGGCCGAGGGGCGGGGCGAGGACTACGTCGGCCAGGTCGCGCGGCAGATTAACTATCTGACCGAGGAGCTCGGCCGACCTGTTTACTTAGTCGCGCACTCCACGCGGCCGGGCGAGAAGACTCACAACAATGACCTACCCGTATGCCGCCTCATTCACGAGCGAGTCGCGTCGCCCCACATGGTGCTGTTCCCTGACGGCGAGCTGACCTCGCAGCAACTCCGCTCCCTGATTGGTCGCTGTGACCTCTTCGTGGCGTCGCGGTTCCACGCGATGGTGAGTTCGCTCGCGACTGGGGTGCCAACCTTGGTGCTCGGGTGGTCGCACAAATACCGCGAGGTGCTGGATATGTTCGGCCTGGCAGAGTGGTCCCTCCCGGCCGATGGCGTCGCGCATTCAACGTTCGTGGCGCGGGTTTCGGAACTAGATGCCCGCAAGACGGACGTGCGCGAAACGTTGACTGAGCGCTTCCCGGCGGTGCGAGCCAAGGCCATGGAGCAGCTTGACGTGATTGACAGGGTCGCGACGGGCGCCTGAACTCTCTGCTGATCTTGTAGTTCCAGCTCACCCCTCGCAGCGGTGCCCCCCCCTGTAGCGGTGCTCACCCCTGTAGCGGTGCTCACCCCTGTAGCGGTCCATAGACGTACGAATTCGGTGCTCAAAAATTTCTGGCGGTCCTTCGATGTACGTTGCCGCTGGGCACCCTATTCGAACTCCAGCGTCTCAATTGGCTGACCAGTCACCTGCGCGATGAGCGCGAAATCCTTGCCAACGACTAGAGCGGTGAGCCCCAACTTCTCTGCCGTTGCGGCGACAAGCAGGTCTGGAATGGAAGCCGCGCGGTGCTCTCCGCGCTCCGCCAACTGAATCTGGACGTCCAGCGCGCGTTGTTCGATGCCCGGGGTAAGGAACTCAACTGGCATTAGCGACATCGGCGGCGTAGAGACAGCGTCGCGCGCCACCTTGGCCGAGATCGCCGAGTAGCCCACCTCGAGCAACGTGACGTTTGAAACTCTGAGCAACCCGCGTTGAAGCCGCGATTCCCACATTTCCCGGTCAATCGCTAAAGGCAGTCGCACCAAGGCCGACTTGTCCACAAGCCAGGAGGTCACCGCCACGCCGCGCCCATGATGGTGGGGTCCGCCAAGTCAGCGTAATTGCGCGAGAACTGCTCCCAGTCCTGCGACGTGATCGCGAGGCGCTCCTCAACCGGCGAGACGTCGGACTCGAGACGCCTACGTAGCACCTCAGCTCGCGAGATACCCAGCGCGCTGGCCTCCGCATCGAATTTCGCGATTGCTTTGGAGGAAAGTCCTCGGATCAGAATGTCGCCCATCAGAGCCGCCTCTCCATCGGTGAGATATCACGATATCTTGAGTTGAGGCAATGCGCAATGTCCGCGCTTGACCTCTCCTCGACTCCTGGACCCGCCAAATGTGCACTGATGGACCGCCAGGGTTTCCCAGAGCCCCAGAACGTACATTGAGGGACCGCTACCGGGTTTGGCGAGTTAGCGCGGCAATGCGAGACGCGCCCGAACCTGCGCGAGCAGGGAGCAGCTTCAACTTCTACCCCTGAGCTTGTCAATCTGTCGGCGCTCACGCTTAGTGGGTCTCCCAGCTCCCCGGTCCCGTACCCCCATAGCGGCCACGTGCTCGCGCGGCACCACCGGCGGGCTGTGGTCCACGTACGCCGTCGCTGCGACCGGAGCACCCACGCGCTTGGACAGCAGTCTGAGCACCTCAACGATGCGAACCCGCTCGCCGCCGCGCACCTCGATTCGGTCTCCTGGAACCACTGTCGCGGATGCCTTGGCGCGCTCCCCGTTCAGTCGCACGTGACCCGCGCGGCAAGCGATGGTCGCCTTGGACCGCGTCTTGGCAAGGCGCACCGCCCATACCCACGCGTCGATCCGGACACTAGTTCGTTCCATCCCCCGAGGGTACGGCGTGCCCCGTACGCTGGCACCCATGAACATATCAATGGACGTAGTACTTGAGGCAATCGGCTGGATCGGATCCATCCTCATTGTTTGGTCGCTCATGCAGGCGCGCGTACTGCGCTTCAGGTGGATGAACTTCGTGGGAGCGTTCGTCGCCACCATTTACAACGGCGTCATCGGAATCTGGCCATTCGCGTTCATGAATGCGGCCATCACCATCATCGACGCATACTGGTTGATTCGCCTCTACCGCGAGCGCCACGATGACGCGGTCTACTCGGTGCTCTCGCTCGACCCCGAGGATCCCTACCTTCAGCACGTGCTCGCTATCCACGCAGAGGACATCACGAGCCACCAGCCTGACTTCAGCGCACATTCCGCGACTGGTGACGGAGCGCGGGCAACCTTCCTCGTCACGCGTGGTGACGAGGCGGTTGGGGTCGTGGCTGTGAAGCACCAAGGTGCGGGCGTGGGTTTGATCGAACTCGACTGGGTCAAGGAACGCTTCCGTGACTTCGCTCCGGGTGAGTTTGTCTACCGCTCCTCAGGCGCGCTGACCGATGCGGGATTCTTTCGCCTCGAAATCAAGGCTCACGCGACTCTCGACCAGGACTACCTCAAGAGAATGGGCTTCGAGGCCGAGGACTCCCGATGGGTGCGAGAGCTCGCGCACTGATGCAGGCGTGCCCGTGCGGCTCTAGCAATCCATACGCCCACTGTTGCCGCCCCTACATTCGCGGCGAGGAAGGGGCACCGACCGCCGAGGCGCTCATGCGCTCTCGATACACGGCGTACGTTCGCCGCGACTCAAATTACCTGTTGAAGACCTGGCACCCCCGCACCCGGCCCGAGTTCCTAGAGCTCGGTGGCACCACGTGGCTGGGACTGGAAATCTTGGCGGCAATCAACGGCCAGGCGGCCGATGCATCGGGCACCGTCACGTTCGCCGCGCACTTCCAAACTGGTGACGGGCAAACCGTGACGATGCGAGAGTTGAGTCGGTTCGAAACGCTCGACGAAGCATGGCTCTACGTCACTGGCGACGTGGACTGAAAAGTCGCCACTAACAACCCTCCGACTGCGCATACGATTAGGGCACGATGGAAATTACCGAACCGATTCTCCTCGTGCTTGTCGTCGCGACCGCCCTCGCATTCGACTTCACCAACGGGTTTCACGACACCGGTAACGCGATGGCAACCTCGATTGCCACGCGTGCGTTAAAGCCCAAGCAGGCAGTGCTGCTATCGGCGTCCCTTAATTTGGTAGGTGCGTTCCTGTCGCTGGCCGTGGCCGCGACTATCGCGACCGGCATCGTCAATTCGGGGGTCGTCACCCTCCAGGTGGTGCTGGCCGGACTCGTCGGCGGCATCGTCTGGAACCTTGCCACGTGGTTCTTTGGCATCCCCTCGTCCTCATCGCACGCGCTCGTGGGCGGAATCGTCGGTGCAGTAATTGCCGCCGCCGGCACCAGCGGCGTGCTGTGGTCGGGCCTCATCGGCAAGGTGCTCCTGCCCGCACTCATCGCGCCCATCGTGGCCATCGGGGTGGCGTCGGTCGGTACCTGGCTGGTGGTGCGCATCACGAGGGAAGTGAAGGACAACACCAACGACCGTATGTTCCGCTGGGGACAGATCGGCTCGGCTTCACTCGTGTCCCTCGCGCACGGCACGAACGATGCGCAGAAGTCCATGGGAATCATCCTGCTGGCGTTGCTCGCCTCGGGCGCGGTTCCCGAGGGCTCGAGCGTTCCTTTCTGGGTCATCCTCAGCTGCGCGCTTGCCATGGCGGCGGGTACGTACATCGGTGGTTGGCGCGTCATCCGCACCCTCGGCAAGGGCCTCGTCGAGCTTTCCTCGCGCCAGGGGATGGCGGCAGAGACGTCCTCGGCCGCGATCATCCTCGTGTCGAGTCACTTCGGCTATTCGTTGTCTACCACGCACGTCGCCACGGGCTCGATCCTTGGCTCCGGAGTCGGCATGAAGGGCGCCAAAGTGCGCTGGTCAGTCGCCGGTCGGATGTTCGGTGCGTGGGTCATCACCGTGCCGTCCGCCGCCGCGGTGGGTGCACTATGTTTCTTTATCGAGCAGGTCATCGGCGGCAACGCGGGCTCGTACGTGGTTTTCGCCCTCTTAGTCGTCATCTCCACCATGATCTTCGTGCGGTCCCGCCGGACCAAGGTGGATTCCAAGAATGTCAATGACGACTGGGAATCCTCAGCGGACAACGAGTCCGTCATCGCGCAGTCCGTCGCCGCACACGACCCCAGGCTCCTGCGCATCAAGCGTAAGAAGAAAAAGAGAAACAAGAAAAAGAAGAGTGTTGCGGGGAAGAAGCACAAGAAGAAGAACGTGACGGGCTAGAGGCGAAATATGTCGAAATTCATCGAGTGGGATGCCATTGGCAACATCATCGTGGTCGGGCTCGTTTTTGGCGCTGGTCTGCCGGCCCTGTTCGCACTTGGCGTCCGCGCACTGGCCGGACCAGGAGCTAAGCACGCCAACGGCGCAGCGCTCTTGACGAGGCGCGTCGCCGCGGTCACGTGCTTCACCGTCATCGTCCTCGCCGTCACCGGCGCGATCATTTACATCGCCGCTGGTGGGCACTAGAACCTGAAGCAGCCGGCTGCTGGGCGGACATTGGGTTCAAGTATCGAGCAAGCCCTGGCGTAGGGCCGATGCCAAGGTTGGCGACAGCGGCAGTCGGGGAATGAGCGCGGCTTGGGCCGCGTGATAGATATCCGACTTACCACTCCACACGGTGGATGAGGGCGCGTTGTCCGGCCCTAGCTCGTGGATCCAGGATCCGGACCCGTCAAGGAAGTACGTCGCGGCGTGGTCCCACCACGTCGCGTACCAACCGGCATAGCTGTCCTGGCCTGTCACGCGCCACAGCGCGGCAGCGGCGCCCAGAGCCTCGGTTACTACCCAGTGCATCCGTTCGCGCACCACGGGCACGCCGTCAAAGTCGTTCGTGTAGACAAAGCCGTCCGCACCGTCGACGGCCCAACTATCGGCAAGGGCGGTGTCGAAGAGCGACTTGGCTCCGTCTAGCAGCCACGCGACGTCGGCCTGAGAAGTGCCTGCCGAAAGCTCGGCCGCTTGCGCGTGAAGCGCCAGCCGCGCCCACTCGAACGCGTGGCCGCCGGTGGCGCCAAACGGACGGAACGGGTGCGCCTTATCGTCCTCGTTAAAGTGTGGGAGCGCTTCCCACGTAGCGGTGAAGTGTTCCGGAATACGCCAATTCTGCGCGGCCGCATACCCAAGAACGCGCTTCAAGACTCGCAAGGACCGCGACCGCCAGACGGGGTCACCGGTGGCGTCCGCCACTGCGAGAAACGCTTCTACCGTGTGCATATTGGCGTTGACGCCACGATAAGACTCGGTTTGGGTCCAGGCCTCATCCCAGCTCTCGAGCGACATACCCTCGTCCTCGCACCAAAAACGGTCGAGATGCACGGTCATCGCATCCCGTAGCAAGCCCTCTGCGCCCGGGCAACCCGCGATCATCGCCGACGAGGTCGCAAGCAGTACAAAGGCGTGCGCGTACGCCTGCTTGGAGCGGTCGACTGGACCATCCGCGTTGACGCTGGAAAACCAGCCCCCGTTTACCCGATCCGCGAAATTCTCTTCCAAGGCGGTAAGTCCGTGGCCAACCAGGCTCGCGCTGCCCGGTCGGCCAAGCAAGGTCCCAAGGCTGTACGAGTGGATCATCCGGCAGGTGACATATAGCTCGGAAAAGTCCGCTGGCTGGGACGGCGAGACCTGACCGTGCCCTTCAAGATTGCCAAAGCCGGTGCTAATCGCGCTGTTGGTACCGAACTGCAAAAGTCCGTCGAGGTGTCCTTCAAGCCAGCGGGCATGGGCGGAGTTCTTGAGCCAGTTGATCGGCTTTACGCGAAAAATAGTAGTCTCCTGTTCGCGCATTTCAGCGCCTTTATTGTGTTTCATCAGCTGGCGTCCAATAGCGAGGCCAGCGCAGCGCGCACCCCGTGTTTACGAATGCCAGTGCGAGCCTGCCAATACGCGGCGCGCACCTCTGAGTTCCGTCCAAGCGTCCCAAAGACTGCCTCAACATCGAGGAGTGCCGCAATCTCGCCAGCCTCTTCACGAGCGGCACCAACGAGCAATACGTCCTTGCGTGCATCAACGACGTCCGTACCCTCGTTCGCGAGCGCTTGTGCCAGCCAAACACTCCACGCCGCCAAGGCAAACATTCCGTAGGGGCCGGGTACACCTGCGCCACGAGCAACGATTACGGGCACGAGGAATTTGGGGATGCGGTCCGATGAACTGACGACTTGCCGCGCGAGTGTGTCGCGCACCGCCTGCGAACCGAAACGATCGATGAGGGTCAGGCAATAGTCGTCTAAGTCCACTCCTGGCACCGGGAGCAAAGTAACGCGCGCCTCGCGCATCCAGCCAGCCAACAGCGCCACAACCTGGGGGTCACGGCACGCGTCGTCGACCCACGTGAAGCCCAGCAGGAGCGATGGATAACTCATCACCTGGTGCGAAGCGTTGAGGAGCCGCAACTTCATGAACTCATACGGCTCCACATCCGCGACAAGCTGCACCCCGGCGGCTTCCCAGGATGGTCGTCCTGCGGGGAAGTCGTCTTCGAGCACCCACTGTAGGTAGGACTCCGCCCGCACGGGCCAGCGGTCCTGGACTCCAATGTCGTGCGCAACGCTGCTACGCACGTCTTCGGTAGTCCCAGGAGTGATGCGATCTACCATCGAATTAGGAAACGACACGTTCTCAGCGATCCACTCAGCAACATCGGGATCTCTGGCTGCAGCTACTGCCAGCAGTGCTTTTCGCGTCACGCTCCCGTTGTGCTGCACGTTGTCACAGGACAGCACGGTAAAAGGTGCGGTTCCCTGCTCGCGCCGACGGCGCAATGCTTCGGTGATCATTCCAAACGCACTTCTGGGCACTCTGGCGCCCCCCATGTCCGCGCGGGTCGCGTCGTCCACCGGCGAAAAGACGCCTGTAGCATCGTCTACTCCGTAGCCACCCTCGGTAATCGTGAGCGAAACAATGCGAACCGTGGGGTCCGCCATCTGCGCAAGCACCGCCTCCTGGTCATCCGGGGCGTGGAGGTAGCGCACGATGCTACCGACCACGCGGACCTCTCGCTGTCCACGGGGATCGACTGTAGTCAGCGTGTAGATCCCGTCCTGAGGCACCAGAGCATCGCGGGTGGCGACATCCGCGGCGCGGACCCCCACTCCGCAAATTCCCCACTGCGGGTCTGTGCCCAACAGCCAATCCACATACTGCGCCTCGTGCGCCCGGTGGAACGCGCCCACTCCGATGTGGACAATTCCCACCTTTACTGCCGCGCGGTCATAACTGGGAACAAGCACGTGCGGCGCAAGGTCCTGGAGCACGCCACTGGAGAGCATCGTCATGAAAGTTCCTTCTGATTTTCCCCGCGAGGGGCGCTGGCGCCAACGGTCGGCGTGGCCGTCAACTGAACAATGAGATCGGCGCGGTCGCGCGACTGGCAAACGCCGTATCCGTTGGGAAGGTCAACTGTCATCACCCAATCACGCGCCGCCTCGAGGGAGTCACCGTGACTCATCCTGCGCGCTACGAGACGTTGCTCAATCTCGTGCGCGTCGAGGTCGACGTACCAAACCTCGTCTAACGTGTCGCGAACCTCGGCCCATCCGTCCGTCACGCTCAACAAGTAATTTCCTTCAGTAACAACAAGCCGCGTGACGGCGGGAACGTACTGCGCGCTACCGATCGATTGCTCAAGCTCGCGGTCAAACCTCGGCGCGTAAACGCTTTCCTCACGGTCACGGATCCGACGCAACAGCGAGACATAGCCCGCGACGTCGTAGGTATCGGGCGCGCCCTTACGATCCCTCCGGCTCATCTGCTCCAGCAGTTCGTTAGATAGATGGAACCCGTCCATCGGGACCACCACGAGGTCGGCGCCGAGCGCGACGACCAGCGCCTGCGTCAGGGTCGATTTTCCCGCACCCGGTGGGCCAGTGATTCCCAGCATCGTGCGGCCAGGACGGTTGAGCAACGTGCAAGCGCGCGCAACGAGTTCCTCGACCGTCATCTCGACAACGGGGTCGCTTCCCGGTTCAAGCATCACCACCACCTTAGAAAAGCCAAAAATTCTATTACCGAAAAGCGCTAAGTCGTGCGCACATGACATCGATGTCAAAAAACAGATGACACCGATGTCATAATTGACTATCCTACTGAAGATGGCGGCGCTGTCCAGGTCAAGGGTTGGCCAGCGACGCATAACGACGCATAACGACGACAAGGAAACGCCATGACCAACTTTGAACAGCGACCGATTCTGGTGACCGGAGCATCGGGCGGCATAGGCGCTGCCATCGTGCGCCATCTGACTGCGGCCAATGCCAACGTAGTTGCCAGTGGGCGCACGGCCGAAAGCCTCGAGGAAATCAGCGCGAGCACAGACTGCCGAACACTGGCCTTTGACCTGACGTCTGAGGCCGAAATCGCCGCGGCGCTCGGCGACCTCGACGTGTGGGGAGTGGTGAACTGCGGCGGCTTTGGCGGCGAGATCGCCACTCCGATGGAGACGGATATCGACATTTTCGACAAGGTGATGTCCGTCAACGCCCGCGGCACGCTGCTAGTCACCAAGTACACGTCGCGGTCCATGATCCGACTCGGCCAGGGAGGCTCGATCGTGAACATCTCAAGCCAGGCCTCGCTGGTCGCTCTAGCGAATCACATTTCATACGGTTCATCCAAGGCCGCCGTCGACAACATCACCCGTGTGAGCGCGCTGGAACTGGGCAAGTACAACATCCGGGTCAACAGCGTGAATCCAACGGTAGTCATGACGGAGATGTCTGAGTTCTACTGGGGTCGCCCCAAGATCGGCGACCCTTTCCTCGCGCAGATGCCTCTGGGTCGTTGGGCGACGCAGGATGAGATCGCAGCACCGGTAGTGTTCCTACTTAGCGACGATGCATCGATGATCTCGGGGGCACACCTACCGATCGATGGCGGCTACACCGCCGTCTAGGACAGTAGCGAATGGTTGATCCGCGAAGTCGACTGGCGTCCATGAGGAGTATCTGAGGAGGCCACACAAAATGGTGAGTATGCGCGACGTTGCACGGGCGGCGGGCGTGTCCATCAAGACCGTCTCGCGCGTCCATACCGGCGACCCCCAAGTAGCTCCGCAGACCCGGGAGCGCGTGGAGCGAGCTATCAGTGATCTCGGCTACGTTGCGAACGGGTTAGCCGCCACTTTCCGCCAAGGTCGCTCGCCCGTGATCGGCATCGCGGTGCCCGACATCAGTGATCCCTACTTCTCTGCCCTTGTGCAGGGCATCGAAGCCGTCGCAGCGGAAAATCAACTCTTCACCGTCGTAGCCTCCATTGCAGACCAGGAGCTGGAGAGGGGGCGTGTCGAGGCATTGCTCAGCCGGCGACTCCAGGGGTTCGTCCTCGCGCCCACCAGCCCCGACCAGGCTTATCTCGCTCCCTGGACAAAGCAATTACCCATCGTCTTTGTGGACCGCCAGCCAGTACACATCACTGCCGACTGGATCGAGTCGGACGACAAGCACGGGGCGCATACTGCCGTAAGCCACCTGATCGGGCTAGGGCACCGAAACGTGACATTCCTCAGTGACACCATCATGGCCTCTACCACCTACGCACGCCTCGAGGGCTATCGGTCCTCCCTGCGGGACGCAGGAATCGAGCCCGACCAGGGGCTCGAGGTGTTTGTCGAATCAACCCCCGCAGCGGTCAGAGCCGCGCTCCACAGCCTGCTTGCACTGCCGCAGCCACCCACGGCAATTTTTGCTGCCAATCCTAGATCCACGATGGCACTCGCCCCGGCGCTCAGAGAAGTCCCGGTCGCGGTAGTCAGCTTCGGAGACTTCCCCCTTGCCGATGCGCTGTACCCCGCCATCTCGGCGATGAGTCAGAACCCGCGCAGAGTTGGCGAACTCGCGGCGCAACGCCTTCTCGATCGCATTGCTGACCCCGATGGCGACTTCCCGCGCCGCGTTGAGGTAGCCACGACGCTCATCATCCGCGAGTCAAGCCTTTGGGCATCCCAGGATGTTGGACAACAACCCGGGACGCCCGATGGTGCGACAGCCCCCTACTAGACGCGGTCGACTGCTGCTTGAAGTTCACGCAGGCGAGGCACCGCACGCGTCGTGAGGAGCTCTGCGCGTACGTCGTGGCTCACGGACAGACTGTCCTTCCACAACGAGCGACCCGCCATGGCACCACTCGCGCCATTGGCAACAGCCGTGCGGACCTGACCGATGAACGTAGTGTGGTCGACGCCAGCCGACAGCACGGCCCACGGGACACCCTCCGCGGCAGTCGTGACCGCGGTGCAAGCCTCAGCGGAGCCAGGGTACTGGAGCTTGAGCACCTTCGCGCCGCACTCGACGGAGACGCGGGTGGCGCCAGCAATGAGCTCCGGCAGCTTGGCTGCGTACTCTTCTTCGCTTTCGCCGTCCAGGCGGTAAACCAGGATCTCCACGATCAGTAGCAAGCCCGCAGCTTCACAAGCGGCAACCAGCTCCTTGATTTCCTGGCCAACGCGCGAGGCGACGTCCTGTCGATCGGTACGCATGTACCAGAGCATCTTCGCGACGTCGCCGCCCAGGTTAAGCACGGTCTGGGGAGTGACGCCGGGCACGAACCGTGTGAAACGCAGGCCGTCTTCCTCCTCAAAGCCTGAGGCATCCATGCCGACAACTAGTGCCGTGTCGCGGGAGAGCACGCCGTTATCGGGGATCGCTGGCAAAGCGACCTCAGGGTCGAGCAGGATCGCGGAAGCCTCGTTGCCGAGGTAGCGGACCAGGTCAGCCTTCGCCGCGGCGAGTTCCTCGAATGTGACGGCACCGTCGGGGCCGTCAGTCATGACCGCCTTCATGCCGTTACGCTGGTCAGCCGCCACAATAAGCATGTTGCCGGCGTCCGTCGAGATAGCCGCCATTGCGCGCTTCTCCCGAGTATTGAGTTCATTCCTAGCCATGGTGTTCTCCATTTAGTAGTGCGGTCAAGTGGTGTCGCGCAAACTCTTGGTTAGCGCGACCTGGATGTGGCGGCATCGGCCAGGGCGTTTGCAGCCATGGCCGCACCAAATGCGGTGTCCTGGGAGCGGGTCGAGACCCGCAGATTGGGTAGAACCTGGGCGCGGGTCTGGCGAACGCTCGACATCGCGGACCAACCACCAGACAGCAGAGTCGAGGTAGCTGGGGCAACCTCGCGATTCATCGCCTCGAGCAAGATTGCGATCTCGTCATTACCGTGGAGCAGGATCGCGCGGAAAGCCTCCGCCTGCGAGACCCCATCCGCCGGAATAGTGAGTGACAGGACACCGTCGTTGTTGCGTGCACCACGAACTGTTACTGATCCTTCGGGCAAGTGACCGCCAGGCGGCAACGCGCAGACCTCCTTGTCCAGCCGGTCGCGTCCTACCTGGTCGTCGATCCCGAAAAGCTGGAGTGCGCGCCTCATGAGAAGGCCGGTTTTGACGCCCGCGACCAGCACAAACTGGCCGTCCACGACGTGCCGCACGCAGTTGATCAGGTGCTCTGCGAGACGCTCGCGCGCTTCCCGCGAAGGAGGTTCTTCGAGTACGCGCAAGATGACCTCCGCGGTGCCCATAGAGACCTGATACTGGCTGCCCGGGATGGTGCCCCCTGACACGGCTGCGACCAGATGGTCATGGCCGGCGACCGTGACGGCCGCGCCGCGTAATGCCGTTGGCAACCACTCCGCGTCTGCGGGTCCAAGAAAAGTCCCGGCGCCAACGAGCGCAGGAACGAAGCCCTCGTCCACTCCGAGGTAGGCGAGCATCTCAGGCCAGGCCTGACCTGAGTCCTGGTCGAGCAACCCGGTACGTGACGACAGTGACAACTCCGCTGAGGGTGGGGCGCCAAGCTCCATCGCCACGAACTCTGGCAGATTGAGCCAGCGCAAGTGAGTGAGGTCAAGGCCGTGGTCGCGTAGGTACAAAATCTTCGCCACCGACACCTGTACGCCAAGCGGCAAGCCGGTCCGCCCTGCAAAGTCCGCCCGCAGTTCTGCTGGCATCGCGGCGATCTGTTCGATGCCGCGTGGATCGAACCAAGCAAAAGCTGGAGCTACGGCTTGGCCTGCGTCGTCGATCAGGTATCCGGTCTCACCCATTCCGCAAACTGCAATCGATGCGATGCGCGCGTTGGGATCCCCGGTGTGCTTCACCACTGCGTCGGCCGCGTGCCTCAGGAGGGAACCCACTGCAGCCAACAGTGCCGAAGACTCGAGCTCAGTCGCGCCGCCCGGTCCCGTGACCCAGGGGGTGGGTCGCTGCTCAACAAGTAGCTCTTCGCCGGAGTCATTAACGACGAGGATCTTGACCCCGGTACTACCCAAGTCGAGCCCGGCTACAAAGCGTGCGGACACAGTGGCACCTTTCGTTCTTGGTCAGAAGTTTTGTGTGGTGGCCGGGGCTCACGCCGCGCCGACCCAGTGGCTCTCCTGGCTGTGGGCCGGGAGAGCCACCGTCGATCGCAGTGTCTAGCAGGTAGACGCGTACAGCGCCGCCTGTCCCTCTTCGGTTGCTAGGTTGTCCTTGGTAACAATGGTGAAGCCGGTCTGGATGGTCGACTCCGTGGACTCTCCACGAAGTGACGCCACTGCCTGCATTACACCCTGGTAGCCGATCTGGTAAGGCTGCTGAGCGATGAGCGCCTGGACGGTGCCATCCTCGAGTGCCTCGACCTGTGCGGGGCCGGCGTCAAAACCAACCACCCGCACATCGCCAGCAACGCCAGCCTGCTTGATGCCAGTTGCGGCACCTTCAGCGCTGAAGATGTTCGTAGCGAAGATCGCCTTGAGGTCCGGGTAGCGCTGAAGGGTCGAGGTCACAATCTCGGCTGCCTTCGCAGGCTCGTTCTTGGCGTACTGCACACCCACGTACTCGAACGACGGGTCTGCTCCGACAGCGCCCTCGAAGCCTTCGACGCGAGCGTCTGAGGTCGATATTCCGGGCTGGTTGTCGATGACTAGGACTTGACCGCCCTCGGGCACCATCTTCTTGATGGCTTCAAATGCAGCCGCGCCGCCGCCCACGTTGTCAGAAGCGATTTGCGACACTGCGAAGGACGGATCCTCCACGGTGGTGTCTACCAGGACGACCTTGCTTTCCTTGGCAGCCTCTTCAAGCGGACGCTGAAGTGCGGTAATGTCGTTCGGTGCGATCAGAATCGCGTCGGGGCTGGTCGCCATGACCGACGTGACGATGGGCTGCTGCAGTGCGGGATCCCATTTCTGACCACCCTGCACGCTGACATTGACGCCACCGATCTCTTGGGCCGCAGCGCGAACGCCACACTCCATCGAGATGTAGAAGTTGTCGCCTATGACACCCTGGATGAAAGCAACGCTCAACTCCTTGTTGGCGCTTGCGGTGGCCTCAGCGGTGCTTGCTGCCTCGGTTGCGGGAGCGGTTGATTCGGACTCGCTCGACGATGAGCAAGCAGCTAGCGTGAAGGCCATTGCGGCAACTACGGAAGCTACCTTGATGGTGGTTGCGTGACGCATATCTAACTTTCCTTTCGGTTGGTGTTGGTACTACTTTTGTGGTGAAAAATTCGTGAATAAATTGATGTTCGGGTGGATCCGCGAGAATTCGCGGCTCTTCGTGTCTGGTCTACGTAGACGGCGCCCACGAGGAACGCACCGACGACGACTTGTTGCCAGTAAGGCTCGACACCCAGAATCACGAAGCCGTTGCGCAGCGTGGCCGGGATGAATAGGCCAACGAGCGTGCCGAAGACCGTTCCGATTCCCCCGAACAAGCTGGTGCCACCAATGACGACGCCGGCGATCACGTCCAGGTTCGTCAAGCTGTGGCCCGCGATCGTCGTGGAGCGGAAGAACGACAGGTTCAGCACACCGGCCAAGCCCGCGAGAAGTCCGGCGAGCGCGTAAACCTTGATGAGTTGGCGGTCTACGTTGATGCCGACTCGTCGGCACGCCTCTGCGTTTGAACCGACCGCTGAGGTCCGGAGCCCGAACTTAGTGTGGTTCAGCAAGATGATTCCGAAGATCACGACAGTGGTCGCGATAATCACGAGGCTCGGCACACCGAACAGGCTTCCGAAGCCTACGGAATCTACCAGCACCTCGGGAGCGGCACGCAGGTCGATGCCGCTCGTCAGGACCTGAGAGAGCCCTAGCGCAGCGCCGAATGTGCCCAGGGTGACGATCATGGCTGGCACTTTCGCCTTGGCGACAAGGAAGCCGTTAAGTAGCCCCCAAAAGAGGCCGGAGGTGAGCGCGGCCAGGATTCCGACGATGGCTACGAACCAACCCTCGCCATCGCCCAGGCTCTCCATCACCATGGAGCCGACCACACCACTGAACACGAGGACCGAACCCATTGACAGGTCGATGCCTCCGGTCACGATGATGAAAGTTGTACCTACACCGAGGATGGCCAGGATGGAAACACTGATCGCGATGTTGCGAAAGTTAGCGATGTCGAGGAACGCCCCTGGGCTCAGCGCCGAGAAAATCATCACGATCGCGAGCCACACCAGCACAATTTGCATAGCCTGCGACTTGAACAGATGGCCGAGGCGTGCGCCGAGCGGCTGACGAATGACGCTGGCTTCGGTCTCGCGGTTACTCACCGCGCTTTCTGTTTGAGGGCTCACGCTGCTTCCTCTCCATCGAGCGCACCGGTCATGGCGCCGACCAGTTCCTCGACGTTTGTCTTCTTTGCGTCCATGACGGCTACTCGCTTGCCGTGACGCAGGACGTGGACGCGGTCCGCGACATCGAGCACGTGTGGCATTGAGTGACTGATCAGCACGACGGCGATGCCTTTGTCGCGGATTCTGCGGATCAGGTCCATAACCCCCTTGGTCTGGACGACCCCGAGTGCGGCCGTAGGCTCGTCGAGGAAAATGACCTCGCTCGCCCACGCCGCGGCGCGTGCCACCGCGATAGCCTGGCGCTGTCCACCGGACATGCCGCCCACTGGTCCAGAGAAGTTCCGAACCGTGGCTCCCAGCTCGGAGAACGCAGCTCTACCCTGGCTCCGCATCTCGCTACGCTGCATGAAACCAAGCGAGCCGAGAAATCCTCGTTTCATAAGTTCTCGCCCCAGGTACATGTTCTGGATCGGGTTCAGGTGGTTCGCAAGGGCAAGATCCTGGAACACGGTCTCAATACCGCGCCGTCGAGCGTCGGTGGGATTCTCGAGATTGATGGGCTCACCGTTAAACAGGATCTGCCCCGCGTTGGCTTGGTCCGCACCCGCGAGGATACGCACCAGCGTCGATTTGCCGGCTCCGTTATCGCCGATAAGCGCGGATATCTCACCGGGGTAGACGTCAAAATTTGCGCCTTCCAACGCACGCACGGATCCGTAGGTGCGGACGATGTCCCGGGCTTCGTAAATAGGTGTTGTCATCGTTTACTCCTTCCTGAGGTAGTTCGAACACGGGTCATTTCCATTTTTATGTCGATTTGCCAAAGTCAGTCCGTGCCAGATCCCACGGCTGCCGTGGGTCGTCCCGCCATAATGTAAGGCGGAAGTTCCCCGGAGCCACGGGCGATTAGCCCTGCCGGCACGACGATCGGGTCGGTCGAGACTTCGGCGTCGCCAGGGCGCAGGCGAGCGAGCATCGTGTTTGCCGTAATCTGCCCCAACCGATGCGGAGAATGATCGATCACCGTAACCGCAGGGGTCAGACTCTCCGCCATGGGGAAGTCCCCGAACGACACAAAGGCGGTGTCGGCACGCCCCGCTAGGTGCAGCGCGGGCACTACGCCCAGTGACAAACGCGTATTGGTCGCGATGAGCGCGGTGGGAGGGCTCTCCAGAGCGAACAACTCGGTAACTGCGTCTCTTACGTACCGCTCGTCGGGGCAGTCGTCCCGTACCAAGTCGCTGTCAACGGCGTAACCTGCGTCCTCCATGCCGCACCTGAACCCGGCGTGGCGGTCGCGCGTCGTGGGCACTTTCTGGGAGTCGCTGAGGATTCCGATGCGGCGGTGGCCGTAGCTAATGAGGTGCTGAGTGGCGAGGCGCGTCAGCCCAAAGTCGTCCGACACCACCGCTTGCGAGCCCGGGTGCTCTCCCACCCGGTCCACGAACACGATGGGCAGGTTTCCCAACCGCAGGCCCACGAGGCTGTCCTCCGTGCTCGGCATGACGATGACGCCTGCGCATCGGCGCTGCTGGAAGTCCTGCACGATTGCACGCTCACGGTCAACGTCGCGGTGGCTTGAGGTGATGAGTACCTGATAGCCGGAATCGGAGAGGCGCGATTCGATACTGGCAACGAGCGCCGCGATGAAAACGTCGCCGATGTTCTCAACGACCACTCCTACGCTGCGGTCCCGTCCTGCACGAAGGGTGCGAGCTGCTGGGTCGGGGCGATAATCAAGTTCGCGCATCGCGGCCAACACCTTGGCTCGGGTGAGCGGAGCGACGCTTGGATTATCGTTCAACACTCTCGACGCAGTCTTGATCGACACGGACGCCATCATGGCGACATCGCGAAGGATAGGTTCGTTGCGGCCACTCATGACAATGTGCCTGTGGTCCAAGCAATGGCTGCGACAGTGGATGGTGTCGATGCACAAGCACTCGGTAACTGTATCAAAATCACCCTCTTCGTTGAGTCATGTCATCGTTGTCATTGGGACTGCAGTTCCCATTGTTGGGTTCTATGACACCGTTGTCAAGCCGTTTGTGACATCGGTGTCATCTTTGTTATCAAGCCGTGACAGACCGTTACATCGGGTGCATCACTGGGGGCTCTTGCGGACGCTTGGGGCCGAAGGGTGCGCGACTGGTGGCTCTGCTATTGCGGAGGAAGGCTACCGGTGAGGTTCAGCCAGAGCCGCGGCGACTCGCTCCGCCTGCTCGTGAGCAGTTAGCGCGCCGTCAACCTCATGGTGCGGCACTAGCGGCGCCTCGAGGTTGAGTGAGGCCAAGTAACTGGTTGGATCGCTCATCTTGACTACATCGCGAGAGGCCCCGCGCTGCACGAGACGTTCGAGGATGAGGTCGGGGCGCAAGCGGATCCAGACCAGGCGCGCCTCGCCTCCCGCCTCCGAGAGCCTGGCCTCGAGCCGCTCCCACGCGCCGAGGTCCTCGCGTTCCGACGTAAAGGGCGCGATCAGTATTACTGAAACCCCAGATCGTAAGCAATCACAGGCCACCCGCAGTAGGCATTCGTAGCGCGCGCCGCGCGTCTGGCTGGCGACGCGCGGATCCCCGAAGTCCGACGCCCCGATCGCCTGTGCGATCACGTCGACCATGGGATTTGTCATCGAGTCCAGGTCGAGCAACGCGGCGCCTGTGACGCGCGCGAGCTCGGCTGCCGTCGTCGACTTTCCCGACGCGGGCGCGCCTGTCATCAGTATCGCCAAAGGTGTTCGAATCACCTTCGTACCTTAACGTCACCACGCGTCGGCCGCGGCTTGTGCCCCCATTGGCGCTCATCACCGTCGCCCCACGCGTCAAGAGGAGTGGATGCGCGAGGAACTCCATTACAAACGGGCAGCTACCTGAAGTCAACGAACGAAGTTCCACATGTCAGCGCTCATTATCTCGGCCAACGACGGCACCGAGCAGGGCGAACTAACTCAGCCGCTCGACGCACCCAAGGCAGCAGGCAGCGCAGTCGCGATCGCCGCCCCCACCGTGGAGCCCACCCAAAGGCTGGTCGGCGACAAAGACGCGGGCGAGCGGGTCAAGCCCAACACCACTCTTGATGACGTCGATCCCGCAGACTTCGACCTCCTCGTCATCCCCGGAGGCACCATTGACGCGGACGCGTTGCGTACGGAGAAGGTTGCCGTCGCACTGGTCAGGGCCATCGCCGATGCGGGCAAGGCTGTCGCGGAGGCCGCGAAGCGCTAGGCCCTACTTCCAACTACGCGCCCATGCGAGCGAAATCTTGCCTCTCAAGCCATGCGGCAAGATGAATCGCAGTCGCGCCGTCGCCGCTGGCAACGTCGCTAGGGGTACCGGTCGCAATGACCGTGCCCCCCGCGTCGCCCCCGCCAGGGCCCAGGTCAATCACCCAGTCGGAGTCAGTAATCGCCGCGAGGTCGTGCTCCACCAGCACCACGGTATTCCCGGCATCCACGAGCCGCTGTAGCTGGTCCAGGAGCAGTCGGATATCAGCCGGATGCAGCCCCGCCGTGGGCTCATCAAGTAGGTAGAGCGAGTGGCCGCGGTGTGCGCGCTGAAGTTCGGTTGCCAGCTTGATGCGCTGCGCCTCGCCGCCACTGAGTTCGGTAGCGGGCTGTCCAAGCCTGAGGTAGCCGAGACCCACGTCGCGCAGGGCGGCAAGGCTTCGCTCGGCGGCCGGCACATCGGCGAAGAATTCCGATGCCGTGTCCACGGTCATCGCGAGCACGTCCGCAATGGACTTGTCCCGGTACGTCACCGCTAGCGTTTCTGCGTTGTAGCGGGCACCGTGACACGTGTCGCAGGGTGCGTATGTGCCCGGTAAGAACATCAACTCGATCGAGACGAACCCTTCGCCCTTGCATTCCTCGCACCGGCCGCCAGCGACGTTGAACGAGAACCGACCGGCGTTGTAGCCGTGGGCCTTCGCCTCGGGTGTAGCAGCGAAGGTCTTGCGCACCGCGTCGAACATCCCCGTGTAGGTGGCCAGGTTGGAGCGAGGCGTGCGGCCGATGGGACGCTGGTCCACCACCACCAGTCGGTCGAGCGAATCCAACCCAGTGGCATCCTCCACATCAACGTCGATCACGGCGTCCTCTGGATCTTCGCGCGCCGCACCGAGATAATCACGTACTACGTGCGCGAGGGCTTGAGTGACCAGGGTCGACTTCCCCGAACCCGACACTCCCGTCACCGCCGTCATCACCCCGAGGGGGAAATCGGCGGAAGCGTTCTGCAAGTTGTGGCGGCTGACGCCCCGTAGACGCAACCACTCGTGAGGGCTACGGGGCTTGCGCTCGCGCGCCGTCGACTCCGGGAAGAGGTATCGGGCGGTAACCGAGTCTGTCGCGCCCCTCAGTCCGTCGACCGGACCCGAGTAGACCACGTGCCCGCCACCCTCGCCAGCGCCCGGGCCTACATCAACAATCCAGTCCGCGCGCCGAACCACATCGAGATCGTGTTCCACCACGAACAGCGTATTGCCAGACGCCTTGAGGCGGTCGAGCACGTCAAGAAGTGGCTGCGCGTCGGCTGGGTGCAGCCCGGCGGAGGGCTCGTCCAGCACGTAGACCACGCCAAACAGCCCGGAGCGCAGTTGCGTGGCAATGCGCAGGCGCTGAGACTCGCCTCCGGACAACGTCGTCGAATTGCGACCGAGGCTCAGGTATCCCAGACCCAGGCTGAGCAACTCGTCAACCCTGCCTGTCAGATCCGCGGCGATTCGGGTCGCGGCCTCCCGCGTCTCCCCGGGAAAATTCTCGCCTCGCTCCCCCACCCCGGTGCGCAGCGCGGCCGCGAGATCTGACAGCGGCACGGCATTCATCTCAGCGATGGTGCGCCCGGCAAAGGTGACGGCGCGGGCATCGGGTCGCAGGCCGGTGCCGTCGCAGTCAGGGCAGTCGATGCTGCGCACAAACCGCAGCGCGCGCTCGCGCATGCGCTCGCTCTGGGATTGCGACAGCACGTGCATCACATGTTTGCGCGCACTCCAGAACTTCCCGAAGTATCCGTGGTCGACACGGCCCTCTTCTGGCTCAACCATCACCGACGGCTGCTCGTCCGTGTAGAGCAGCCAGTTGCGGTCGGCGGGCGGTAGCGTGCGCCACGGCTTGTCGAGGTCGATTCCAAGCCCACGCACGATGCTGCGCAGATTTGCGCCCTGCCAGGCGCCCGGCCACGCCGCAATCGCTCCGTCGCGGATGCTCAGCGTCTTATCCGGCACCAGCAACTCTTCGGTGACATCGTGCACCGTCCCCAGACCGTGGCATCGGGGGCATGCGCCTACCGCGGTGTTGGGGGAAAAAGCCTCGGCCGGGAGGTGCGCCGCCCCGTGCGGATACGTGCCCGCCCTGGAGTAGAGCATCCGTAGCAGGTTAGACAGCGTGGTGATGGTGCCAACGGAGGAGCGGGAACTCGGGGCTCCGCGTCGTTGCTGTAGGGCGACGGCAGGCGGTAGCCCCGTGATCTCGTCGACGTCGGGGGTCCCCACCTGGTTGAGGAGGCGACGCGCGTATGGAGCCACCGAGTCGAAATAGCGTCGCTGGGCCTCCGCGTACAGCGTGCCGAACGCAAGAGATGATTTGCCGGAGCCGGAGACGCCGGTGAAGACCACCAAGGAGTCGCGCGGAATGTCGATGTCGAAGTTCTTGAGATTGTGCTCGCGAGCGCCGCGAACCCGCACCCACCCGTCTACGTCGTTTCGCGTCATGCCTCAGTTAGCACTGGTGGCCCTAGATCTATTCCAAAACCGAGCGCTCTTCGCACACCACCGCGGATTCACGCCCGGTAGCCCGCAGGGCAAAGACTGCCGTGGCCACGTCGGAGTCGAGCACCACCTCGTGCGCGCCCTGAGACCAGCGCATTGACAGCTGGGTACCGGCAAACTCTGCCGTGAAGTCACCACCGAACGCGCCATGGTCGCGGCGCAAGCGCAGTGCGTCGAGTTGGGCGGCGACTACGGGACGCTCGACGGCGGCGGCCACCTCTTCCGCCGAGTAGTAGTGACGGTTCACGTCACGGCCTACGCCTGACGATTCGAGTAGCTCCATGTCGTTGCTACCCGCGAGCAGTCCCACGTAATAGACCTGCGGAATCCCGGGCGTCATGATCTGAATGAGCCGTGCGAGCAGGTAACGGGCGTCGTCACGGCCCAGCGCATCGTAAAACGTGCAATTAACTTGGTAGAGGTCAAGGTTCGATGCGGCTGCGCCCGTCGCCGCTCGGCTGGTACCGCCGCTAGCGTCGTGAATCGCCTCGACCAGCGCGTCGATCTGGGGGGGCGTCAGCAGTCCCGGTTCCCCGGGGCGGAGGTCGTTAGCTCCCACGTCTACGATGCCGATGCCGTCGTGGGTGTCCAACACCGTGACACTGTTCGCTGGCCTCACCGCAAACCAGGCCTGAAGCGGAAGCAGGTCGCGCGCGTGCAGCGCGTGCAGGACGAGCGGCGGCAGCGCAAAGTCGTACACGTAATCGACGCTCTGGGCGATCTCCACCTGCTGCAGATAGTGGCCGTGGATCTCGAGCAGCACCGTGGCTCCGCGCTCGTGAGCAAGCTCGAGGATTCGCTCGGTATACCGCGACGCGGACTCGGTCATGAAGCACGAGGTGCCCCGCTCCTTGCCAGTGTATCCCACCGCGTCGAGGCGCAGCATCGTGACTCCGGCGGACGTCAGTGCGTCAACGACGCTCCCGAGGTACTCCCAAGCCTTATCGCTACGCAGATCAAGGTCCACTTGCTGTGGGGTAAACGTGGTCCACACCAGCCGGCGTTCGTTTCCCAACTTCATTGCTGTGAACGGCATCCCCGGCCGTGGGCGGTAAATACTGACCAGCTCCTGCTCTGACGCGCCGTCGGGAAACAGCGAGGACAGGGTCAAAAACATGGGCGCCCAAGCGGAATTAGCACCGTGCTCCACCACATCGGCGAACATTGCTGACCGCGTGGACATGTGGTTCACAATGACGTCGCTCATCACGACGCGGCCCTGTCCGAGCGCGCTGACGTCGGCCCACGTTCCCAGTCGGGGGTCCACGCTGGTGTGATCCACCGGGTCGAACCCCGCATCGACTCCATCGAACGGCGGGTAGTAGGGCAACAGGTGCACGCCGTCGAAGGCCCCCGCAAAGCTCCCCTCCAGGAGCGAGCGAACGCCGGGGATGTTGCCGGCCAGTCGGTCCACATACGTGATTAATTGCGGGCCATTCTTGGGAGCGGTGTTCATGGAAGTGACCATATCAACGCAGGCGGGGAGGCACACGGTCCGCCTAGTGCAGGGAGCAGCGGCGCTCACGCCCAGCCCAACGCAGCGCCGATGCCACGGCCACCCGGCACACCCAAGCCGGCCCAGGCATCGGCCGCCAGAATTGCGCCAGGAAACCAAGAAAGCCCCAGTCCGAAGACTGGGGCTTCTCTGTAGTGGGGTATACGGAGAATTCATGTACCTGGGGCGATAGTGGGGTCGCCATGGCCAATTCCCGCAATTGCCCTGCCGATTTCCCACGAACCTCGTGCGCACCTCGCGTCTCGACCGATGATGGATGCGATCATCGGTCGCGCCGCGGACCGCGGCGCGCGACGGGCCCGCTCGATGTCGTCGCTCCCGTCTCGCTCAACGCAGCTTCGGCCCGCTCGCAGACGATGTCCCACGCAAGATTGCTCACGCCGGGGTACGCGGAGCGATCGATCTCGGCGAGTGCAAGGGAGAGGTCGCGGCTGAGCGAGCCCACCGTTGTGCGGGCAAGACGGTGGGGTAGGCCCCACGATACGGACTCGGCGACGAGGTCTGAGACCGTGATGTCGGCAACCTGGTACTTGCCGTTGACGTCAAGCGCGAATCGGCGGCGTTCGCGCTCATGGTGCAGGTGCATCGCTATGTCGTATGCCGGTGAGAGCTCGGCGGTGCCGTCGTCGTAGCGCAGAAACGAGATGTTCTTCGCGTGCATGTCGGTATTCCCGATCAGCGTGGAGAAGGTCACGAGTCGAAGGAGATCCTTCAGGTCGCTTCCATCGGCGTGCATCACTGTCGCCGCGTGACGGAAAGAGGGCATTGTTGCTCCCCACTGGAACTTGCGGTTCGGGTCGCGAGTATCCAGCCCGATGGCCTGGGCCAGATCCTCCTGGTGCCAGCGCGCCACCACGCCTGTGTCGCGTATCGCGCGGTCGTAACGTGAGACGGCGATCGCGCGAGCGGATTCGAACTCAAGGATCTCGGCGCGGATATCAGTGAGGCCGAGCGTGTAGGCCAGGTGCAGCGCGGCAGCCTCGGTGTCGATCGTGTCGGCAGTGAGGGAGTCGGTGGGGTTGCCGCGCTTGATGATCCAGGTCGACGCTGCACCACCCTTGCACGCGAGCCAGCTTCCATCAGCAGATCGATGGGCGACAATCTTGGGAACCATGCCGGGCAACGTCGAGGAGTCGGAGCCGCCAGCGGCGGGAGATTGCCGGTCGGCATGAAGAATCTTCGCCTCGAGTTCGACCAGGTTGAGCGACTCGTAGTGACCGCCCCGCTCTGGGTCCTGTGCTGATGCGGGTGCAAAGACGGCCGCGCCGGGGGTGTCCAGTCCGTATGCGCAGATCAGCCCAAAGGTGTCGTTCGGGGGGATGCCCGCGTCGAGGGCGTGATTGGTGCGGGAATTGCCTTCAGGGAGGAGTCCATCGATGTAGTTCTTTACCATCGGTGAAGCCACGGGCTCACCGATGGGCAGCTTGGTCGACAAGATTCGAGCTCCGGTCGGCCAGCGCTCAGTGGCCTCTGCGGTCCACGCCAGGGACAGTCGATCTGTGGCGGATTCGGCGATGGTGGCGACCCGGGTGCCATAGATCCACAGGCCAAGGGGCTCGCGCGCAGTCACTCTCGAGCCCCATCATCCTCGCGGAGCGCGGCGACTTGCGGATGAGGTGCGCGGGCCTGGTGGCGACGGCTGGTGGCGTCAGGGACAAGTTCGATGCGCAGCCCGAGCACGCGAAGAGAGTCGAAGAGTCGGCGGGCGTAGAGGTTGGGCTCGCCAGACTCGATGTTGTAGATGTAGCGCCGGCTCACACCGATTGCCTCAGCGAGCTCATTCTGAGTCAGATCGACCGCGACGCGCTGCCTGGCGATCTCGCGGCCGAGCAACTCGGGTGAGCGGATAGGGAGGGGTGCGGGACCTGATCCTGCCATTGCAGAACTCCTGACGGGTCGATATCTTCCCGTAAGACTAACGGGCGAATATCAGCACGTCAAGCATGTGAGCTGATATTAGCCCATGCGGCGCTACCCACCGAACCCGGACCCGACCGTCCCACCGGTCGCCACGCGCTCGACGAGCCCGATAGCTCTGCGGACGAGCCGCCGCCCCTCCGGACGACCGCCTAGAGCGGCACTCCGAACCCAATAACGACCAAAGCCCCGGCTAAACACCCGGGGCGCAAGCATGCCAAGAAACCTCTAGAGCGGGCTCTCCACACCCTAAACAGCGAGAAGGCCACCCGAGACTGTTGTCTCGGGTGGCCTTCTCGTCGTATCTGCAGCATTCAAGCCTGCCGAGGAACTCCGCAACGCGAATATCCCCAATGCTGGGTGTTCATTCTACGAACACCCCTGTAGTGCGCGAGGGGGGACTTGAACCCCCACATCCTTTCGGACACACGGACCTGAACCGTGCGCGTCTGCCAATTCCGCCACTCGCGCGAGACGGCAAACTCTAACACGAAATGGTACGCATATACGATG
>Ga0307486_1000861_pt1 | contig 25504 bp, 21 predicted proteins | sample CBIW02metaG_FD_203663 | JGI IMG/M metagenome (GOLD analysis project Ga0307486, IMG submission 203663) | Sea-ice brine microbial communities from Beaufort Sea near Barrow, Alaska, United States - CBIW 0.2 | ecosystem: Environmental > Aquatic > Marine > Coastal | place: USA: Alaska | collected...
ATTGCCGTCGTGACGCTTCTTCCCCGTTTGCTGCCGACCATGACTCGTCTGCGCCGACGCGGCTGGACCATGGTAATAGTTGTGGGTGGCATTCTGGGCGGAACGGTTCCCGTGGTGCTCAGTCTTGGAGCCGGTTCTCGGGCCCTGGTCACCATTCCAGCGCTGCCCCTTGCCCTCGTCTCCGCGCTGCTCCTGCTCGGCCCGGCGCTCTGGAGTCATCGCCACCATTCGTTTATGGATGACCCAATAGTCGAGCCGGGTTCCGGCACGACGGAGGACCATTCGCGACTGATGGTGGCGGTGACCAACTGGATCATGGTTATTGGCGCCGTTATCGTGTGCGTGCTGTCCCTGTTGCTCGACCAGGTCGTTTCCTGACGCGCCACCGTCCGTGCTTTAGCAGCAGCGCCCCTGCGGGTTCTGGTCCTGGCGGTCGGTCTGGTCCCGCCAGAACTCGCGCTCCGTCATCAGCGGATGCGCGGCATCCGGTGCGTACATCTCGTGGTGCAGAACGTATTTATCGTAGGCGTCCTCACCCATAAGGGCGCGCACCCACCAGCGAACCCGGCGGGCACGCGCGCCCAGGAGAAGGCGGAAACTCGCTCCACCACCCACCGACGCCGTCATCAGTGACCGGCTGTCTTCGGGCGCTTGCCCACCGGCACGGCATCCCACTCGGCCTGCAGCTTCTTCTCCGGCGGGGTCATCACAAACCCGGCCGGAGCGAAGATCTTGGACTGCACCGCGGCGTCTTCACTCGTGGCATTGGAGTGCTTGCGATAGGCGCGAATGGTGGCCTGGATCGTTGTGATGATCACGATGATGGTCAGCACCACGAAGACGATCGACAAGACGCCCTGCACCATGGTGTTGCGCACGACGGCCTCCATGGCTTCAACCGATGGAGCCGTGCCGAAGCTGGTTTTCCCGTCGGCCAGGGCCGCCGAGAACGCCCGGTTCTGCGCGAAGTAACCGATGCCCGGCACGGTCGAGAAGATCTTGAGGAATGAGGCATAGATCGTGATGACGGATGCGAAACCCAGCGGCAGCGCCACCACCCACAGGTACTTGAAAAGCCCGCGCTTGGCAACGATGGCCATACACACCGCGAGGGCGATGGCGGCGAGCAACTGGTTAGCGATGCCGAAGAGCGGGAACAGCGTATTGATGCCGCCGAGGGGATCGGTCACACCCATGATGAGAACGGCGCCCCAGGCCGCCACCATAATCGCGGTGGCCACCCATGCTCCCGGACGCCACGAGGTTTCCTTGAACTTAGGAAAGAAGTTTCCGAGGCTGTCCTGCATCATGAAACGCGCAACGCGGGTGCCGGCATCCACTGCGGTGAGAATGAAGAGCGCCTCAAACATAATGGCGAAGTGATACCAGAAGCTCATCATGGCGGGGCCGCCGACGAGCTGCTGCATGATGTGCGCAAGCCCCACCGCAAGGGTGGGTGCACCGCCGGTGCGCGAGACAATTGTGGCCTCGCCTACATCTTTGGCCGTTTGGGCCAGCAGGTCGGTGTTGATGTTGACACCGGTCATGCCGAGCCCGTTGACGAACGCAACGGCGCCCTCAATGGTGCCGCCGGTGAGCGCAGCGGGGGAGTTCATGGCAAAGTACAGTCCGCGGTCAATCGATAGCGCTGCAACGAGAGCCATGATCGCCACGAACGATTCCATGAGCATTCCGCCGTAGCCGATGAAGCGGGTCTGGCGTTCCTTCTGGATGAGTTTGGGGGTGGTGCCCGAGGCGATCAGTGCGTGGAACCCACTCAGGGCGCCGCAGGCGATGGTGACGAAGAGAAACGGGAACAGATTTCCGCTGACAACCGGGCCGGCGCCGTTGGCGGCGAATTCGCTTACGGCTGGGGCGGTGATCTCGGGACGGATGATGATGATCGCCACGGCAAGCATGCCGATGGTTCCCACCTTCATAAAGGTGGAGAGGTAGTCCCGGGGTGCCAGCAGCAACCAGACCGGCAGAATGGCGGCGATGAAACCATAAATGATGATGCCCCACGCGATGGTGACCTTGTCGAGGGTAAACAGTGCCGTGCCCCATTCGGTGCCGGCCACGGCTCCGCCGCCGATGATGGCGGCCAGCAGCAGCACAAAACCAATAATGGAAATCTCGGTAATCTTGCCCGGCCGTAAGAACCGCAGGTAGCACCCCATGAACAGGGCAATGGGAATGGTCATGCCGACGGAGAAGACACCCCACGGGCTTTCGGCCAGCGCGTTGGTGACCACGAGGGCGAGGATGGCCACGATAATCACCATGATCACCAGGGTGGCGATCAGGGCGGCGGTGCCACCGATCACGCCGAGTTCGTCACGGGCCATCTGGCCGAGGGAACGGCCGCCGCGACGCATCGAGAAGTAGAGCACCAAGTAGTCCTGAACGGCACCGGCAAAAACGACTCCGACAATAATCCAGATCGTGCCGGGGAGAAAGCCCATCTGGGCGGCCAGAACCGGACCGACGAGAGGCCCGGCGCCAGCAATAGCGGCAAAGTGGTGGCCGAACAGAACGCGACGGTCGGTCGCTGCAAAATCCTTGCCATCAGCCTTATATTCGGCCGGCGTGGCCCGACGGTCATCGGGCTTCAGCAGGTGCTTCTCGATGTAGTTGGAGTAGAACCGGTACCCGATGAGATACGTACAGATGGCTGCGAAGACGAACCAGATGGCGTTGACGGTCTCACCGCGCACCACGGCGAGCATAACCCAGCTGAGGCCACCGAGGAGGGAGATTGCCGCCCAAATGGCGATCTTCAGCGGAGTCCAATTACGGTCATGCGCCTCCAGGTCGTCTGGATCGACCGCCACCGCTAGATCGTGGGGAATCCGTTGCAGGGCTTGCGACTCGTCAGGAATACTCGTGTTCAATCTGGATCGGGCGCCCATGTCTCTCCTTTGAGAAGCTTGCTGGTGTTTCGAATTCCGATCTTCAGGTTACCCCCCATAGGGGAGTGTCGGAGTGCGCCTCGGGTCGAAGGGGAGATTCGTGCCGCGGGAGCGCGTAAAATAGATTCTTCGGGCAATTGCCCGTTTTTTCTGCGCCTTCGACCATTGGAGCCACCGTGGCCGCACCCACTCATCTTGATGCCGTTATCGCCCTTGCCCGCCACCGAGGTTTTGTTTTTCAGGCGGGTGAGATTTACGGCGGATCCCGCTCCGCCTGGGACTACGGGCCCCTCGGCGTTGAGCTCAAAGAAAACATCAAGAAGCAGTGGTGGCGCTCAATGGTCACGAGCCGCGACGATGTCGTGGGCCTGGACTCGAGCGTCATCTTGCCGCGAGCGGTCTGGGAGGCATCCGGTCACGTTGAGGTTTTCAGCGACCCGCTGATCGAGTGCACCAGCTGCCACAAGCGTTTTCGCGCTGACCACCTCGAAGAGCAGTACGAGGAGAAGAAGGGCCGCCTGCCCGAGAATGGCCTCGATGACATCGCCTGCCCCAACTGCGGCAACCGCCATATCTGGACCGAACCCCGCGCCTTCTCCGGCCTGCTCAAGACCTACCTCGGCCCGGTCGATGACGAGGCGGGCATGCATTACCTGCGCCCAGAAACCGCTCAGGGCATCTTTGTGAACTTCGCCAACGTGCTGCAGGCGTCTCGCTCCAAGCCTCCGTTCGGCATCGGCCAGATCGGCAAGAGCTTTCGCAACGAGATTACCCCGGGCAACTTCATCTTTCGTACCCGCGAGTTCGAGCAGATGGAAATGGAATTCTTTGTCGAGCCCGGTACCGACGAGACCTGGCACCAGTACTGGATCGACACCCGCATGAAGTGGTACACCGACCTCGGTATCAATCCCCTGAACCTGCGCCTGTTCGAGCACCCGGCCGAGAAGCTGTCGCACTACTCCAAGCGCACGGTGGACATCGAGTACCGCTTCGGCTTCACCGGCACCGAGTTCGGTGAGCTCGAGGGCGTGGCGAACCGCGGCGACTTTGACCTGTCAACGCACGCGAAGGCATCCGGTAAAGACCTTTCGTACTTCGACCAGACCAAGAACGAGCGCTGGGTTCCCTGGGTGATCGAACCGGCCGCCGGCCTCACCCGCTCACTGATGGCCTTTCTGGTCGACGCTTACGTTGAGGAAGAGGTTCCCAACGCCAAGGGCGGGGTCGACAAGCGCACGGTTCTCAAGCTTGATGCGCGCCTGGCACCGGTGAAGGCGGCAATTTTGCCGCTGTCCCGAAACGAGAAGCTGTCGCCGATGGCGCGCGAGCTCGCCGCCAGCCTGCGCCAGCTCTGGAACGTGGATTTCGATGACGCTGGCGCCATCGGGCGTCGTTACCGCCGCCAGGACGAAATCGGCACGCCGTACTGCATCACCGTGGACTTCGACTCGCTCGACGACCAGGCCGTAACCGTGCGCGACCGCGACACCATGGCGCAGGAGCGCGTACCGCTCACCGAACTCGAGGCCTACCTCGCCGTGCGTCTGCGCGGAGCCTAACCGGAGCTGGCCGGCCGCGGCGCAGTGGGGATGCCGCGGTTGGGTGGGCCTCGATGGCCCGCCCAGTGTGTGGCTAATTCAGGAAAATTGCGCCACCGGTTACCGTAACGCGCCTGCCTGCGGGCGAGCCCAGCGGATGCCCGTGCGGATTTCCTGAATTAGCCACACCAACAGGGAGCAGCCGGGGCCAGCAGCCGGGGCCAGCAGTCGGGGTCAGCAGTCGGGGTCAGCCGGGGTCGGCTTACGAGGCGATGGGGCCGGCGGCCGCTGAGCTGGCCGCGACCGCGGGCAGCGTGACGTCGATGTTGAACAGGGCATCGAGACCGGTGAGGAAGGCCTCCTGCTCGCCGGCCCTCGCCAAGTCGCGCGCACGAACCATGGGGGTGTGCAGCAGCACGCCGGCCAGGTGGCGAAGAGCGGATTCGGTGGCCTCGCTCGAGTCACCACGGCTACGCGCCCGGGCAATTTCGGCGTCGCGCATTTCGAATACGTAGTTGCGCAGCGCCACGACGGCGGGGGTGAGGCTCTGCTCATCAGCCACGTCGGAGAACTTGCGGGCGGCCCTGCCGACAATCTCGCGCGCTTGTGTGGTGGCGTTCAACTCTTCGAGCGGGGCGTGAATGCTGATGGTTTCCAAGTCGAGTAGCTCAACGCCGGGCACGAGGGCCACGTCGGGAGCCACGTTGCGCGGCAGGCCGAGGTCGATGATGAGCTGTGGCGGTGCTTCGGGGCCGGTATCAGCCGGGCACAGCCGGGCCGATGCCTCAGCGGTGGCGCCCGCGATGTCGAACGGGTCGCTGCCGACCTCTGCGCGGCCACGCATGATCAGGGCGGCGTCGATGACATGGTCATCGCGCAGGGTGCAGGTGACGACCACATCGGCCCGAGCGACCTCGGCGGCAAAATCTACCGGCGAAACGGCGTCAATGCCGTGCGATGTGGCGAAGCCGGCACCACGACCTGAGGGTGAATATACCCGCACATTCTCAGCTCCGCGGTCTCGGAGAGCGGCCAGGGACGCACCGGCGTACCGACCGGTGCCCACGAGCAGAACGCGGGAACGCGACCAGTCACTCACGCGGCTTTCGGCAAGCTCCAGGGCCAGACGCACGATTGAACGGCCAGCGGATCCGATGCCCGTTCGGTTCTTTACCCCACGAGATGTTTGGGATGCCCGTTGAAACAAGCGTTCCAGCTCGGGGCTCGTGGTGCCGTCGGCGCGAGCCTGTTCGAGCGCTCGGCGCACCTGCCCGGCTATTTCTACCTCGCCAACAACGACTGATTCCAGCCCGCTCGTCACGGCAAACAGGTGGGCGGCAACGCCGTTGCCGTGCACAAGCGTGAGGTTGTCGCGCAGGGTCTCTTCGTCCAGGCCGCTGCTGGCACTGACGGCACCAATGGCGGCGTACACGGCGGGCAACGGCGAGACCCCGTAGGGTTCGTCCAGGTCGAGGTAGGCCTCAAAGCGGTTGCACGTTGCCACGATGACAGCACCGTTCAACGGTCCGTGGTCGGCCACCATGACGGTGGCCGACGAGCCTCCAGCCGCAGACAATCGCTCCAGTACATCGAAGGTGGAGTTTTTGTGGCTGGCGGACAAAAGAATAAGCACTAGTGAATTCTACGACTTCTTGCTGTACGCTTTCGGCGCGCACCGTCAGGGATGTTTGAGACAATGAACACGATGATCCTCGACGCGCAGCATCCCCTGTCCTCCGGCCTCACCGCCGACTCCCGCCTGATCCAAGCCTACGGCGGCATTCGGCCAGCCGTCACGCCGGTGTGGTTTATGCGCCAGGCCGGGCGCTCGCTACCCGAATACCGCGAATTACGGGTGGGCACGCGCATGCTCGATGTGTGTGTTGACCCCGACCTAGCAAGCGAAATCACGCTACAACCGGTGCGTCGCCACAACGTTGATGCCGGAATCTTCTTCAGCGATATTGTCGTGCCGCTCAAGCTCGTTGGCGTTGAGGTGTCGATCGTGGCCGGTAAGGGCCCGGTGCTCGGTAAGGCGGTTCGAACGAAAGCGGATGTCGAGGAGCTCACGAGCCTTGACCCCGCCCACCTCGATGACACCCTCGCGCCGATTCGAGGGGCCGTATCGTTGGCCGTGGCCCAGCTCGGCTCGACCCCGCTGATTGGTTTCGCCGGTGCTCCGTTTACCCTTGCGGCGTATTTGGTCGAGGGCGGGCCCTCCAAAGATCACATCCACGCGCGCACGCTGATGCATTCCGAGCCGGAGGCGTGGGCCAAGCTCATGGCCTGGACCGCCGATGTCACGGGCCGCTTCCTTCGTGCCCAGGTGCTCGCTGGCGCCAGCGCCGCGCAGCTCTTTGACTCGTGGGCCGGTGCGCTTTCGCTTTCCGACTACGCGGCCAATGTTGCTCCCGCATCGACTGCGGCGATTGCCCATGTGCGCGACCTCACCTACGCCATGCCCGGAGCGATCGATAGCCCGCAGCCGGTGGATCACAACGTGCCCATTGTGCACTTCGGGGTGGGCACCGGCGAGCTGTTGAAAGAAATGCACAACATTGGTGCTGATGTCGTGGGCGTGGACTACCGCGTGCCGCTCGATGAGGCCAACCATCGACTCGGCGGCGCCGTGCCACTACAGGGCAACGTTGATCCGGCCCTGCTTGCGGCGCCCTGGCCCGTGCTGGAGGCGCACGTGCGCGACGTTCTTGCACGGGGACGCACCGCTCCGGCCCATGTACTTAATCTCGGCCACGGCGTTCCACCCGAAACCGATCCCGACGTCCTCACTCGCCTGGTGGGACTCGTGCACGACGTGAGCGCGGGCGAGTAGGAGACCGCACCATGATTGACGTGCTCGTCATTGGCGGGGGAGTGGCTGGTTTGGTCGCTGCCCGCGAATGCGCCCAGGTGGGCCTCAAGGTCACCATTATCGAAGCAACGGATGCCGTGGGCGGCCCGGTCGCCGGCCATGTCCTCGATGGACTCACCCTCGACAGCGGTGCTGAGAGTTTTGCGGTGCGCGGCGGCACCGTCGCGGCTTTCATTGAAGATCTCGGCCTGACCGACCGAGTGGTCGCTCCCAATGCGGCCGGTGCCTGGCTGCACCTGCCTAGCCTGCACTCCCCCACGGATACCTCCGTTAGCGTTCCCCTGCCCAAGGCTGGAGTGCTCGGAATTCCTGGCTCACCGCTGGCCGACGATGTTCGCCGCGTCATTGGCTGGCGCGGCGCCCTGCGCGCCTATCTCGACCGTCTCATGCCGGTGCTCACCATTGGTCGCGAACACAGTCTCGGCGACCTCGTGAAGAAGCGAATGGGCCAGATGGTGCTGGATCGCCTCGTGGAGCCCGTCGCCTCCGGCGTCTACACTACGAGTGCCGTTGACCTCGAAATCGATGTTGTCGCGCCCGGCCTCAACCGTGCCCTGACCACGGCTGGGTCGCTTTCCGGTGCCGTCTCCGCCCTGCGCAGTGGAGCACCAGCCGGATCGAATGTTGGCGGGTTGATCGGCGGAATGGCCGGCCTGCCCGCCGCCATCGTAGCCACTCTGGAACACCAAGGCGCTGTTATCCTTACCCAAACAACGGCACAGGGCCTGGCGCGCTCCGGCACCGACGACGCACCGCACTGGGACGTCGCTATCGCCCGAAAAGCGGAGGACGACAGCGAAGAACCAGAAAAAGCTATCCTGATGGCTCGCTATGTCATCGTAGCCACCCAGGGCGCCCAGGCGCTCCGCTTGGTGAATCCCCTCAGCGAGCGATTCGATGCACTCGCTGAACTGGAGTGGCCGGCACCGACCGCTGTTACCCTGGCCACCCTCGTGCTCGACACAGCCGTTCTCGACGGGCAGCCACGCGGTACTGGCGTGCTAGTTTCCGTTGACGCTCCTGACGTGACTGCCAAGGCACTCACCCACGTCACCGCCAAGTGGGCTTGGGTCAAGCACGCGGCTGGTGCCGGCCGTCATGTCGTGCGATTGTCCTACGGCCGGGCGGGCCTCCCCAATCCCACCGACGACTTGAGCGATGACCAGTTGCAGGCGCTCGCCCTGAAAGACGCGGCTACCCTGCTCGGCGTGTCGTTGCCAACGAGCTGCGTGCGTGCTTTTGCGCGCACCGAATGGCGTGATGCCCTATCGCCGGCCACGCTTGGCGCGCCTGAGCGGGCCCAGCAGGTGCGTGAGGCGGTCGCTACGACAGATGGGCTCGAAATAACTGGCGCGTGGCTGGCCGGAACCGGCCTGGCATCGGTTATTCCACATGCTGCCGCTGCCGGTGATCGCATTCGCCATGCCGCCCTGGGCCTTACTATTACCCGACCGGATGACTAGCTAATGCCCAACCGGACGCCTCACTATTGCCTAAGCGCAAGACTGGCTGAAACTGTGCACTTCCTGTGTTGATGCGAGCGTGATGGGACATACCCGGCAGCGCCCGCGACCGAATCGGTGAACCGGGTTACTCTGGGGTGACCTTACGAAAGTGGAGACTCAATGCGCGCAAAGCTTCTGTTCATCACCGGCGGGCTCGTGGGCTATGTGCTCGGTGCCCGAGCCGGACGCAAACGTTACGAGCAGATCGCCGCCGCTGCCAACGACCTCTGGAACGCCAAACCCGTTCAGCGCCGGGTGACCGAAGTGCGAGATGCCGCCCTGGATTTGGTTGGCGATGTGCCCGTCACGCTCTTCAAGGCTGGACAAAAGGTCGTCACGCAGGCGGCAGCCAAAAAGAAGAAGTCGGCCAAACTGGCTTCGACGGTCACGGCGGAAGCCGCTCCTAAGCCGCCAGTAACTACAACCGCTGCCAAGCCCAAGGCAACCTCGACGGCCACTCCGAAGGCAAAACCAGCACCGGACGATTCGGCCGCGCACTAGGTTGGTCTCGTTCGAGCACTACACGTAAAATGCAGACACCCGACACACCCACACCCGAACGTAGGGAAGGCAATCTGTGACTAGCAGTGGCTTCAACCCCAAGAGCAAGCGCCCGTTGCTCGCCCTGATCGGAGAGCTACCCGGCCAGATCAGTGCACTCGTCAAGGCCGAGCTGGATGCCTTCAAGGCTGAGTTCGCCGCAAAAGCCAAAAACTTCGGAGTGGGCGCCGCCCTCTTCATCGTGGCGGCGGCCATCCTCTTTTTTGCTCTGGGTGTTTTCATAGCTCTCGCAGTCATTGCACTGGCCTTGGTGGTGCCCCTGTGGCTGGCCACACTTATCGTGGCGGTAGCACTGCTGCTCCTCGCCGTCATTCTTGTGCTGATTGGTCTCAACCGGGTGAAAGCGGCCACAAAGTCCGACCCGGAGGGCGTGCACGCGAGCCTTCGACACGATGTTGATGCGTTTAAGGGAGTTGGCGAATATGACCACAAGTGATCAGGGCGTCAGCACCCCGGACGAGAAGCACAGTCTCGGCGATCTCCGCACCGAGGCTCGCCAGGCCAGAGCAGAACTTGCCTCCACGCTGGATGCCATCGAGTACAAGTTCAACCTGCCCAAACAGGTGCGCATTCAACGGCGTCGGCTGAGTCTGGCCCTGCGCCAACTCGGCGAGGAGAGCCCGGCGGCTCTTGTGGGCATTGCAGCGGGAGCGGCAACGGTCGTGGGTGTTGTGGTCTGGTTTAGCGCGTCCGCTGTAGCCAAAAACCGCTGACGCAGCTTCGACTAGCTCGGCCCGTTCACAGGAACGAGGGCACTGATTTTGGTGCCGGGCGCAATACAGAGCAGACTAGAGCTATGACTCACCCGGCTGCCGGAGAGGCAGTACCCAGCGTTCAGCCCACCACCCCCATCGATTCCGAGGTAACCGCGGCTTCGCCGCAAGGATTCACCCTTTTCACCGTTCTGCGGAAAGATCCGCACAACCCCGATGACCTCGACGGCCGCGATGTACCGCCAGCGGTCGACGAACTCGACGACGTGGTAAGCCTCATTGAAGCGGAGGGCGTTACCCTGCGCGGCTTCTATGACGTCTCCGGCCTGAAAGCCGATGCTGACGTTATGATTTGGACTCACGCACCCAACGCCGAGAGCCTGCAGTGGGCCCACCGCGAACTGCGGCGCAGCCGATTGCTCAAAAGCCTGCTCCCCACCTGGAACGCCATGGGAGTGCACCGGGACGCAGAATTCAATAAGAGCCACGTTCCGGGCTTTCTCCGTGGTGTCCCCGCGAAAGCCTGGCTCACCGTCTACCCCTTCGTGCGCAGTTTTGAGTGGTATCTGTTGCCCGACGATGACCGCAGCCGCATGCTGGCCGATCACGGCCGCAAGGGGGCCGCTTATCGCGGCGCCATTGCCAACACCGTGTCGGCCTTCGCCCTCGGTGACTATGAATGGCTTTTGCCGATCGAGAGTGACGAACTCACCGAACTGGTCGACCTCATGCGCGGCCTGCGCGACACCGAGGCACGCCTGCACGTTCGCGAAGAGGTGCCGTTCTTTACCGGTCGTCGCATCTCGACCGCGGAGCTTGTCGAGGTGCTGCAGTAATGACACACTACGACGCCATCCTGCTCGCCGGTTTTGGTGGCCCAGAGGGCCAAGACGACGTGATTCCGTTCCTACGCAACGTCACCCGGGGGCGTGGCATTCCCGAAGAACGGCTCGAAGAAGTCGCCGTGCATTACCGCCACTTTGGCGGGGTCAGCCCGATCAACGACCAGAACCGGGTTCTGCAAATCGCCTTGCAGGCCGAACTGGACCGCCGCGGGATAGAGCTCCCCGTCATCTGGGGCAACCGCAACTGGGCGCCGTACCTCAGCGACACCATCGCCGAAGCCCACGACGCGGGCCAGAATCGTCTACTGGCAATTGCTACGAGTGCCTACAGCTCTTATTCCGGCTGCCGCCAGTATCGTGAAGATTTTGCGGCCGCGCTCACCACAACGGGCCTGGAAGGAACGGTGCACATCGATAAGGTGCGTCAGTTCTTCGACCACCCCGGATTTGTCGCACCCTTTGTGACCGGAGTCAGGCAGGGCTTGAAAGAGGTTGTGGAGGCGGTGCCCGGAATCAACCTCGATACCGAGGTCGAAGTGCTTTTCAGCACCCACTCCATCCCCATGACCGACGCGAATAAGAGCGGCCCCGACTTTCGGGGCTTCGGCGAGGGCGGCGCCTACGCGGCGCAGCACCTGGCCGTGGCTCACAAGGTGATGAGCGGCGTGACGACGCCATGGCAGCTGGTTTACCAGTCGCGCAGTGGCCCGCCCAGTATGCCTTGGCTGGAACCGGATATTAACGATGCCATTGCCCTGCTGCCGGAGCGCGGCATCCGCGCTGTAGTCATCGTGCCGCTCGGCTTTGTGAGCGACCACATGGAAGTGATGTGGGACCTCGATGAGGAAGCCACCGAAACATCACGCGACTTGGGCATCTTTTCGGTACGGGTGCCAACGCCCGGAGTGTCGCCGGTATTTGTCAGTGGCCTGATCGATCTCGTCGTTGAACGCCTGAATGACACACCGGTCGAAAATCGCCCGGCCGAAACCGCGCTAGGGCCCTGGTACGACGTGTGCCGGCCCGGATGTTGCGAGAACGTGCGGCTCGGCTTCAAGCCAGCCGTAGCGGGGATGGCGCCGTGACCGTGATCCGCGTAGGAACGCGAGGCAGCGCCTTGGCGCTGGCACAGACCCAGACCATTGTGAACCGCATTGCGGCGTCAGCCGGCGTCGCGGTAGAAGTTGTACCCGTTACGACGCACGGCGATACGTCCACGGAACCGCTGTCGAGCCTCGGGGGAACCGGTGTGTTCGCCAGCGCACTGCGTGATGCCCTGTTGAACGATGAGTGTGACGTAGTGGTGCACTCGTTCAAAGACCTGCCCACCGATCTTCACCCAGGCCTGGTCATTGGCTCCACGCCCAAACGCGCGGATGCCCGCGATGTGCTCTGCGCACGCGCCGGCTTCACAATGGACACCCTTCCTGAGGGTGCCCGCGTGGGGACCGGCTCTCCGCGCCGGGTTGCTCAGCTGCTGGAACGCCGTCCGGACCTCACCGTCGTTGATATCCGGGGCAACATCGACACCCGAATCGGCCGCGTCGCTGAGGGCGACCTCGACGCCGTTGTGCTCGCGGCGGCCGGCCTTGGCCGGCTGGGCCGGCTGGACGCCGTGGCGACGGAATTTTTGGAGCTGTCGGCCTGGCCAACGGCTCCCGGCCAGGGCGCGCTCGCCATCGAAGTGCGCGAGGGAAAACCCGAACGATTGCTTGGCGTGGCGCTTGCCGGCATGAATCACGGCTCAACGCAGGCAACGACCACGGCCGAACGCGCCGTGTTGGCTCGTCTTGGCGCTGGCTGTGCTGCACCGATCGGTGCCACGGCCGTCGTCGATGACGGCCTGCTCTTTCTCACCGCTACCGTCTACAGCCCGGATGGCTCCCGCCGCATCACCAGCTCGCACGCTGCAACACCCGATTCTCATTCTGCTCTCCATCTCACCGAAGCCGCCCTCGACGTGGCCGAACGAGTCTCCATCGATCTTCTGGCCGGTGGCGCGGCCGAGTTCGCTCCACTGAAAGTGACCGAGTGACCACGTGACCATTCAAACGACCAAGCCCCTGTCCGGCTGGCGAGTTCTCGTTCCCCGCGGCGGCCCGTGGGGCGATCAGGTCGCAGCGAACCTCCGCGCTAAGGGTGCGCATCCCATTGTGGCCCCCATGATTAATTTCGCAGCGACCGATGACGCTCCGGCCCTTGACGCAGCTTTAACCCGGCTCGCCGCCGGCGAATTCGACTGGATGACGGTTACGAGCGCAACGACCGTCGACGTTCTCTCATCGCACCGCGTCGTCATCGCGCCGGGAACGCGCATTGCTGCGGTGGGGGAAACCACCGCGGCGGCTCTTGTGGCAGCGGGCTATCACGTGGACATCGTCCCCTCTGAAGACAACTCTGCCCGCGGACTGCTCGAGGAATGGGAGACCGCCACCGCCGGGGTCATTCCTCTTCGAGTGCTGACCCTGCGCAGTGAGATTGCCAAGCCCCTGCTCACCGAGGGACTGCGTCGTATCGGGCACGATGTGGAATCGGTGGTGGCCTACCGCACGATCGGTGTTCCGGTGAGTGACCAGGTCGTCGCCGACGTGAAGGCGGGCCTCGTGCACGCCGTCCTCGTCACCAGCGGCAGTGTTGCGCGCCAGGTGCGTGAAGAGTTTGGTGACATTCCTGAACGCACCCTTGTGGCGTGCATCGGACCGCAGACCGCCAGGGACTCCCGGGCGCTGGGTCTTCGCGTTGACGTGATAGCCACGGAGCGAAGCGCCGAGTCACTCATTGACGCGCTGGTTGATGCCGCGCTGGCGCAGAGGGCTCACACCCCGTCATAGTTATGGATCGGCGTGAAGCACGGGTAACGACGTGATAACGAAACGTTCAGCCGGGCAGCGTAGGGTGAAGTGGTGACCACTCCTGTAATCCGTCCTCGGCGTTTGCGCAGCAGTGCCGCCATTCGTCGCTTGTCCAGCGAAATTCGGGTTCAGCCGGCTGAGCTCGTGCTGCCCATGTTCGTGCACGAGGGTTCTGATCCCAGGCCGATCACCTCCATGCCCGGTGTTGTGCAGCATTCGATCGATAGCGCGCGTCGCGCCGCGCGAGAAGCTGCCGACGCCGGTATTGGTGGAATCATGCTGTTTGGCGTGCCCACAGAGCGGGACGCCACGGGAACCGGCGCTACCGACCCGAATGGAATCCTGAACGTGGCTACGGCCGCCCTGGTCGATGAAGTTGGGGATGCCTTGGTGGTGCAGACCGACCTGTGTCTGGACGAATTCACTGATCATGGGCACTGTGGCGTACTGACGGCCAACGGCCACGTCGATAACGACGCCACGTTGGAGCGCTATCGAGACATGGCGTTGGCTCAGGCCACGGCCGGCTCGGCCTTGCTCGGCCTGTCGGGGATGATGGATGGACAGGTGGCCGCCGTGCGAGAGACCCTTGATGCCAATGGCTTCCACAACACCGCGGTGCTGGCTTACTCGGCCAAGTATGCCTCGGCCTACTACGGCCCTTTCCGTGAAGCCGTGGCGTCGACTCTGGTCGGTAACCGCCGGACATACCAACTCGATCCCGCTAACCGACGCGAGGGTGTGCGCGAAGCCCAACTCGACATTCACGAGGGCGCCGACATCGTCATGGTCAAGCCGGCGGGCAGCTACCTCGACGTCCTTGCCGAGGTGGCCCGCATCAGCAGTATTCCTGTTTGGGCATATCAGGTTTCCGGAGAGTACGCCATGATTGAGGCGGCCGGTGCGCAGGGCTGGATTGATCGGCGCGCTGCCGTAACGGAGTCGGTGCTCAGCATTCGCCGCGCCGGAGCCGATGCTGTACTTACCTACTGGGCCGTTGAACTGGCCACTTGGCTAAATGAGGAGCGCAAATGACCGACACCCTGTCAACTCCGGTCGAACACCGTGGCACCCACAACGATGAATTGTTCGAACGTGCCCGCCGGGTGATTCCCGGTGGCGTGAATTCCCCGGTGCGCGCTTTCGGCTCAGTGGGAGGCACTCCGCTGTTCCTCGTGAAAGCGCAGGGGGCGTACGTCACTGATTCCGACGGCCGCGAATATGTCGATCTCGTCAATTCCTGGGGCCCGGCCATTCTGGGCCACGCGCATCCCGAGGTTGTCAAAGCTGTTCAGGATGCCGCAGCCCTCGGTCTGTCTTTCGGTGCGTCTACACCAGCCGAAACAGAACTGGCCGAACTGGTCTCAGACCGGGTTGGCGCTGTAGAGAAACTGCGTCTGGTTTCCACCGGCACCGAGGCCACCATGACTGCCATCCGGTTGGCGCGTGGTTTCACCGGCCGGGAATTGCTGATCAAGTTTGCCGGGCACTATCACGGGCATTCCGATGGTTTGCTCGCCCAGGCCGGCTCCGGACTCGCAACCCTGGCCCTGCCCGGCTCCGCCGGAGTCACGGCGGCGACCGCCGCAGAAACACTGGTCTTGCCCTACAACGACCTCGATGCCGTACGGGCTGCCTTCGAGGCACATCCCGGGCGCATCGCGGCCATCATCACCGAAGCTGCAGCCGCCAATATGGGCGTGCTCGCCCCGGATGCCGGCTTCAATGCGGCCCTGTCCGCGATTGCCCACGAGATGGGCGCCCTACTCATTCTCGACGAGGTACTCACGGGATTCCGCGTGAGTCGCTCCGGCTTCTGGGGCTTGGAGACCAGCAGCCTGGAATCAGCGGGTGAAGAGTTCTACACACCCGACCTTCTTACCTACGGCAAGATTATCGGTGGCGGCCTGCCGGTAGCAGCGCTGGGCGGTCGGGCTGATGTCATGGACTTTCTCGCTCCCACAGGGCCGGTGTACCAGGCTGGAACGCTTTCGGGGAACCCCGTCGCCGTCGCCGCCGGCATTGCTACTCTCAAGCTGCTCGACACCCGTGTTTACGATCGTCTCAACGCGACCGCCACCATTCTCTCCGAAGCGGTCAGCGCATCTCTTGCTGCCGAGGGAGTTGCCCACCGAGTGCAGCGAGCCGGCAACCTGTTCAGCTTTGTTTTCGGCCCAGAGGCGCAGGACGAAGCTCCGCGCACCTACGCTGATATGCAGCGCCAGGAAACATATCGGTATGCACCGTTCTTTCATGCCATGCTCGATGGCGGCGTCTCGCTGCCGCCCAGTGTTTTCGAAGCTTGGTTCGTTTCGGACGCGCACGACCAGGGCGCTATTGGACGCATCTTCGATGCCCTTCCGGCAGCAGCTAAAGCTGCCGCCGCAGCCACCCCTAAAGCCTGAGCCGCCCACCTCACCGATCTCGGGCCGGATTGGTCCGGCCGTGCCGTAATGCCCTTTAGAGATATCCTGTCGCGGGGACGTTACGTGTTTGTGAGGTTTGGACAGTGGGTTTTTGGGTAAAACCGGGCAGACTGGATCAATGGCTTCATTGAGCGTGCATCCTGACCGGCTTGAGGTCCACCTGACGCGCACCGAGAGAACCCTTGCACTTAGGCGCGAGCCGATCGTGGTGCAGCGGGAGAATATTCGCTCGGTTATTATCACTGAGGACCCGTGGATTTGGCTGCGCGGCATTCGTTCCCTCGGGTCTATTGTTCCCCTCTATGTGGCTGCCGGAACGTGGAAATTTCACGGCGGTAAGGACTTCGTTTCGATTAAGCGTCGCCGCCCAGCCGTGGTGATTGATCTGGTCGATGAAGAATTCGCGCGGGTAATCCTCACCAGCTCTCACGCGACCGATTTCATCGATTCGCTCAAGCTTTCCGCATAACCTGGTTCGAGGCCCCGCTCCTCCCGGTACTGCCGCTACGGCACCGCTCCCTACGGCACCGCGATCGCAGAGAGGTTGTCAAAGGCCACGGTCAGCGGTGTGGCAGCTGATCCGCTGTGATACAGGGCCAACCCGATGGATCCGGCCTGTTGCAAAACGGGGGTGGCATCGGTTCGGCTGATTTGCCACGTAGCGGGCTCCGCCGCCCCTGCGGCCCACACTTTGGCCTGGATCGTGGTCGGAGACGTTCCGAAGACCTGAAGGCGCACCTGCAACTGGTCGTTGGTCTGGTAGTTCAGCTCGGAGATCGTGCGTGCCTGCAGGGTCGTCCCGCCGCGCATGACCTGCAGCTGCACCTTGCCGCTCGCCAGAATCTTGATTCGTGCGCGGTAGTCGTTTGATCCGATGCGTCGCCCGATAACAGAGACGTAGGAGCCAGAGCCTGCGGCTGCCTGCTGCAAGGCCGTGGTGACGGACACGTCGGTATTTACCGAAGAGACACTATCCAGATAGCTGTTCACCCGGCCTCCGGGGGCAGCGCGTAGAAGGCCCACGCCGTCAGCGACAGAGTAGCTGCTGCTCGATCCGGTGGTGGTCCAACTGCCTCCGACGTCGGCCGAGCCGAGGCCGCTGCTAACGACCCGAGCGAAGGCATCCGCTGCGAAGCCGGTGGGTGTCGGTGCCGGCGCGGTGACCGTAACGGCTTGCGTAGTTGTAGCCGTTGCGCCCTCGTTGTCGGTCACCGTGAGAGTAATCGAATAGGTTCCGGCAGCGCCATAAGTGTGTTGTGGCGTGGAACCGGTGCCCGTACTGTCGTCGCCCCAGGTCCAGGCGTATTGTGTGATGGTTCCATCGGAATCCGCTGATGTCGACGCATCCGCCGCGACCGACAAATCACTGCTCGTTACGGTGAAGGCGGCGGTGGGGGCCGCATTCTGGGGAACAACCGTGGCGGAGCCAAGCGAATAGTGCTGGGCAATGGTGGCGGCGCTCAGCGGCTGGGAATAGACGGCCACGTCGTCGAGAACGCCCGTGAACCAGGGGCTCGATGAACTCCAGGTATTGTCACCCCCAATGCGCCAGTAGCCGGAATATTGCTGAGCGCCGGTCTGCTCGTTGGTGCCGACGAGGGCACCATCAACGTAGAGCGCCATGCCGTCACCTGACTGTTGGGCAACCACGTAGTGCGGGAGCCCGTCGTTGTAGCTGGCTTCGGTCACGACGGTGTTCGTCTGGCCGGTCCAGGTGCCAAAGACGAGTCGGCCATCGTCTTGCATAAAGACGTGCCGATCATAGTTACTGGAGAGCCCGAAGGAGGCATTGCCGAAGCCGATGAGCTTACCGCCCTGGTTGGCCGTAGTACTGAACCAAGTCTCAAGGGCATAGGTGCTGGGGGCGGTAATCTGTGTATCGCTACTGACCAATCCGCTCGTGAATGACGCCGCCTTGTTGTTCGTGCCGTTTACGAGCCCGGTAGCGCCCTGGGCTACCGCATCGAAGTAGGTTCCGGGCTGTTCGGACGCAGAAGAGTCGACCGCCTTCGTTCCACTTGACTCGCCGAGGCGCCAGTACAATTCTGGTTCCGCGGCATACACGGCGGCGCCGTAAGCGTCGGTCGGGGCCGGGGAGACGGTGCTGCCTCGACCGGAAGCCACATAGTGCGCCTGGATCTGGGCCGAGGTGAGGGGCGCTGAATAGACGGCCACCTGAGCCAGGTCGGCGGCGATGTACGCACTCGTCGGCTGGCCTGGCCAACCATTGAGGTTGTCTCCGCCGATGCGCCAGAACCCCTGGTAGTCCTGTCCGGAGGTGACATCAGAGCGGCTATCCACCTTCTTGCCGTCTATGGACAGTGACATGCCGGAGTTGCCGAGGCTCGCCACAATCTGATGCCATTGGCCGTCGTTGTAAGACGCGGTAGAAGCGACTGTCGCCGTCGAGCCAGGGTAAACGCCGAACACCACTCGACCACTATTGTCCATGTAGACGTGGCGGTCATACCCGCTGCTCTGACCGGTGGCGCTATTGCCGAAGCCGACAATCTTGCCGCCCCGTGTGCTTTCCGTTTTCACCCAGGCTTCGACGCTGAAAGAATTCGACGGACTCTCGGCATTTTGGGTCGCCGCGTAGCCGCTTGACGTGCCATCGAAACCGTTTGCGGTGCTCGCATCACCCAGGATGGCACCGGGTGTGCCGGTGGTGACACCCGCACTGCGTGCCAGGTCGGCGCCGCTCGCCCAATCAAAGGCGGTGGAGCCGGAGTCTTCGTTCAGTGGCCAGTAGGATCGCGGAGAATCTGCCAGAACACTTGCTGCATAGTCGCTGAGGGTGCCGGAGGCGACCGTAATAGTCGCCGGATCCCCGGTGCGCGCGTTGCCGAACGGGTCGGTGACCCGAATTCGATACGAGTAGCTCTGGCCGGGCGTCAATCCGGTGTCGGTGAAGGAGAGGTTAGGCCGGTTCCAGTCTGAGGAAAGCGCCTGGAATGTGGTGACGACGGTGCCATCACGGAGCACCTCATAAGTGAGATTCTCGTTGTCACGGTCATACGCTGATTTCCAACTCAGACGTGCCGTTCCGCTTGCAAATGAAGCGACCGAGGGCACGAAGGCCGAGGCGACGAAAGAGACGCTGTCCACTCGCGGCCCTTCCTTATTTGGAGCAATGGTCGGAACGGCGAAGCGTGCCAGACCCTGTTGGCGTTTGTTGTTGACCACCGTGAACTCTCCGCCGTAGAGAAGATACTGGGCGTTAGCGGTGACGTGCCACGGCCCCTGGCCCTGTCCGGTGATGGTACCGGTATTGATGTCTGGATAAAATGCGAGCAGATTGGGCCGGGGTGTTCCCGCGAAGTTGTAGTAGCCGTGCTTGTCGCGAGTAATCGTGCCGCCAACATCCATGCTGAAGGCTAGGGTGCGGTGGTAGGTCCACGGTTCGGTCTGTTCGAAGCCACCGATGTTGCCGCAGTAGTGGGCGTGCTCGGTGGTGTACACCACATCGCCCGCTGGCACTGCCGAGTAGGTGTCGCCGTGGCAGTCTTCGACCCAGATCAAGCTGCCATCCGCCCAGCTGGCACGAAATGTTCCTTCAAGGTTTCCGCCGTTTCCGAACACGTAACCGGTGCCGAACACGCCTTCAGCCGACCCGGTCAGGCTCAGGATCGCGGCCTGGGTTCCGCCGTTGCGAATAAGGCTGTTGATTTTCCACGGCAGGGAGGCTCCGGTCGTGGCATCGGTGGCGGCCATGCCGTAGCCAGGGTCGGAGCCGCCGTTGTACGCGGTGAAAGAGCCGCCGATGATGACTTTACTGCCGTCCGGAGAAGCGACCAGAGCGTTGAGGCTGCCACCGGTGGGAGAACCCGACCAGGGCTGCAGGGCGCCCGTGGAGCCGTTAAAGGCAGCCATGTTGGTTCGTGATTGGCCGCCGGCCGAGGTGAACGATCCACCGGCGTATACGGCGGTACCCGCGAAAGTCAGCGCTTTGACGTTGGAATTAATGACGGGCGCAAAGCCCGGGATGAGGCTGCCGGTTGCCGTATCGAAAGCGGCGATGCGGTATCGGCTGACACCCCCAACGCTCGTAAACGAACCGCCCGCGAACAGCCGAGACCCATCGGTCGACACGGTGAGGGCCCGCACCGAGCCGTTGACGTTGGGATTGAACGACGAGACGAGCACACCCGTGGTGAGGTTGTAGGCCAGGAGGTTGTTGCGCACGACCTCGTTAGTGCCGGAGGCTGAACCTGCGGGACGTGAACGGGTGAACTCGCCCCCCACGTAAACGGTGTTGCCCACGATAAGTTGCGCCCACACCACACCGTTGATCTGAGCCGTAGGGAGGGAATCGGCCGACACGGTGACCGGCGTGGTGGCATCCGCTGGCTGACTATCGGCAGTAGCAGAAAGCGGAACGGCGAGGGCCGCGACCACGAGCGCTGCCGTTGAAACTCCGGCTATAAGCCGAATGCGGGCAGAAAGTAGCACACTCACCAGGGAGGCCTCACTTGACTCTATTTGCAGCAGCAGAGTCGCCACCGCACAGATGGGAGCTTACTGAGAGATTCTCATCGTGTATTGCCCCCAAGTAGGGGTGGAACGGCTCTGCCCGAAGACGGCGCTGGGCTACGTAACGTCCTTCTTCCAGCTCACGAGGTAGCCGAGCAGGGTCGCGATCAGGGCGTAGCCCAGCAAAGCGAGACCCCCCTGCCACCAGTCCAGCGGCAATACGGTGGTGGTATTTGCAAGAGAGAAGACACTTGCGCCGACCAGGGCGTCCGACGCAGCTCCCGGCAAGAAATTGCCGATCTGGGCGGTGACTTCCAGAAACGACGACGCCAAGCGCAGCAAGGGTTCGACAAATTGAGTGAAGGCGAGCACGACCACGATCGAGGCGACCTGATTTGGAATCAGCACGCCCACCCCTACGCCGATCGCTGCCCAGAGCCCCATGGCTAGCAGCGTGCGCGCGACTAGAAGCCAAGTTTCAGGGTCGAGCAGCCGGGCATCAACCCCAAAAGCGCCAAGGATGCCGCCACCAACACCAACGGAGGCTGCGATTGCAACAAGACCAAAGCCCGCACCGATCAGGGTGAGGGCCAGCGTCTTAGCTCCGAGCACCATGCCGCGGCGGGGCGATGCCAAAAAGGTTGGGGTGAGGGTCTGGTGGCGCAGCTCGCCGGTGGTTGCGAGAGCGCCCAGAAGTAGAGGAAACACGTAGCCGACCGAGGAGGCAAAGCCATAGATAAGAGGCGGGAGGTTGCTGAAGGAGGGCGATCCGCCGCCTGTACTCACGGCATCCGGGCTGATGACACCGGTCTGGATGCCAGCGAACAGCGCACCGAGGCCGCCAGCGAGCAGGGCAATGTAGAGAAAGAGAACGATGGCGAGCATCCACCACAAGCGAGTGGTGAAAACCTTGACGAATTCGGCCGCTACGGAACGCAGAAAAGAGCTCACAATGAGTGACTCCCGCCAACGAGGGCAAGGAAAGAGTCTTCGAGGCCGACTTTCTGTCGGTGCAGAACGCTTAGTTCAACACCGGCGGTAAACGCCAGGTGTCCGAGCAGTGCTGGGTCGGGTGTGGCGGCGAGTAGGCCGGTGCGGCCAATCGAGAAGGCTATGTTGGCCGCGGTCAGTGCGGCGGCCAGGGCCTCGCGATCGGGTGAGTCCACAATCGTCTGCGGGGCGGTGTTCGTGTCGATGCTGGACAACGGCCCCACGTGCACGAGGGAGCCCCCAGCAATGATGATGACGTCGTCCACGCTCTGTTGCACCTCCGACAGCAAATGAGAACTGACTAAAACCGTGCGACCCTCGGCCGCCATGTCACGAAGGAAACCCCGGATCCAACGGATTCCCTCCGGATCCAATCCGTTTATCGGCTCGTCGAGCACGAGCACCCCCGGGTCGCCGATAAGGGCGAAGGCCAATCCGAGGCGCTGGCGCATGCCGAGTGAATAGCCGCCCACCCGCTGATTGGCATGGTCGCCGAGGCCCACCTGGGTGAGCACGTCCATAACCCGGTTCCGTGGCAGTCCAGACGCGATGGCGTAGACGCCTAAGTGGTTTCGGGCCGTGCGGCCGGGGTGAAAACTTGCAGCCTCTAGGGCCGCACCCACCGTTTTTAGCGGACTCGGCAGGTCTCGGTAGCGCAGTCCGCCAAATGTGGCTGTGCCGCTGCTGGCGGCTACCAGGCCAAGAAGGATGCGCAGGCTTGTGGTCTTTCCGGCGCCGTTGGGCCCGAGAAAGCCGGTAACCCGCCCCGGGAGAACTGTGAACGAAAGGTCGCTCACTGCGGCCACTTTGCCGAAGTTCTTGCCTATCCCGGTGAATTCAATAACGGCGCCCGTTGGCATCCGACCCCCCTCAGTGATGCGTGATGCGGCACTTGTGCTGCGGTACGTCGTGCTGCGGTACGTCGTGCTGCGGTACTCCTTCCCACCGTAGCGCGTTACGCCCTATTACTCGATTGGTAGCTGTAAGCCAATCGGCGGGTGCGGGCCGCCCTTAGGCGGAAGGTGTGCCGGCGTGCGCCAGGCACGCTGGCTGGGCTTTGGCGACACACGGGGCGCAGACCACGAGCTGTTCACGGCACGATACCTCGCGACAGTTGAGCATGTTCGTCGTCGATGCCGCACAGGCTTGGCAGGCGGCCAATACGGCTGCGCCGGGCGCGAAGTCGATGGACATGCGCTGGTCGAAGACGTAGAGCGAACCGGACCATAGGCCCTCATTGCCGTACGCCTCGCCATAACGCACAATGCCGCCGTCGAGTTGATAAACCTCGCCAAATCCACGTGATTTCATGAGCCCACTCAACACCTCACAGCGGATGCCGCCGGTGCAGTAGGTGACCACTGGCCTGCCCTTGAGGTGGTCGTACTTGCCGCTATCGAGTTCGGCCACGAATTCACGGGTGTTCGCCACATCGGGAACGACCGCATTTTGAAAATGTCCGATTTCGGTTTCAAACCGATTGCGCCCGTCAAAGAAAACGACGTCGTCACCGCGTTCGGTGACGAGCGCGTTGAGCTCAGCCGGGGCCAATTTCACGCCGCCCCCCACGACGCCGGCCGTGTTTACCTGCAGCTCGCCGGGTGCCCCAAAACTTACGATCTCTGCCCGCACTTTTACCACGAGTTTTGGAAAATCCAAGCTCTGGCCATTGACGTTCAGACCGGTACCTTCACTCCACTTAAAGTCGATATTTTTGAATGCCGGGTAGTCGCGAGTCTTTCGGATGTACTTCTTAATCGCGGGCAGGTCTCCGCCAACGGTGCCGTTCAGGCCGTCAGACGAGATGAGGATGCGCCCGCGCAGGCCAAGGCCCGCGCACAGGTCTCGTTGCCAGAGCCGCACGGCTTCGGGGTCAGTCAGCGGCGTGAAGATGTAAAAGAGCAGAATCTTCGGAATAGCCATGAGCTCATTTTACGAGAGCCGCGTAGGCTTACCGCACTGATGGTGCCGCAACCAAGCAGCACACCCAATGGGAGGCCAGACGTGACGCAGGATCCGCTCGCAATTTTCACAGAAGTGCCCCAGTTTTCGCTCACAAGCACCGATATGACCGACGGAGACGCACTGCGACCTGCTCAGTACAGTGCCGATTCCGGTGGAGCGGATGTCTCGCCGCAGTTGTCTTGGTGGGGATTTCCGCCCGAGACCCAGAGCTTTGCCGTTACGGTATTCGACCCGGATGCCCCGACCGGTTCTGGCTTTTGGCACTGGGCCGTGTTGAATCTGCCGGTTTCGGTCACTAACCTCGCTGCCGGCGCCGGCGCTGCCGACGGCGGTTCTGCTGCCAGCGCTGCCGGAAGTGGTTTACCGGAGGGCGCACTCACCCTTCCCAACGAAATGCGTCTGACCTCGTTTTCCGGAGCCGCTCCGCCCCCAGACACCGGTACGCACCGCTACCAGTTCATCGTGCACGCCGTGGATGTGCCAACCCTTGATCTCGACCCGCAGTCAACGCCAGGAGTCCTCGGCTTCAACCTGCACTTTCACACGCTGGCACGGGCGGTACTTGAGGCGACCGGGGTCGCGGGCGGAGCAGCCGCTGCGTAAATGGCGACCGCGGATTCGTTAGCATCGTCTGGTGCATATGTTCTTTCGAACCCTTCTTCACGTCGTGCTGTCAAAGTTCGGCCCCCGCCTTGGCCACTTTGATGTGGCTCGTACCAACTTTGTGACGCTGCCGACCGACCAGGACATCTTGCGACACATGAACAACGGTGTGTACTTGTCGATCATGGACGTGGCGCGCTTCGATCTGCTGCACCGCACCGGTGTCTGGGCGATCTTCAAAAAACGCGGCTGGTATCCGGTTGTGGTGTCAGAGACCATTAGCTTTCGTAAGTCGCTCACGGTCGGTCAGAGATTTACGGTGGAGTCGCGCATTCTTGGCTTTGACGCGAAGGCCGTATATGTGGAGCAACGTTTTGTGCGGCCGGATGCCGGTGGTGTGCTCGAGATTTATGCTCACGGCTACATTCGCGGCCGGTTTCTGAAGCGCACCGGAGGCATTGTGACCATCGACGAACTTCTGGACGGGTTGGGAGTAGCGCCGGAGAACGTCACGGTGCCGGAGTGGTTACTCGAGTGGAGCCGCAATGCCGCGGCCCCCGCTACCCGCGCGCCCGCACCCAGCATCTGGAACTAGAGAACCGGCAGCGGCACGTACGGACTGCGTCGGCACGCCGACTTTTAGGTGCCAGTGTTTTAGGTGCGCAGTCTTTTACGTGGCAGCCTTTTAGGTACGGCAGTGTTTCTGGGTGCGACCGGGTTGATAGGTACGCCAGCGTTTCTGGGTGCGCCGGTGTTTCTGGGTGCGGCGGTGTTTTTAGGTGCGGCGGTGTTTCGGGGTGTGCCAGGGCTTTTAGGTGCGCCAGTGGGGTGGGGTGCTGGGGGTGTTGGCGCGGTGGGTGTGTGCGGGGCGCCAGGTGTGGGTGGGGTCCCAGAGTAGGGGTCCGCGTATTTGGGGTCGGCCGTTGTGCATGCGGATGGTCCAGCCGTTGGTGTCGATGGTGTGGTGGTGGTACCAGCAGAGCAGGACTCCGTTATCGATATGGGTGGGGCCGTCGTGTTGCCAGGGGAGGACGTGGTGTACTTCGGTCCATTGTGGGGGGATGTCGCAGTTGGGGATGATGCAGCCGCCGTCGCGGGCGGCGATGGCGGCGCGTTGTGTGGCGGTGAAGCAGCGTTGGGTGGTGCCGAGGTGGAGGATGTTGCCGGTGGGGCCGATGGTGGCTTGTTGGTAGCCGCCGGCGCAGAGGAGTTCTTTGACGCGGCGAAGTGAGATGGGGGCGTCGGT
>Ga0307486_1000862_pt1 | contig 25502 bp, 16 predicted proteins | sample CBIW02metaG_FD_203663 | JGI IMG/M metagenome (GOLD analysis project Ga0307486, IMG submission 203663) | Sea-ice brine microbial communities from Beaufort Sea near Barrow, Alaska, United States - CBIW 0.2 | ecosystem: Environmental > Aquatic > Marine > Coastal | place: USA: Alaska | collected...
GTTAAAACAAAAATAATCAACTTTTTTATCTATCCCCTTCGGGGTTTTCTTTTTCGGCTACGCCTTCAAAGAAAACCCCGAAGGGGATGAAATGCCATTAACAATGTGGTGAAACTTTACAAGAAACATTATGTCACAAGGAAAAAAAATAATTCACCCAATTTATATATTCTTCTTTTTTATAAGCCTTTACCCTGTTTTGGCCCAGGAGGCACATATTGTCCCCTTGAAAAAATCTGCTGTCCCAATTCATTTATGGGTCCACTTTGAAGAGAATCCTAGCCGGGAAGCAGTAATTTCATGGTCCACCACTGTCCCATCAAAAAACAATACCTTAATTTATGATACTAAAAAGAGAAACGGAGAGACCAAAAATTATTCCTTCAAATCTACTGAAATCCATTCTGGCCCCTACACCTTAACGAAGGAGGAAAAACCAATGGAATCCTGGTATCATCATGCCTACCTGAACAACTTAGCGCCCAATACTCGCTATTATCTTACTGTTGAATCTAACGGAGAAAAACTGGGAGAATATTATTTTATCACTGCTCCTGCTGATAATACTCCGGTAGCAATGCTTATAGGGGGGGACTCAAGACTGGGTGACGATCGTATGGATAAGGAAAATGCACGGAGAGGAATGAATGCCAGAATGAGCGAACTTCTACAAGAAAACCCCGAAATAATCGCTTTGGCACATTCCGGTGATTACACCAACTCAGGGCACTGGTCTGAACTTTATTATTGGCTAAATGACCACTTCGAGAAAACCACTACCCCAGACGGGAGATTATTACCTCTTCTTCCAACACGCGGAAATCATGACATGCTTGAGGGATTTGAAGAATTATTCTGGTGGCCCAACCGTAAAAACAACTTTTACTATACCTCCAATTTAAATGCGAATACAGCATTGGTAATTTTAAATACTGAAATTAGCATTAACGGAGACCAAAGGGTGTGGTTGGAAAATGAGCTTAAATATTTACGAAAAAAAAAGGGTTGGCTCACAACCTTGTATCACAAAGCTGCTTTTCCAAGCGTAAGATCTTACCAAGATGGTGAACCCCAAAGAAGAGCCTGGGTTCCATTATTTGAAAAGTATAAGATAGATTTATCCACGTCGGGCCATGAACATTCTCTAAAACGAACTATTCCTATTCTCAATTTAAAACCAAGCGCAGAGGGAATTGTTTACATTGGTGATGGCGGCCTTGGAGTTAGACCTAGGGAAGTGGACGATACTAGATGGTATTTTAATCCCCAAGGCGTAGCAAAATCTATTAATAACGTCCACTTTATTGAATATACCTCAACTCATATAAATATAAACGCCTTTGGTATTGATGGATCTCTTTTGGACAACTTTAGTATTCCAAAAAACCGTAATGCCCGTAAGAAACTATATCGAAAGGAATTAAGCGATAATTAATAGCTGTATTAGCTTCAATTTTTAATTTTTTGCCTTCCTTTTCTCTAGGCAAAACACAATATTAGGTAAGGCATATATCCGGATAAATTATTGCCAAGATTGAGGGGTTTTGTCGAAAATAAACATTTAGGATTTCGTCATCTTGGTAATATATTCTGACCATTTCAGTCCTTTAATCCGCCATTTTATTCTTCAAAAATCGGAAGAATGGAAACTAGTATGGTTAATTCTTTTTTAAGATCAGCCTCCTAATGTTTATTTTAGACCTTTTATCAGCTTCTTTAAACTTAATTGTAATTGTCTCTTTAAATTCATCTAAGACAATGTCGCAAAGGAATTTATCATCCTCAAGTTCCCTTTCATCAGAATAAAAGGAAACAGTTTTAGCAACATTTTTCTGTCTTTGCCAAATACTTATTTCTGTACCATCTGGAGATTTTTCTATATCAGCATAAAGTTTATATTGCCCTTTTGGAATTTTAGATAAATCTATTCTTACCTGGCCACCTGTTGTCGAAGTGAGAATATCCCTATCAATATTTACTTTTCCAGCAAAACTATACTCCATCAATTGAGGATAGAGAACAAAGGTTTCGGGAATATAAGTACTTGTTAAAGCATTTATCGGTTTTTCCTGTCCTTTTCCAACCGGTGCATCAGCATAATAAAAAGCCACGGAAGTGTAATCTACAGGGACATTATTATTTTCAGGCCCATGTTCAATGCTGTGATCTATATGGTCATTAAAAGGCATTTTATCTGAAATAAAAAGTCTGTAGCCACCTGTTCTGGAAAAGGGCAGGGAGTAATCGAGAGAACCATGAAGCGGAAGGCTGATCTTTCTATCCCAACGATCTAAAAGTGCATACCAGCCCCCATTAAAGTAATCTTCAGAACCTGTACCGTGAATCCTCATTTCTCCATCTATAACGGTTACATCATCCCCTTCAAAAAACAAAGTCATTCCCGGATTTAAGCCTTGTGCTTGCAATATAGTGCCTAAATAGTGCCCATGTCCTTCCCCTTTTAAAAGCAGGTGTGGTTCTCCTAAATTGGCGTTCCTGTTTTTATTCCAGAAAGCATAGAATTTACCTTCCTCCTTTCTTTGCCTTTTTTTATGTGAAGCAAAGAAATTCGCATTTATTCGGATTGGACTATCAACTTTGGAATTGTCACTAGGACGGTAAATAAGTTCCACTTTCACACTTGTATCAAATGGCATTGGAAAATAAGAGTAATTGATATTATTTTTTGATCCAATTAACAGACTTTGCATGGAAACCTTTCCAAAGGCGTAGCCAAAATAATCTGCTATTGGCATATAAATAGCAGGAATTTTTTCATCATCCCATGTAATCCGGATATCTATTTGTTTATTTAAACCTTCAAAAGCTTCCGCCCTCTCAAAAGTAAAACCAAGAATTCTCCCACCTTTATTAAACTCCGCTAATGTCACAGTTTCTCCCGGCTTGAGGATCGTATCAATTTTGACCTTTATTTCAGCCTTATTCAGATCAATATTTTGCCAGTCATTTTTTAGTTTCTCCAGTTCCTCGCGTTCTGATGTTGTCAGATTGGGAGAAAAATTATCCACTTTAGAATCATTTGGATATTTTCTATATTGAATTTGATAAAATTCTAATTTTTTACCTCGGAACACAATTTTGCAGCCGTTATTGAAAGCTATAGGAAAATAGTTGTAGTACCCACCAATTTCGTTACCCGATAATGGTTCAACAAAAGGATAGACTTTCCCTGAGAATAAATCCGAAAACTTTATCGAGAAAGAAGGATCTTTGGAATTTCCAAGGTAAAAGTCCAAGGTATCTTCTGTGGGTGTAGGCGTCCAAATTCTGTTTATCACACCTTTTCCTTGTTCCTGAAATATTACAAGACTGCTATCAACATTCCGCTTTACAAAAGAATATTTCCCGCTAAAGCCGTCATCGTTACCACCAGTAGTATCATAAGATGAAACCTGCCTGATTTCAGTTTTTTCTATGTAATGTGGAAGCTCCTCTATTCTTCTTAAATTTCTTAATTCAGACTTTGTATTGATAACATTCTCCTGAGCATAAAATTTAGTGCTTAAGGCGAAACAACTTAACAGGATAACACAAATCAATCTTTTCATACCTTTATTTTAATTTTACCCTTTCAAATAATTAACAATAAAAGCAGACCCTTGGTTTTGGAGTTACCTTTTATAAATTTTTCAATAATTTACACCTACGAAAGTTTCCTTAGCGCTTTCAAGTTGTAATGCCCACTCATTTGTCCAACCAAATGCTTCTTCGGCAAGAGGTTGTAGATTCACTCCGGCAGCACCACTCCAAAAATGGACAAATTCTCCCATATTCATTCTTCGTGAAAATTCTTTCCCATCACTTGTCTTTGGAAAATTTTCCGCGAGTAGATCATAAAAATTGTTTAAAACTTTTGATCCTCCATGTTCTGAGTAAATAGGATAAAACCAGTCCATAAACCATTGAGTATTAACTCTTGGAAAATCATCATACTGATTCACCATGTCATCGTAAGTTTGCTGTGCAAAATCATCTCTGCCAATTCCTTTGTACACATCATAAATAAAGATCTCCGCCCATTTACTATCTTTCCAAATATCCCAGGCCGGATTACTTTTTATACCATTTGTAGAGCCCTCTACAATATGCCCGATTTCATGAATTATCACACTTAAACCAGCTTTTGGTTCTGGTTGGGTCCATTTATAAGGTCCACAATCCACCACATTTCTATAATCGTGACTGGCATCCATATATACTGAAGGATGTCCTCCGGAATACTTGTCAATATGAAGAATTGCAAAGAGCCGTGGATCTTCCCCAAACTCTCCGTAAACAGTCTTTATATAGCCCCAAACCTCTGACAATAACTCTCTTGTCCATACAATATTATGGTCAACCTCATTGTCATAATATAAAGCTAGATCATCGTCATAATATACCCTGCTGAGTAATTGATTGTGTTCAAACCAATGTTCTTTCCATGTTTTTGGTGGGGCACCAGCTTCCTCCGGAATTTCAACATCCGGAATTTTTTTCACCACAGAATCTTTTGCGGCTTCCCCAGATGAGCAGGAAATAAATACAAATCCCAGGAAAAGCAATGCAATTGCTACTATCTTCTTTACTATCATATAAATAATTTTAACCAAAAATTAGGGTGTTCTAGGATATAACCGGATTCTTTCTGTATTCATCCCAGAGTTCATCCAATGTTTTATCGGTATATTTTATCCAAAGATCAGAAGTATAGGTTTTTTCCCTAAGATGCTTATTCATTTTTATTACGAAATCTTCATCATATTGCTGGGTAGCCCAAAGTAAAAACCGAGCTGTTACCCGATAACTCTGGGTGTAATGATTTGTTGAATTATACTCTGGCAAAGACCATCCAGCACTTTTATTATCATTTCCGTATTTATAACGAACGTAATCTGCAATGCCTTCTGTCAACCAACCTGGACCACTATTATTGGGATATGACTGAACGATGTGCATAACCTCATGTGTGATTACATCAAGATCTTCTGGTTTTTTACGTAACCATTCAGAACTAATTGTTATTTTCCCATTACTGGCATAAGCAACACCGGTATAAGCAGTATCTATTTTTATCTCCAGAGATTTGAGGGCTTTAGGATTAAAGACTTCTACCATTTTTGGGTAGACCAAAAAGAAAGTCTTGATTAATCCATCTTTTACATCAGGATTAAAATTTGGATCTTCATTTTGGAAAACGACAGTATATTCATCGTTTGTAAAAGTTTCCTTTTCCTGTGCTACCACAGAGAGGGAAAAAAGAATAAATGTGCAAAAAACAAGGTTGATTTTCATTAGTCAAATTTTAGATGATTAATTAATGTTTTAAACTTAAAGATCTTCGGATAATGAGAAGGGTCTGTCGATAGGTTTAGTGCCTTTTGTTTTGTTGGGTTGATCACTCATTTGCATATTAATTTCTCCACCTTCGGTTATGTCTTTATAGCGAATGTAATTTTTTGTATAAAGGCTTCCATTTAAAGACGCAGATTCAATATAAACATTTTGTTTATTGTTGTCCTTCGCATTTACAACAAACTTATTCCCGTTCTCCAGTGTAATTGTGGCCTTTTCAAAAACAGGGCTTCCAAAAACATATTGATCTGTTCCTGGAGTCACGCTATAAAATCCTAAGGCGCTCAAAACATACCAGGAGGAAGTTTGACCTTGATCCTCATCCCCTGGGTAACCATTTTCAGTTGAATTATATAATTTTTCCATGACTTCCCGAACATGGCTTTGAGCTTTCCAAGGAGCTCCCGAATAGTTATAAAGATATATCATATGCTGAATTGGCTGGTTCCCATGAGCATATTGTCCCAATTCAGCCATTTGCATTTCAGCCATCTCGTGGATCATACCACCATAAGTTCCTACGTTTACAGTATTCGGCGATGAAAATACAGAATCCAATTTTGCGTTAAATTGTTCCTCTCCTCCCATTAAATTTATTAAACCCTGGGTATCCTGAAAAACTGACCACAAGTAATGCCATGCGTTTCCTTCAGTAAAGGGGCCTCCCCATTCAAAGGGATCAAAATCTGGCGCCCATTCCCCATTTTTTTGCCTTCCTTTCATGAAATTAACTTTAGGATCAAAGACATTTTTGTAATTATACATTTGGCGTGAAAAAACATTTTTGTAGAAATCGTTACCCGTCATATCAGCAAGAGTATATCCACAAAAATCATCATAAGCATATTCTAATGTTTTAGCAGTGGCCTCTCCATAATCAGGATAAGGCACATAGCCTAAGGTAAAGTATTCTTTCCATCCATCTCTACCATTAGCCGGGCCCCAAGGGCCTTTATTTGTAGCTTCGTGGTAATATGCTTTCAGAGCCTTTTCAGGATCAAAGGTTCTTATTCCTTTCGCCCAAGCATCTGCTAAGAGGGAAATAGCGTGATTACCTATCATACTTCCAGCTTCACTAGGGAAAGACCAGGAGGGAAGCCAGCCGCACTGTTCTTGTGCATCAAGTAAAGCTGAGACGTATCTACCCTGCATCTCAGGATATAGAAGTGCGTTTAATGGAAATTGGGCGCGAAAAGTGTCCCAAAATCCGGTGTCGGTATACATATATCCGTCGTGGATCGTGCCATCGTATGGGCTGTAATAATATGGATCCCCTTCCGAATTTATTTCATAGAATTTTCTTGAGAAGAGGCTGGCTCTAAAAAAGCAGGAATAAAATGTCTTCATCTGCTCTTCGGTCCCACCTTCAACTACGACCTTATTTAGATGTGTATTCCAAACTTTCTTCGCTGCAGCTTTTGTCTCTTCGAGATTTCTAAAACTGCCGAGTTCCTTTTGAAGATTTAATTCTGCCTGCTCAGGACTTATGTAAGAAGATGTAATTTTGGCTTGTACATTTTGGCCGTCTTTAAACTGAATATAAGCTCCGATTCCATCGCCTTCTTCCGAAATCTTCTCGTCCCATTTTTGTCCATTTTTGTTTTCCCAGATTCCGAAAGTCTTAAAGGCTTTGTCAAATTGGATGACAAAATAATTTTTGAAGTTTTCAAAACGCTGCATTCCCCTACCATTCCGCACATAACCGGTAATTCTATTATTTTTGGAATCAATTTTTACCTGGCTCATTCCTGTGTAGCCATCTAAAACTACAAAAGCGTCCTGGTTTTTAGGAAAAGAAAAACGAATATGAACACCTCTTTCTGTTGGGGACATTTCGGTAGTAATTTTATTTTCCAGCTCTACTTTATAATAATGTGGTTTTGCTATTTCATTATCATGACTAAATTTCGCGCCTCTTTTGCTATCATCAAGCACCAGCTTTCCTGTTTCTGGCATAAAGGAAAAAACCGCATAATCATTTGACCAGGAACTACATTGATGAGCCTGTTGGAAGCCCCTGATAGAATCTTTAAAGTACTGATATTTCCAACCGTCGCCATTATTCCCTGTTTGAGGTGTCCAGGTATTCATTGCAAATGGCAAAGCAGTGGTAGGATAGGTATTACCACGGGTAAGTTGATGTTTGGAGTTAGTTCCTTGTAAAGTATTTACATAATCTACTAAGTTTTTTGTATTCCTTTGAGAGAATGAAAGAAATGGTAGTATTATAAAAGTACATATGAGTAAAAGCTTGGATTTCATTACTTTTTTTTAAAGATTATTGTGCAATTTTTTTATTTCTGAATTTGTATATAATTGTTTTTATCAATATTACGACCCAATTGTAACTATTATTTTTCAGTTGTAAAGGTAGAAGCTGGCAAGCCTTCTTTGTTAAAAAGAGTTGCGGTATCAGTATCGCTCCAGGCATATCTTACATAAACAGGATTAGGAACCTCAGTATTGGTAACCACCACTGTATTTTCTACAATTTTAGCATTGGCAGGTTTATAATTTTTGTCTGCTCCGGCAATTTCAAAATTCGTTAATCCTTTTTTATCGGTCATTAATCCATTACCAATACTTTCAAACGACACAATTAACTTATTGCCATCCGTTTTTACATTTTTAAATAAAGGTCCTGAGGCAACCAAATCTTTGCCATAATCATTGGCGAGCGCTAAACCGGCCAATCGATTACCAATTTCTTGTTTTTCTGGAGGATGGATATTGAACTCGTTTCCGATATCCAAAGTAACCACCATTCCCGTGTTTTTGGTTTCCAAAGCCATTCGTTGTGCATTACGTAAATTTTGCGATTTATTTTGCTCGTTGCCTCCATAGGAGAAAGGAGCGATTTGTACAAAATAGAAGGGAAAGTCAGATTTCCATTGGCTGCGCCAATCGGTAATCATTGCTGGGAATAATTTTTTGTATTGTTCAGCTCTGCTCACATTAGATTCTCCCTGATACCAAATAGCTCCCTTAATGGTATAAGGAACTAATGGGTTGATCATTGCATTATAAAGAACAGTAGGGCTATTGGAATTAAGATTTCCTAAATCCGGGTGTTCAGACATATTCGTCTCCACATTATAAGAAACAAACTGTCCGTTATAAATATCAGCGATCAATTTTGATTTCCATTCGCCTTCTAATGAAATAGGGACAATTATCTTTTTTGTATTTAATGTTATTTCGCCGGAAATTTCTCCTGGTCCTCCCGTATCGATTGCTCTAATTGCAATCGTGTTCTCACCTACTTTTAAAATTGATTTTGGAACAGTAAACTCTCTTGAGGTGGTTGGATATCCAGTACCAACTAAACCACCAACATAAATACCATTGATAAAGGTGGCATCCATATCATCAACTGCCCCTATTTTTAAGATATAATCTTCTGAAATATCATCAATTGTAAATTTTTTCCGAAACCACATGGCCCCATCAAATGGACTACCATTAATAATATCAAAACGACTGGGTAAATTAATAATGTCCCAATTGTCATCATTAAAAGTTGATTTGGCTAATGCCTCATCATTAAAACTCATATTTTTCCATTCTTCGATAGTTTGAGGAATAGGTTGAGTTTCTCGATTTTTAAACCATGTTTTAGTTTTTGATTCAATACGGGATATTTCTTCAATAATTTGATTAAAATCCCCAAGCTCTTTTAAAACGTTTTTACTGGTCCAGGCCTCGGCTGGAGTACCACCAACTGCCGCTTGAATAATTCCCACAGGAACATTTAGTTCTTGTTGCAATTTTTTTGCGAAGAAATAGGCAGAAGCACTAAAATCTTTTGCTGTTTCAGGTGATGCGGTAACCCATTGACCTGCAATGGAATCTTGAGGCGTTGTAGATAGTCCGAAAGGAACTTTGAAAAATCGAATATTCGGGATTTCAGCATTTGCAATGGCATCAGCTGAATTATTGATACCAGCATTTGGCATCCATCCCTGCAATGGCATATCCATATTAGATTGTCCTGAAGCTAACCAAACTTCACCTATCATAACATCACTTATAGTGAGCCACTCTTTTTTATCATCATCTAATCCGGTTGAAATTTTAATAGAATAGGGACCTCCAGCTTTTGGAGTAGGTATTTTTATACTCCATTTTCCATCTGGATTAGGCTTACCAGAAAAATTGCTTGTGGTTTTAATATCAACCTTGACCTTATCTGGATTATTAGCTTTTAAATTTGTGTCATTCTGCCAACTTGGGGTTATGGTTACAACTTGATTGGGATCACATTCCCCCCAAATGCTTATATTTTCCTGTTGTTGTAATACCATATGGTCTGTGAATAATGAAGCTACTGTCAGTTCTTTTTTTACAGTTTTTGTAGTTGTACTATTGCAAAAACTAAGCGTAAATGCAAGAAATAAAATCAATATTTTTTTCATTTGATATTAGGTTTTAGTGCTATTTAGATTTATTTTTTGTTTTTAAAAGTAAAAGAAGGCGGAGCATCGGCAGGTAAACTTCCCCAATTTTTATTCGCTTTTCTTCCCACTACAAGTTCTAAGGTTCCTCCTTTTATAATGTCATCGTGAGTAAACCATGGCTTGTTCCATTCTTTTCCATTTAATTTTGCAGATTGAATATATTTGTTTTCTACAGAAGCGTTTTTTGCGATAATAGTAAATTGCTTTCCGTTTTCCAGGTGAATTTCCGACTTTTCGAAAACAGGACTTCCAATATTATATATTGGTAATCCTGGGGTAACCGGATAAAATCCTAATTGAGAGAATACAACAAAAGAAGACATTCCTCCGCCATCTTCATCACCAGGCACGCCCATTAAATCATTTCTAAACCATTCTTTCACCAGTTTACGGATTCGTTTTTGGGTTTTCCATGGCTGCCCTGCATAATTATACAAATACGGTATATGTAAAGAAGGTTCGTTGGCCATAGTAAACTGGCCTACATTACCTGTTTGATCTGGAAGCTGAGTATAAAATTCACGTTTGCCCCGACCCATAGGTGTTGAGAATAAATCATTAAGATTTTGAATAAAGTTTTCTTTTCCACCCATAAGTGCTATTAAGTCTGCAATATTGTGCTGTACGTCCCAACGATAGGTCCATCCATTGTTTTCACCATAGGTATCACGCGCACCAACACCTCCGGAAAAACGATAATCAAAAGGTTCTATGAAAAGGCCTTCCTTATCTTTTGGGTGAAAGAATTGGGTTTTAGGATTGAATAGATTGCGGTAATTAAACGATTTTTTTCTGAAGTAATCCCGCTCTTCTTTTTTATCTAACTCATCTGCTATTTCAGATAAGCACCACTCGTCATATGAGGTACCTAATGTAACAGCCACGGGTTGACGTTTTTCAAATGAAGATACTTCGGGGATTGTTTCTTTTTCCCCTTCTTTTAATGCAGGAATATAACCGTTATCCTTATAGAATTCATCCAATTCTCCTGCTGGTCTTCCAGACCATGGGGCTAAAGTTTTTTGTGTGATTGCATTTTTTGAAGCTAAAAAGGCTTTGTTTAAATCAAACTTCCCTAGCCCTTTTCTATAGGCGTCTAGAAAAGACGCTACCGCATGGTTAGAATTCATTCTGCGACTATCTCCTGTGATTTCAGGGAAAGTTGGCATCCAATAATTATCCATCTGTTCGGCCATTAACAGAAAAGAATACAAGATGTCTTCTTCCTTATCAGGATCTGTCAAAATACGCAGTGGGTGATGTGCCCGGTACGAATCCCAAATCCAATCGTCAGTATAAAAATTACGCTCTTCATCATTATGAACTTTTCCGTCAAAAGCACTGAAATATCTACCTTCTTCTGATATGCAAACGGGTCTTTCATAACTGCGATACAAGGATGTGTAAAATACTGTTTTATCATCATTGCTGCCTCCTTCAACAGTGAATTTTCCAAGGGCTTCATTCCATATTTTTCTACCTTCTTCTTGTAAATTAGCCACCGTTTTTTCTCGAACTTCGCGATTCATATTGCGCTGTGCTTGTTTTTCATCGATAAATGAAATCCCATAATTTATAGGAATAGTTCGTTTACCTTTTTCATATTTTAAGATTAATGAGGCATTATCTCCTTGTGCATCAATCCCCTCAATTAATCCATCCTTACTGAATGTTAAAACAGTTTCAGGTTGCTGCTGAGGTTCTAAATAAATATAGACTTTGGTATTGTTAGATAGGTTTTGGAAACCCGAAACAGACGTTCCGTCCCAGTGCATTTCTCCATTAGAGGAATTAATTATAAGATAAGAATTTAGCGCATTTTCAAACTCTATTTCATAACGAGCCGCCTGATGTGATAAACCATAATTTACTGAAATTTGCTGATCGTCTAAAAAAACAAAATATGAATAAGGAGTCGATTTCTCTAAATCATAACTATAATTTATAATAGATTTTATTTCATTTTCTGCACCTTGAAATGGACTCAAATTAAAAGCAGAACTTCCACGGTGACTGGTAACTACAAGAGGTAGGCCATGTAACAAATCTCCTGTAAAATCACCGCGTTCTGGATAAACCCGTAACATGCTATTGGGTAAATGGATGGTTGGGAAAGTTGGCACTAATAAATGGCTTATATTTCCCATATATGTGTTTACATAATCTACTGGTTTAGATGTTTGTGACCAGACCATCGTACTTATTGCAAATAAGATGATGCTTAAAGCTTTTTTAAATAAATTTTTAGTGTTACTCATCTTGCTTATTGTTATTATTTGTAATAAATGATTTATTCATTCTTCCCAGAATACTGAACGCTATTTTATTTAACACTTAATCTTATTCCCTCCATTTTGTAACTTTTAATATTTTTTCTAAAATATTGTTGTTCTCATAAATTCCTGTAAATTTTTCAGATCCGGGGCCAAAGGCAAATACCGGAATTAAAGTAGCAGAATGCCCTCCAGTGGAAAAAGTTGGTTCAATTTCACTATAATCACTATACTCGCTGCCATCTTCTCTCATTTTCTTTTTTGCAGCTAATGTAAAGCCACCAGTTTCATGGTCAGAAGTTACGATTACCAAGGTATTACCATCTTTTTCGGCAAAATCCAAGGCCTTACCAACAGCATCATCAAAATCAATTAATTCTGAAATTAAATACGAAGCATTGTTCTCATGACCACCCCAATCAATTTGAGAGCCTTCAGTCATCATGAAGAAACCTGAGTTATCTTTACTTAAAAATTGCATAGCAAGTTCTGTTGCTTTTGAAAGGAAATATCCTCTACCATCTTCCATTCTAGGCATCTCTTTTTTTGCTAATAAAAATCCTGCTTTTTCAATAGATTGGATTTGAGAGAAATCACTTAAAGCAGTAGTGTCAATAGTAAACTGTTTTTCTTTAAAGTTATTCAACAAGTTTTGTCCATCCATACGATTGTTAAAATAATCTAAACCTCCGGCTGCAAAAAAATCTACTTCTGATTGAGTTAATTGTAATGCTATTTCTTCTTCTGAACCTCTATTTAGTGTATGAGCATAAAAACAAGCTGGTGTTGCATGGGTTATTGAAGAAGTAGCAATTAAACCTGTTTTAATTTTTTTTGATGAAACTATCTCTATTATATCTTTCGCATTTGTTGAATCAACTTCTACTCCTATTGCTCCATTGTAAGTTTTAACTCCACACGCAAAAGCTGTTGCTCCTGCAGCAGAATCTGTTATATCTTCATTTGCGGATGATGTTTTTATTAAACCAATATTTTTAAACCGAGTATAGTTTGGTGTAGAATCTTTGAAGTAAAAAGCAGAAGAAATTTGTGATAAACCCGTACCGTCACTTATTAATAGAATAACATTTTTAGGAATTTTAAATGTTACAACCTCTTTAGAAGTATTAGGTGCAGTATTGCATGATAGCATCACAAATATGGCAAAAGCAGAAAAAAGTGTTTTAAATTTCATGGTATTTTATTTGATGTTTCAATTTTTCGTAGTAAAAGTATTTTCTGTACCCTATTTTTTTATTTGGTACGTCAGAACTCATTCCAATCGGAGTATGCTCCTGGATAGCGAGCCCATGACACCAGTTCCTAAAAGGCATTTTTCCTAAAGTTTTATTCTATTTCCAGTTATTGCTGATTTTTTCGCGGCTTCCAAAATTTCAACAACAATAAGGTTGTTCTCTAAAGAGGAAAGATCATTTTTGGTTGATATTTTCCCTTCTAAAACATCTTTTAAGTAGACCAAATTATTGTCATAATAAGTGTTGGTAAGCTTAATGTTTTCGACATCGGTAGTGTTTTTATTCTCAAATAATGTATTAGCATTTGCTGCATAATAAGATTTGTTTTCTCCATATACTTGAAAATCTTTAATACTATAGGACCAATTCCAAGAGGCTTGAATAATTCCAGTTGCATCTTTATATTCTAAAATAATAGTGGCGTCATCATCTACTTTTGGGTAGATATTTGGTTTATAATTTCGAGTTACAGCGGTAACGGCTATTGGCTTTTTTCCATCTTGTAACCATGTCATTAAATTAGCACCGTAACATCCAAAATCTACAATTGCTCCACCACCGTTTTTTTCAGGATCTGCTAGCCAGTTTAAAAATTCTTTACTACAGCCAATTTCTTTGGGGCCGTTATGTCCATCTTTGGCAATCATTTTTTTTATAGTACCAAAATTCGATATTGAAACTTTGTTTTTTAATGTTTGATTACTGCCGTACCAGGTAGTTTCGTAATTTGTTAAAAGGGGAGTGTCGTTATCTCGAGAAAGTTTGGCCATTTCTTGCGCATCTTTTAGCGTAGTTGCTAATGGTTTTTCAACCATTACTGGAATTTTTAAAGGGAGACAAACTCTTGCAACATCTAAATGTTCGGAAATTGGATTATATGCTAAAACGGCATCAGGCTTAATTTTCTTCAGCATTTCGCTTAGATCCTTGTAAAACAAGGAGGAAGGAATATTATAAGAATTTTGATATCGTTGTATTAAATCATTGTCTTTTTCCACAATACCCAGTAAGATTACTTTTTTGTTCTTATACTCATTCATTATATTATGAGCATGATCATGACTCAATCCCACAACTGCCACTTTCAACAGATCCTGACTGTAGACTAAGGAATGGCAACAGAGTAAAATAGCGAGTAAGAATAAATTGATTGCATTAAAAGATAATTTATTTTTCATTTTATAAAAGTCATTTTATTAAGATTTAATATATTCATTATCAGTACGTTATAACTATATCCGGACTATATATCGTCCCTCGCAGTAAGTTTATAAAAGTTTGGATCTTTTACGACGGGCCTATCTTTGAACCTGGCAATTTGATCTACTAATTTCTATTTCTTTCATTGTAAATCCCCACCTCAGCAATTCGTGGTGGTGAATTAAAACCATTGAACTTTATCCGCACTTTATTCCCCCACACCTGAGGGAATCTATGGATTTTCACCTTATCCAATATGTTCCCGTCCAAAAGTTTTACCCATTTATTGTTAACCATATATTCAATGGTGTAGTCATGAACATTTTCATTACTTTCAGTTATAACAATAGCATCAAAGGCCTGTTCTTTCTCAAATTCCACTTCCCACCAAGGTTTTTCAACACTTCGGTAAGAAATCCAGGAAGTTTGAAAATCATCATCATTTGCAAAATCCATCAACCACATCTGATCACTCCAACTACTTTTTGTAGGCTTATTCTTAGCTAAATTGGAAGAAATTATAGGTGCATCATAATCGGGAAGAGAAACAATTTTTGAATTATCAGGTTTCCAAATATTTCCGATTTTTTCTAAGGTTATTAACGCATTATTATCAATTTTTCCATGCCTGTTCGGGGCGACATTCAATAGGAAATTACAGTAAGCATTATTAAAAGGAATGATATTATTGTTTACTAAATCCTCTGGATCTCTTAAGTCTTGTGTTGGAAAACGTGGTTTCCAAAACCATGTTTCCTGAATAGGAAGCATAGAAACAGCTGGTAATTTGTTATATTCTTTACTTATTTTTTGCCCTGCTCCCTGCTCATAAGATTTAATATCTGTATAGAATAAAGCTTCCGAAGGATATTTGGCCGCATTCAAATCCAGTAAAAGACATTCTGGCTGTAAGGATTTTACAAGTCTATATATATCCTCAAAAGGAACATCATCATAAGATATCCTTGACCAGGGTGCATCCCATCCATCTATTATCAGGGCATCCACTTTACCATAATTGGTCAATAATTCCGTTATTTGGTCTTTTATCATCTGTATTTTATCGGGAGTAATTTTTCCCGGCCGAATTTCATGATGCGTATCAAGAATGGAATAATAAAGGCTAACATTTAGACCCTCTTTCCTGAAAGAATCTACATATTGCTTTACAATATCTTTTTTATATGGGCTATTCATCACATTATAATCTGTTGTTTTTGTATCCCAAATACAAAAACCACTATGGTGCTTAGTAGTTAAAACCCCATAGGTCATTTTGGCCGATTTTGCAGCTCTGGCCCATTGATCGGTATCCAGATCGTCAGGATTGAAAATTTCCGGACTCGCGTTTGGATCTGGCCAGTCATCATCCATATAAGTAGGAATATTATAATGAATAAACATTCCAAAGCCAAGGTCAACGAAATTCTGTTGACTTTTTCGCAATTCTTTAAATTCAGGAGTATTCTGTTGTGCCTGTAAGGAGGAAATACAAAAAACGAGTAAAGCCAGACTGGTCAGGCTTATCTTAATTCTCTTAAAAGATTTATTCATATTAGTTTTTATCTTAGGTATTATTCTTAAAGATTTGTTTTCTACCTATTTTAGAATAGTTAAATCTGCCTTAAGGAGTTATTCCCTTTCTATATTTTCAAATCCCTTAACCGGACTTTGCTTGAATAATTCATTATATCACGAAGTGATTAACGTATCTGTTTTTATAAAGGAGTGCCCTAATGTTCCTGAAGTTCAAATCAATATTAATTTTGAAAGAACTAAGATCAAATGATCTATAGTGGCAAATCGGATGCGAAATATGAATATTGACCTGCAAATTTCATTATGTTATTATAATTTCCGCTACCATTAATCTGAAATTGTGCCCCATCGTAAGTCATAGAAGCCGAATCTCCTATACTGCCAGCCAGATATAAACCAAAATTAACTTTTCCCTGTGCATTATAACCTTCTCTTTTACCGATTACTCTGTAATTTGCATCGCAATTCCCCCGAGTCATATCACAATAGGTTTCCGTATCAACTGAGAGCAAATAAGGCTTGCAGTAATCTGCACCTGCACCACTGGGTTCACAGTCTACCCTATAATTCGCCCATGATTTTACAGTTGCAGTCCCCTTATGGACACCGCCCATATAATATTGTGATATACTCCTTCCTCCAAGAGAGACCCTATTAAAATTACTGGTTGATTTACTATTCTTTTGAATAGCCTTTTTCCCGGGTAAAATATCATCTATTTCAAAATTGATCAGATTTGAAATGATATTATCGTAAACAAATTCCTGATCATTAAAAACCGCCAAAGTATTAAATCGTTTACCATCCATTTCCCAATTAATTTTGTAAATGGAAAATCCAATTTGAAGATTTTTATTTAAAAATTGTGAGTTCATTTCCAGAATAATTTCAAATCCTTTTTCAAACTCCTCTTGATGTGTGGGAATCAGATTTTGGAGTGATTCGAATTTATTCACTTTCAAATCACGAAAGCTTTTATCATGAGAATCGTAATTCAAGAAGTAAAAATTTTCTTTACTCACCATATCTGCTATAAAAGATTCTTTTTCATCGCTGGATTTTATTTTACCCACAGGTCTATAGGACAATAATCCTATCTTGATATTTTTAGTGTTTTCTATTCCTTTGATGATTTTATTTAAAAATATATTATCATTTTTAGGTGATGCCTCGGAATTTTTTGAAACACAATTTTCATAGGTAGCGAAAGATGATAATGTAATTAAAAACAAGATTAAAATATAGTGAATTCCTTTCATAACTTAAGTATTTATTGATATTCCATACAATGTATAACTTATTGTTTGTTAATCCCAGTATGGTTAAACCTTAACTCCTTCCGGGTCAATTTCCAATCTTTGAATTCCTTGGAAATTACGAACTTAGCTCATTATTTTTCTGATATCATTTTGTCTTTAATCTTGTCAATTATAGGATCTCTATTTTATTCAATTCCATTTTTCACGATGTACATCCTGGCAAACATTTCAATGAACGCACCCTGATCGATCAATTCTTTTTCAGAATTTCGAACAGTTGATTCACTGGCTCCTTTAAAACTTCCAATAAACAAGCCACTATCAGGATCCCGGGAATTCTCCCATGCAAGGTCAAGGGAATCTTCATAGGCATCTATATACTTTGGATTATTATCCACCCCATATAATTCAATAAAGCCTCTAAACATGATCGCTGAAAACCAGATGTGCCTGTCCTTTACTATTCTTAACTGTTGCCCCCCGGAGGAGTATAATTCTCGAAGAAATTTTGATAGCAGACTTCTGCCAGATTTCTGGCATCAGTAAGATATTCCTGCTCCCCCGTAGCCTTGTACAATAAGACCGCTGCCTGCATCATTTGTCCAGAGTTGTAGTGGTATTTAGCTTCATCAATAGAGCCATCTGCAGTACGTATGTTATCCCAGTATAAATAATCTGAAGGATCCTGGAGATTTTCTTTTGTCCAGGCATATAATTCTTTGGCAGTATCTAAATATTGTTCTGCCTGGGTCACCTGATACATTTTAACTCCCATAACTACAACAGGTGCATTAGAACATGTGTTTTTAGTACTGAAGTCTCCTTCTTTCCAATAAACACCGTCTCCCAAGACCTCATCCCTACCACTCATGATAAAATTCCAGACAATTTTTGACTTCTGAAGAGTCCATTCTTCTGGAGTACGTGTAGACAATTCAAGAAGGTCTATTCCTATCCAAACATTATCGTCATAGTACCTATCGTCATGGCCGTTCCCAAAAGAAGCATAACCAAGAGGAGATTTATCTGAGTTGTCATAAACGGCAAGCCCATCAAAAAGGTCATCGCCATATAAGTCATAGTATTCTTGATATCCTCCTTCAGTTTCTGTACCATGGGTGAGCGCGTTATAACCCGAGAATACAGAAGAGAAACCCCACAAAAAGGTAAAGCCTCTATCATAAGGAAGCTTAGACGAAAAATTAGAGAATCTTCCGGCACTTTCGTTGGGAAATTTGTCATAAAAGACGTTTTCTGTATCATTCCACATATGGCTGAAGACATTGTCCAATGTAATTTCAGCACGATCGAGAAATTTATTTTCGGCATTCTCAACAACATTCTGCACAATCTCTATAGATTGTGTTAGTTGTCCAGTCGTTATCGTTAAACTTGAAGATCTCCTTGTATCACCTGTATTTTCAAGAGGCTCTATAAAAATTTCGACATTTCCCTGGCCCTGGGTTTGGCTCACACTGAACCAGGAGTCATCTTCAGCAGTAATTTCCCATTCAGAATTTGACTGGATGCCGAAGCTCTTTTTATTGTCCTGCGCCATAAAAACCAATTCGGCTTTGGAGATATTTAATGTTTCATTTTCCGAATCCGGCCCCCCATCCTCATCTTTGGAACAGCCAGTAAGCAGCAGCAGAGGAAGTAGAAAAATAATTAATAGTTTATTTTTAAATTTCATGATTGTGTCTTACCAGTTAATATTTAAATAAATTCCATCAGGATCATTTTTAAACTTTAAATATTGCGTGTTGGATGAAGTGTCCCAAGAGAGTTTCATATCTGATATCACTTCTCCCTTATTATTAGTGAGTGATATTTCTTTAGGTTTGTTAGGCAACAAAATGCGCATACTATTAATTGTGTTGGAAGGGCTCTTGCAAACGAATGAATAACTTTTGCCTTCCCTCACTTCTTTGTATATTCTGGATGCAGATGCTAAAACCTGTGGCTTCATTTTATTTATGACTTTATCCAAACTATAAAGAAATCCCTGGTGTCCCGGTTCTATTATTTTTTCTGAAAGAACAGGTAATTCCGGATCGAACAAATCTATAACGGGCCCATCAATTACGTAAGGTTTATCGTTGACACTTTCATCCATTACTGAAACAATTTCATAAGGTCCCCTTTCCAAATAGAGATTATTCTTAAATTCCAAATTTCCCTCACCTGCTTCTTTATAAGCCTTTTGAATTAGTTGAAGATAATCGGAATCTGCATTCGGGTTAAGGACGAATTCTTTAGGATTTTGTCTTAGTAGATAAACTACTCCATTGCCTACATCAAATTTTTCCGAATTTGTTGATGGTTTTATTTTAAGAACTTCGAAGAAATGTTGGGATGGAGTTTTGTAACTATTTCCTTTGGTATTCCACCATTCCTGTACAGATTGATAAGGGTCATCATCCCTGCCCACAAAAACCAGAACTCCGCCACCTTCGACCCATTTTGCCAAATCTTCATGAACTTGTGGTGAAGTAGGTTTCATATTTGAATAGCTCATTACTAATACCTTGATACCTTTCAGGGTGGCATCATAGGAAAGGTTCTCCATATGAACGGTTTGAACTGGTATCCCTCTCTTTAAAAGAGGAAGGGTTTGTCCATAAAAATTAGAAAATTTCGGGTCTTCAAATCCGTCATGGATTGGGAAACGTTGGAACATCAATGAGTTGCCCATTAAAACACCTAATTCATTGGTACCGCTAACCTCATTTTTAGATAATGGCATATGATTAAGGGAATTAATCATAATTTGCATCTGGGTTGAATAATTATGAGGAATTAGGATTTTTTTATCTGAATTAGCTACCTGATAGGGCTTTGTGTATATTCTTTCAGGCCAAGGCATCACTTCATAATTTGCAACTGTTGGATATAATAATTGTGCTGTAAAAGTTGCCTGATAATTTTTCTTGTAATCATCCCAGGATTTCCCTCTGTCTTCAATAGGATCAGTTAGAAAAAACATTTTCCGTCCTGTAGGTGCGGTCATAGAAACCATGGAACCATATTCCAAAAAGGCATTTTCAAAGGTTCGTTCCTTTTCTTCGCCATTAAAATATACAGGTTCTCTTGAAGTTCCGGTCCATACCTGTGCAATATACCCATCAATTCCAGGTAAGGATGAAAGACTTGCTTCAGGACTTACAATCTGCCATGAGGAGTAATTTACCAAAGAATGGGTAGGAATATAAACTTTGATATCTTTTCCACTTTTTTTACCATATTCCTTCGCATAGGAGGAGACTTCCTTAATTGCATTAAAATATAAATTATATTTTAATTTATTGGCAAGCCAGGTATTTTCAGCGGATTCATGCTGAGCCCGCCATGGAAAACCGTAATATTTTTGCCACTCCTTTTTAAATGCACTACTATATCCTGCCCTCGACCAGAATTCTGGTTCCTCAAGATAAATCGAACTTATACCGGCATCAATAACCCTTTCGATAATCTCTGTTTTCATATATTCAATGAAAGAATCAACAGGGACTATATAGGGAACATTCCTTCCGTGCCAAATTGTATCCCCATTCATTTGAACTTGTCCCTCACCAAGATGATTCTTACCATCCCATTCCCCTAAGAAATAATCCTCATAGGCTCCCCAGGCAATTCCCGTCATAAAATGGGTTTTATAGCCATGATCTTTCCAGGATTTTACACGTTCCTCAAATGTTGTTTTTTTACTGTTATCAGATGGATTCCCATTGATACCATAAACGATGGCAATATCAGATCGAACATCGATCTCCGGCATCCATGGACTACTAGTTTGAAATGCAGTTTTTTCGCTATTGGTATCTGCCTTTTTATTGGAATCTTTATCCTGGCAACTTATGACGGTTATTAAAGAAATTATTAGAAGGTAATAGCTTTTCATTAGATTTGTTTTTTACTATTCTATTTATTTCCTTTAACTTTTAAAAGTTTTATAAAATATCCTCCGACTACAGAACGTGCTTTAAAATTGATATGTTTTGCATTCGTAGTTTCATGAAAATCACTTATTGGAATTCTGTCTGGAGTTTCATTGGCATATTTCCACATAGGATCAACTAAAGCATTAAAATCGGCTTGGTTTTTGGCTAAGGTTGCCGTCCAAAGTACCCAATCCGATTTTGTGTAGGTTTTCCTGCTGTCTAGTGGTAAACCATATTTGTTTTGGATTGTTAGGTAGTAGGCAATTTCTTTATTAACGATAGATTTTGGAAAAATATTTACATCTAATATCTCATCCCAAACCAAATTATATTTTTGGCTCCAAGTATCTTTCGCTTCAAATGCCAGGCTATAATGATTGCCATCTGCATCAATTTTTTCCCAATCTTTCGCTAATTTTTTGGCTGTTGACGTATATTTTTTTTCCGTTTTTTTATCTCCAAGCATTCCGGCAAGTTTTCCATAAGAAGCAATTCCCATAATAGCTTTAATAGAAAGATTTGCATTACGGGCTAAATGTCCGGCAAAGTCATCCGTAGATAGTTGATTTTCAGGATCGAATCCACTTACAGTTAAATAGTTTGCCCATGTGGTTAATGTTTCCCAATGCTTTTTTGCGTAATCCGCATTTCCTTCTTGTTGCGCAATTGCAGCCGTTAAGATTATCATGTTCCCAGCTTCTTCCACTGGCATATCTTCACCATAATTACGTCCTGTAGCAATGGGGTAAGTACCTAAATCATGTGTAGGATATGGTTTTGCCCATTTTCCACTTTTCTCACTATAATAGAAGATGCCGTTTAACATACCCTTTAATAAATCTGGATTGTACATTAAAAATAATGGTGCAGAAGGGTAAGTAACATCTACTGTATTTATAAACCCACCACTATTGTTTTCTTTTGAAAGAAAAAGAAGTTCACCCTCTGGGCTTTCTACTAAAGTATGGGCAGCAATGGATTGTCGGTAAGCTAAAACACATAAATCTGCATATTTTTTACCGCCAGCAGATAAACAATCCTCATATAATTTTTCGTCAAAGGTTTCAACACGCTTTATAATGCTGTTATATTCATTTATAGCTGTTGCCAAAGTACTATTCATGGACATGCCATCCTTTTTAAACCAAGGTTTTAATTTGTTTCCAAAATAGTTGATGCTATATACTTCATCATATCCAAGCATTACGACGGTTTCTGAAGCTTTAGTTCCTACAGATCCCAAATCAGTTATGGTATTTAAGACTAAATTTTTTCCTGTAATTTCAGTTTTAGCATCAATTTTACCATTTGTTACAAAAGGTAGGAGAGATGTATTTACAGTGCTTATGTAGGATTGACTATTGGTAGCTGAAGCAGCCAAATAAAAATAACCCCAATCTATACGTAAATCGTCACTTTTTTTCTGTAAAACGGGTTGTTCTACAGTACCAGCTTTAAGAATATTAAGATCATTTTGGGTGTATTTAGTAACGACAACTTCTTGTTGTGGCGTATTTACGGCAATGTTGCTTGAAGCCCCAAGGTATAATTTTGCAAGATGTTCTTTGGTATCCTTTGATTTTACATTTATGGATACATAGGATATTGGACGACTCATCAAATCTAAATCATCTAACAATAATGGTGAGGTAAAAGTGGCGGTAAGAGTTACCTGATCACAATCAAAGGTGTATATGGTTTGATTTGCATTGATAAGCACATTGGTTTGTTTTGCTTTTTTTATAGCTACATTTTGCATAGAGGGTGCTTCAGTAACCAATCCAGCATCGAGCCATTGACCACCTGCTGTGTTTTTTATATGGATAGCAAGTACATTCTCTTTTGATTGTAATTGCTTGATTATATTTTGGTCTATTGGGATATATGTAAAGTTATGTTGCCATCCTTCAATTTCATAAATTTTGTTGCCGTTTAGATAGACAACAACATCATCGTCATGGCGAAGTTTTAAATACAGATTGTTTAGATTCGTAGTATTCAAATCAAATGTACGCCTGTACCAAAGATCATCGCTTTTCCAGACCGTCTTTGCTTCTTTTATATTATCACTAAATGGAGCTTCCCCTTTTTTCCAATTGAGACTATTGTAATTATTTTGTTCCCAGCCAGCACTAGGTTTCTTTTCTGTATAATCTACTTGATACTCAATTTCATCCGAAGCCGCTAGAACTGTTTCATAAATTTTGGTTTCATCTCCTAAAAATCGATAATAAGAATCGTCCACTTGTAGAATACCTAATAAAGATTGATTTTTGTTTGTCCAGTGTTGGGTAGGAGAACCATTGAGTTCAGAACCCATAGACCAAATACTAAAGTTAGGATTGTGCGTAATTAACGGATATGCAGGGGCTCTTAATTCCTGGGCATCGGTGGTATAAATTGTGACCAAGGCGAAGAATATAATTAAAAATTGTTTTTTAATCATAATTTTGGATAATTAAACTTTATTATCAAAATATTATTTTGATTTTTATTGTTAATATTAACATTCTATTGCAATGTACTAAATCGTTTTAGTAAATTGCTCAAAATTTATTTTTATTTTAAAAATAAATAATATATCCTGATCTCAGATAATAAAATGGTAGTGTTTTACCTGTATAATAACAAATACCTAGGATTTCTATTCCAAAAAAGGCTAATCCTTAAATTCGTTTATAAATTCCCTACTTAAAAATATTAACATTATTCCCTATTTTTATAGTAGGATGAGTAATGGCTAACTGTTATACCTTACTTTATTATTTATGGATATTTCTGGGTGAATAGTACATTTTAACCAAGAATTAGCGATTTTTAAAATTCAGGTTAATTTAGAATGTATATCGCTCCTTACAGAAAGGATTAATCGTTTTTGGGAAGGGTTGACATTCTAGTTTGAAGTTGAGCCTTTAAAACAATTTTATTAATTGGGAGCTTTCCTTGTGGATTTTGAAGAAGGTTTAACATTAAATCCATCAGTTTCTGCCCAATCTCATTTAGGGGTTGAGCGACAGCAGATATGGATGGAGTACAAATTTCATAAAGAGTATTATCATCAAAGGTGATGAGGCCCAATTCATTTATTAAGGTTGGAAAATTTTCCTTGATTACTGATAACCCATCCTGGGTCAAATAATTTGTGGCAAAAAAAATAGAATCCAAATCTGGATTCATCTCAAGAAAATTTTTAATGATATTTTTCCTTTCGGAAGATTTTTTATTATAAGGTATTTTTAGAAGTTTTTTCTTTAGATCGTGGTTATTTACGCCATTTAAATATCCATTAAGCCTCGCCAGCATCTGCGTTTGCTCAACATCTGTAGTTATGAATGCTATATTCTTAAAACCGTTTTCAATCAGATGTTCCGTAGCCTTAGAAGCAGCGTCTTCATTATCTATAATTACATAATTTGTGTCCAAATCTGGAAAATATCTATCAAATAGCACTACCGGAATATTCTCATCTATTAAATCCTTAATCGTACTCCTAATTCCGGAAGAAGGGATAATGATGAATCCATCCACCTGCTTATCCTTAAACAGATTTATAAGCTCCACAGATTTTTCATCCTCATTATCATTACTGCAAAAAAGAACTTTATACCCCTTTTCATAAGCAAGATCCTCAATAATACGGGCCAGTTTTGCAAAGAAATAGTTGGAAATATCTTCTACCATAAATACAATGATTTTGGATTTTCCAGTTCGGAGGCTTTGAGCCAGTTGGTTTGGCTTGTAATTTATTTCTTTTATATATTCTTGTACTTTTTTTATTAATTCATCTGATATTCTTTTTTCTTTTGCTTTTCCGTTAATAACAAAGGAAACAGTGGTTACAGATACGTTTAATTTATTGGCTATATCTTTAATGGAATGCCGTTTTTTTTTCATTATTGAGATAATTCTTGAATTTAAATTGTTTAATAATGTACTAAAGTATGAAAGATATTTTTAATACACCATTTTTGATAAATTCAATAAAACGATTTAGCAATATTAATCTTATTACAATTTTTTTTGAGTAGTTTTATCGCATTGAATTAAAAATTAGATTTTCTCTAATTTTAGAAGAGTTCCCTAATTCCATATTCTATTTTTGTATATCCGGTTAGCGTCCACTTGCTGTAATGCTAGCTATTACTAGCCTCTCAAATAATTTGTCTCCAAAATATCTCCTATTCAGCTTGTATACAAACTCATTGAGGTATAATTGTAGGTA
>Ga0307486_1000864_pt1 | contig 25418 bp, 18 predicted proteins | sample CBIW02metaG_FD_203663 | JGI IMG/M metagenome (GOLD analysis project Ga0307486, IMG submission 203663) | Sea-ice brine microbial communities from Beaufort Sea near Barrow, Alaska, United States - CBIW 0.2 | ecosystem: Environmental > Aquatic > Marine > Coastal | place: USA: Alaska | collected...
CTAAGAAGTGGTTTATTGTTATTTTTGTTTCGTCTGAAGAGTCCCATTTTTTTTAAAGTTTTTAGTCGAACTCAAAAATATGGGATTCTGACGACATTTTAAAATCTCGACTTTCGGATGCTAGTGTTAAAAAATAGAACAATTATGTTTTATTGATATTGTTTAAGATTGACATTTTGAAGTTCCACTTAAACTATTCTTTCTTCTCTTAAAAAATTTGGGAGTATCTTTTTCAGTAAGGAATTCTAAAATCATCAAGTATTAATTAATCTGATCTTTAACCGTTGATAGTTAGTTATTAGCAGGATTCGTCTTCAACAAATTACAATTAATATATCATCCTACGCATGAATAATTCAACACTCATAATTCATCATTAACCTTCCCTTCCTTCTCTGCAACTGCTCCTGCTCGGTATTTTAATTGCATTCCATAAAGGAAATTTCTTAAGAATTGGTCATTGCATTTTCTGTATTGTCTTTGTGTTGGTTTACGGAAAAATGCGCTTAGCTCATGCTTGCTCACACGCATATTGGCCAAATCTAAAATACTTAAGATCTCTACATCGTCTAGATTCAATGCGATTTTTAGTTTTCTAAATATAATATTGTTGTTCAAATTGTCTTCTGGACGCATTGGTGGACCTTCTTTTTTTCCACGTTTTTCATTGATGAAACCATTGAGGAAAGTCGCCAATTCCTTATCTTCCATTTTGACGTAAGAATCTTCTTCTTCTTTCTTCAACCAGTCACAAACTTGAGAGCGAGTTGCTTCCATTCCTGCAGAGGCAAATAATGCCATCATATCATCGTCGCTGTATTCAAAAGCGTAGCGTATTTGGCGTAAAATATCGTTGTTTGTCATGTTTGTTTATTTTGTAATTATTGTGATCAATATAAAATTATAAAAAACGCTTTTAAACGTTTTAACCTTAATTGTATATCTTTAATTTATTCATTTTCAACGTATAAATAAGGTTTAAGCTTTTCTAAAGTAGCAGGTCCAATCCCCCTGATACGGGTTAATTCCTCTATTTGTTCGAAGCCACCATTATTGTCTCTGTATTCTATGATTGTAGCCGCTGTTTTTGGTCCTATCGATGGAATCAACATTAACTCTTTATCTGTAGCTTTATTGATGTCTAAAGGGAATAAATTATCCATCATTTCAGCCTCTGGAGTCAACACTTTAGCGTTAACAAAATCAGGGAAAGCCCACATTCCAAGTTTGTTTTCTTTCGCTGTTTTTTCAGCCATTTTAAAGCTCAAAATAGAATCAGCTTGCTGACGGTTATAGAAAGAGTAGGAGGCATGACCAGAAGCAATCATTTCACGGTTAACAGCAATCATTTGTAAATCTTTTTTTGCGGTAATGTAAGCTGAATAACGACTAAATCTATGAGAAGGCATTTCTTTTCCAGCACTCACTTTCAAAGAAGCTCCTTTTATTAAATCACCTAAATAGTTGTTTGCTTCATCCGCATAGAAATAACTTGAATCTTTATGTCCACCCCAAGTTCTTGGAATATTCACCCCTAATAACTCAACAGGATAGAAAATATTTGTTTCTAATTCAATTTCAATACTTCCATTTCTCCCAAATCTATAATTGTCATACCAAACGCTGGTGTCAATTTTCGGGAAATGGTGATAGCTTCTTCCTTCTGCACGGCTCATTACACCTTTAAAATCTTGCAGAAACTGGTTGGCAATTTTATTATCATAAATCATTAAAATATTCTCATCATTTGCAATTTCAGCAGCAGCAGAGAAGTTATAGGAACCGACAATCGTTAATGCTTTGTGTTTTTCAGGATATTGATATTGTGCATCAATAATCATCGTCTTGGCGTGCAGTTTTCTCACTTCTCTTCCTGCCATTACCTTGCGATTTCCAAAATTCATTTCAGGTTTTGCCCAAATTTGACCGTTGTTTCTATAACGTGCATAAAATGCTGGATCAATTACTCCTTCAAGGTTAATTTCACCTCTTCCTGACCTGTCGATTAGCGCTTGGCTAATTGGAATGTTTGGACTAATTGCAAAAGCCAAGAAATGTACATCGTGTATTGCATAATCGTTAATCAATTCAGTAATTCTGCTAGAAATACTTGGCTTTCTTTTATCTCTGTCAAGCGGACCAAAATAAGCTTCCACTTTAATGTCATTTACGTAATGTAAATTGTTAGAAACATTTCTCTTATCTTTATGAAACATTGCTTTATTAGCATTGGGGATTTCAGTATTACTTCCCCACATTTGTTGAAATTCTTCACCATAGGCACCCGCTAAACCATTGTCTTTAATGAGTAAAGTCGCATTTGTATTCCAAGGGCCAGTATAAGTAATATTCATTGTTCCCGTCCACAGATAGTCATCTTCAGGATTTTCACTAATTAAATCAAAAACGGCAAATTTATGGTGCATATTCGCTCCAGAATTGGGCAATCTTTCATATAATTCTATGATTTGGCCATCAGGATGGTAAATTGTTCCACTGTCATCAATATTGTAAATTCCCGCTGCTCTTAAAGTATCCCACATGGGTTGTGTGAATCTTGGTGCGTGATTTCTGTGAATAATATCTGTAATTACCCGCACACGAACGCCTCTTCGAGCAGCATTGGCAAGCGCATGTCCAACACGCATATTTTGCAAGTCATAAGCGACTAAATCAATGCTAAAATTTGCGCTATCAATTCGATCTACCAGTGGCTGAATCATGTCCCACTGATCATTCGCATCGTTGCCTGGCAAAGCGTAACTTCGATCTGCAATACTGTTAAAATACACTTTTATCCACTCTACCTTGCTTGTGTCATTTTGGGCAACTAGAACTGAGCTAGAGCAAATGAGATAGAATACAAAAAGTGCTTTTTTCATTTTAAAATTCTAATTTTTCAATTCTGCCACCCCTTAAGATTGGAATAACATCCATTTGATTTGGCGTCAAACAGAACTTGATATCTTCATTCAAATTTAACTTTTTTAATCTTCTTCTGTGTGAACTTGCTTTTAAGAAACCAAAGTAATTGTCTTTGGCCGCTTGAAATAGGTATTTGGCAGCTACTGAAGAATCTTCATCTGAGGTGAATTTCCCTGTTTTAATTAAAATATCAGCAATTGCACCACCACAAATTGTATCTTCTAAATTGAACTTGTCTTTCCAACCAGAAGCTAAGCACAAAACATTTTTATCTTGTTTAATTAACCATTCACATAGGAAATCGATATTTGTTAGCGCACCAATAACAACAGTTGGAGCCTCTTTGGCAATATTAATTGCTCGCGTTCCATTGGTTGTAGAAAGCACAATATCCTTCCCGATTAATTCAGGTTTCATATAGCTGTATGGAGAATTTCCAAAATCGAAACCTTCCACGATTTCTCCTTGTCTTTCTGCTCCAACCAAATATCCTTTCTCTTGATATTCTCTTGCTTCTTCAATTGTTGAAACTGGAATAACGCTGTTTACGCCATTGTGAATTGCCGAACATATCGCCGAAGTTGCTCGGAGAACGTCAATAACAACCACAATATCAAAGCGACCTTTGAAATATTCATAGTCGGCAGGAGTATAACAAACTTCGATTAATTTTTTCTGCATTGGGCGAATTTAATGATTTTCTCTAATTGGAATAACGAAATGTCCAATATTGCTTCTAAAATTCGAAGATTTTGATTGATTTTTTAATGATTAAAGTCATAAATGTGATAATTCTTAGAAAATAGGTAAAAATTCATTCAGTAAAACTCAAAGTTTATGTATTTAATTAATTGATTATCAGGAGTATTTGCAACTGTTTAGAATTCACGCTATTTCAATAGACCGTATTCAATGGATTTATTTTATTTTTATCGATATTTGTAAGTCAAACTATGAATTTCAAACGCAACTTGTAACAGATTTTATATGATTGCGTTCTATATAAACAAGATGAAGCATTTTTTCTCAATTATCACTTTTTTGATCCTTTCCATTGCCTATACTTATGGGCAAAATATTACTTATGATGGAAGTGTCACAGATATGGACTCCGAAAAGTCACTTTCTAACGTTAAAGTTTCTGTTTTCGCCAATGGTTCAGAAATAACCAGTTCCAGCACTTCTTCTGGTGGATCGTATTCTGTTAGCTTTCCGCCTGGAAAAGTTTATACCGTAAAATATACCAAATCTGGTTATGTTACCAAAATAATCATCCTTGATGTAGTTAAAGTTATTGGTGAAGATATGCCTGCTGGAGGAAAAATTTTTCCGCCTATTAATTTGGATTTGTTTGCGGAACGCGTTGGAACAGATTTTTCATTTTTAGAAACTGAACCTGTTGTGAAATGGTCACTCGATGAGGGTGAGCGAATGAATTACAACAAAGGTCAGATGCAGCAGGTTAAAAATAAAATTGAAAGCAAATTAAAAGCCGCACAAGACAAAGAGAAGAATTTAGATGCTGAATACAACCAATTGATTAAGGATGCAGACGCTTTGTATGCGAGTAAAAAATATCAAGAAGCGTTAAATATATATGTTTCGGCATTACAAATTGAAGGAAAGCAAAAAGAAGCACATCCAAACGCACAATTATTGAAAATTGAGGGGCTTCTTCAAAAGAAAGAAGAGGAAGAGTTGGCTTTTCAACAAGAAAATCAAGCCTATTTGAATTTGATTTCAGCAGCAGATAATTTAGCAACTGCCAAAGAATATGACAAAGCTTTGGCTAAATACAACGAAGCAATCGTTATGAAGTCTGATGAACAATATCCAAAAGATAGAGTAAAGGATTTAAAAGAAGAAATTGCAAATGCAGCCAAGAGAGAAGAATATGATAAAGTTGTAAAAAGAGCAGACGGTTTCTTTAAACAAAATAGTTTGCAAGCAGCCCGTGACACTTATTTACAAGCAAAAAAACTTTTACCTAAAGAAGAATATCCACAAAAACAATTGGATATTATCAGTGGGAAATTAGACGCTCAATCAGCTGTAAAAGAACAAAAAGACAATTACAACAATGCGGTAAAAGAAGGTGATGCGCTTTATGACGCTGAAAATTATGAAGAAGCTATTTTAAAATATAAGGAAGCAATGACTTTTGAAAGTGCTGCAACTTATCCTCCTGGTAGAATTAAAATGGCGCAAGATATAATTGACGAAAGAGCAGCAGAAGCTAAAAAAATTGCCGATTTCAATAAACTTGTTGCCGTAGGAGATGCTAACGTTGCATCTAAAAATTATGATGTAGCTGTTTCGAAATACACCGAGGCAATTGCAATAATGGAAGATCCGGCAGTTCAAACGAAATTGGATAATGCCAATCAATTATTGGCTGATCAAAAGAATAAAGAACAACAGAAAGAACAAATTGCTGCTTTAATGGCGAGTGCTCAAGAAAAAATGGGTACCGAAGACTTTTCAAATGCAATAGCAGATTATTCAAGTGTTTTGGCTTTAGTTTCAACACATCCTGAGGCATTGGCAGGAAAGAAAAAAGCAGAAGATTTATTGGCTGCAAAGCAATCGAAAGAGGCAGAAGAAAATAAATTTAATGAATTAGTTGCAGCTGCCGACAAAGCTTATGACTCAAAAACTTGGCAAGAAGCAAAAACTAAATATTTAGCGGCAAAAGCAGTTTTTGGTGATAGAGAACATGTTAATAATAGAATTGCTGAAGTTGAAGCTAAAATAGAGCAGCAAGGACTGGATGCTCAAATTAGTGATTTAATGACAAGTGCGAATGAGAAAGTAACTGCAGAAAATTATACAGCTGCGATTACAGATTTTGATGCTGTTCTTGGATTAAAAGCAGATCACGTTGAAGCAATTGCTGGAAAAAAGAAAGCGGAAGAATTATTGGCTAAAAAAGAATCACAAAAGGCCGAAGAAACTGCTTTCAACGAACTTGTAGCTCAAGCTGATGCTGAATTTGGTAAAGAGAACTGGGAAGAAGCTAAAGTAAAATATACAGAAGCACAAAAAATATTCGCAGATAGAGAACATGTAAATACACAATTGACTTTAATTGAAGAAGCGATTAAAAACGCAGCCGACAAACAAGAGAACCTGGCGAAAATTCAAAAATTAATGAGTGATGCTGCCGCTTTGAAACCAGAAAACAAATGGACAGAAGTAATAGCAAAATATGAAGAAGCATTAACCATTCAACCGGAAAGAAAAGACGTTACTGAATTATTAGCTGCTGCGAAAATAAGCAAGCAAGAATGGGACGCTGCAGAATCTAAGGAAGCAACCGCAGCTCAAATTCAAACTTTATTGGACGATGCAACTGCATTGAAACCAGATAACAAATGGACAGAAGTAATTCAGAAATACGATCAAGCATTAGCGCTTGATGGTGAACGAAAAGATGTCTCTGAATTATTGGCTGCTGCAAAAGTGAGTAAACTGGAATGGGAAGCTGCACAATCTAAAGAAGCAACTACAGCTGAAATTCAAGTTTTATTAGATGAAGCTACAGCATTAAAACCAGACAACAAGTGGACAGATGTTATTCAAAAATACGATCAAGCTTTAGCACTTGATGGCACACGAAATGATGTTTCAGAATTGTTAGCCGCTGCAAAAGTGAGCAAACAAGAATGGGAAGCTGCACAATCAAAAGAAGAGACTTTAGCTCAAATTCAAATATTATTGGATGAAGCTACTGCGATGAAGCCTGATAATAAATGGACAGAAGTAATTCAAAAGTACGATCAAGCATTGGCCTTAGATAAAGAAAGAAATGATGTTTCTGAATTATTAGCTGCTGCAAAAGTGAGTAAACAAGAGTGGGAAGCTACACAATCTAAAGAGGCAACTTTAGCTCAAATTCAAATATTATTGGATGAAGCATCCGCATTGAAACCAGCTAACAAATGGACAGAAGTTATTCAAAAGTATAATCAAGCTTTAGCTTTGGATAAAGAACGAAATGATGTTTCTGAATTATTGGCTGCTGCAAAAGTAAGTAAGCAAGAGTGGGAAGCAGCGCAATCACAAGAGGAATTAGAATCAGAATTTAATGCGATTGTTGTAAATGCTGATAAAGCTTTTGATAGTAAGGAATGGGCAAATGCTAGAGATAAGTATTTAGCGGCAAAAGCAATTTTTGACGACAGAGAACATGTGAATACTAGAATCACTGAGGCGAATGCGGCATTAGCAAGTTTGGAAGCAAATAAAGAAAGTGCAGCTCAAATTCAAACATTAATTGATCAAGCAAGCGCATTAAAGCCAGAGAATAAATGGAATGAAGTAATTCAGAAATATGAACAAGCTTTAACTATTGATAATACGCGTTCTGATGTTTCTCAAATGCTGGAAACGGCAAAAGAAAGTAAAACAGCTTGGGAGGCAGCTCAATCTCAAGGCGAACAATTTGCACAATTAAAGCAAGCGGGTAATGAATTGCTTGGTCAGGAAAAATGGAACGAAGCGAAATCTAAATATGAAGAAGCACTTCTATTAAATTCTGATTCAGAAATAGATGCAAATCTACAAATCATTAAAGATAAGTTAGCGCAAGAAGCAGCTTCTAAAAATAAGGAAGAAGAATATGCTTCAAAAATGAGTATTGCAGAGGATTTCGCATCCGCTGAGAAATACAAAGAAGCGCTTTCAAGTTTCAATGAAGCGTTAACTATTAAAGAAGGTGATGCAACTGCAAAAAGTCGAATTATTGACATGCAATTAAAGCTTAATGCATTAGCACAAGCTCAAAACAAAGATGATCAATATAATTCAGCGATGAGTCTTGGGAATTCAGCAATGGAAAATAAAGATTATTCTGCAGCTGTAAAAGCTTTTGATGATGCATTAATTATAGTACCTGCAGATGCTCAGGCAACGCAATTAAAAGAACAAGCTAATGCAAAGATTGCTGAACTTGCTTTGGAGGAAGAAGAATACACAGGGTTAGTAGAGTCAGCATTGGCAAAATACGATGAGGCAATTGCTGAAAACAATAACATTGCAAAGCTAAAAGATGCAAAAACTATTTTTGGATCAGCACAAGTAATTCGTCCACAAGCTTCATTACCGCAAACTAAAATTGTTGAAATCGATAATTTATTGCGTAAAATCGAGGAAGATGCTGCAGCGAGTAATCAAGCAGCAAACAATGAAAAGCTTTATCAAGATCAGTTACAATTGGCGAGTGTTGCCGCTCAAGATGAAAAATACAAAAATGCAATTGACTATTTAAAAGAAGCGCAAAGAATAAAACCAAATGAAGATTTCCCAACGAAAGAGATTTTAAAATTCCAAGCGATTTTAGACAAAGCATCCGCTGTAAAAGAAATGGAAGCAAATTACAGTTCATTGCTTTCAAGAGCAGATTTAGCCTTCGACAATAAAGCGTATGAGAATAGTATTCAATTGTATAACGAAGCGTTGAATATTAAAAGTTCTGAGGAATATCCAAAAACACAAATTGCATTAGCAGAGCAAGAAATTACCAATAACGCAGGAGTTTTAAAAGAAAAAGAATATCAAAACTTCATGGATAAAGCAAATGCTCAATCTTTAAATAAGGAGTTTGAAAGTGCATTGGCCAATTATAAATCGGCATTATCGGTTAAAGAAAATGATACTGAAGCAAAAGATAGAATTGATGAAACACAGCAAATTCTCGATAATATCTTAAAAGCGAAAAGAGACAATGAATCAAAACAACAGCAGTTTGATCAGTTAATTGCAGAGGCAGATAGATTGTTTAAAAGTGAAGAATATCTTGAAGCAAGTTCAGCATATAGAAATGCATTGAAAATTGATGTAAATGATGCGTATGCAAATACACAATTGCAATTATCTATTGAGAAATCTAAAGAACAAACAGCTCAGAAGATGGATAAAAGATATGCTCAATCGATTAGTTCTGCTGATCAATTTTTCCAAGATGAAGAATATGATAAGGCTAAAAGTGCTTATCAACGCGCTTTGAGTATTAGAACTTATGAGCAACATCCAAGAACGCGTTTGGCAAAAATAGAAGCAATTAAAAATGCAAATGTAAAAGCACAAGGAAGTGTTGCGTATATAGGTGAACAATCTAATATCTCAATTATGGAAGGTGCTGCATTACTTGAAAAAGGAGAAATTCAAAGGAAAAGAATAAAACAAGGAAATGTTTTAAATAGTCTAAATGAATTTGAAGGGGAGGAAGAAAATCGATCTTTAAGTGATTATGAAGAGCGTTTAGCTTATGAAAATGAAGTTACTACTATCAAGAACATAAGAGATGAATCCCATTTATCTGATGATGAAACAAAGAGAGAAATTGCAGATGATGTCGATAAACAATTGTTTGAGTTAGAAAAAGAAGCTTCACAATTCTCTAAATATAAAGATGGCGATTTATCACGTGCTAGTCAAGAACTTGTCTTTTTAAACGATGATTTTGATCAAGAGAATGCAGATTTCAGAGCTTTGCACAAAGAGGCAATCGAGCAAATTAAAGATATTGAAAATAGCAGAAACGATAAAGATGCAACTGAATTGGCGCATCATGATGTTAAAGTAACTGCTACGAGTGAAGAACTTGTTGAAATTGAGAAAACGTATGATGAATTTTTAATCGTCAATGAGGAATTTCAACAGGGAACTGAACGTCAAGTGAATAATGTTAGATATGGAATTGATGACAGAAGGGTTGTTGAAAATAATGACATGTATGAAAAAGTGATTGATCTTCAAGATCAGGCCATTTTAGCTGAATTAAGAGTTACGGAATCAACGCAAGAAAAAGACATTATTGAATTGCAATTGAAAGAAGATATCAAATTGTATGAAGCTCAACTTGAACGTAAATTAGCAGAAGAATCAGGTCAAGTGCGTCAAGAACAATTGAAAATGGATGATCAATTAACAGCATCTGACAATCAATTTGTAGAAGCACAAGTTGGTAAAGATGATGCAAGATTATTGGCTGTTGAGCAATTAAAAGATATTGATCAAGAGAAAATTAATCAAGACAATAGAAGGTCAAAAGATAAAAGCAGTAGAACAGAGGAGATATATCTTGAAGTAGAGGCAATCAAAACGCTTGAAACAGAGAAAGCTTTGCAGAATGTTAAGGATTTAACTGTTGTGGATGACGACGTAACAAATCGCATGTCAGCTTATGAAAGAGGAAGGCAAAAACAAGCAGCCGAAGAAGTGAGAGAGAATAATGCTACTGAAAACAAACTGCTAAGTATTGATAAAAGTGAAGAGTTGTTGCGTCGAGAAAACGTAGAGAATATCAACGACAATTATGAAGAGTTGAAAGGACAAGAGATCAGTATTGAAAATAAAAATCAGAACATTGGAAACGACGCTAGCAAAGAAAAGCAAGAAACTCAAAAGTATGTGGATGGTTTAGAAAATAATGATATCAAGTTTACTGAAACGGTAGCAAATACTATTGGAGATGATTATCCGGAAGGAGTTACTCAAGAAAATTACGTTCGCGAGGACAGTAAAGGTATTCCTATTAAAATTGTAACACGAAGAATAGTTGTTACGGAAGGTAGAGGAGAAGTTTACATTAGAACGCAAACAAGAAATGGCTTAACCTATAGTAAGAATGGTTCGCCAATCACTGAACAAAATTGGATTTATGGAACGGAAAGTGCAAAGTTGGAAAAACACTACTAGATTTCTTTTAATTGGAGGTTTATCTCTCTTTTTTGTAGCATGTAGCGCAGATGAGACAGTAGAATCTGAGGATGAACACATCATAGAATATTCAAACAATACTGAAAATGTTTGGTGGAACAACCTTAAAACTATTTCTGGAAATGCCTTAGGAACAACATTTGTAATTAAAACAAGTGATGATTCATTGCTTACAGATCCACAAGAAATTGATGATTTAATTGAAGCTTTCAATTTAGAATTGTCAACTTATATTCCCCATTCTATAATCAGTGAATTCAACGAAAATGATTCAGTAATTGATTTGAATTCTACTCAATTCTTTAAAAAGTGTTTTGATTTAAGTCAGGAGATTTATGAAACAACAGATGGAGCTTTTGATCCTACCGTTTATCCTTTGGTTAGTTTATGGGGATTTTTCAACGACATTAAAGCAGCGCCATCCGATAAAGCAATAGATAGCGTATTGAATTTTGTTGGATTTAATAAATCAACTTTCAAATATGAAGATGGAATCATTGCCAAAAAAGATAAGCGTTTTAAATTGGTTTTTAACGCCATTGCAAAAGGACAAGCCGTTGATGTTGTAGCAGAATTCTTAGATTCAAAAGGGCAAGCGAATTACTTCATCGAAATAGGAGGAGAGATCAGAGTTAAAGGAATAAACGATGACAAAAGGAAGTGGATTATCGGAATTGATGTACCTGTAGAAGAAAATACAGGCGTTGAGGGCATAGAAAATCGTGAATTAGAAAACTACATCGAATTAACCAATAAAGCTGTCGCAACTTCAGGAAATTACCGAAAATTCTATGAATTAGACGGCAGAAAGTACAGTCACACCATTAGTCCAATTACTGGTCGACCAGTTAGACACAATTTATTGAGCGTTACAGTAGTTGCAGATGATGCAGCGTCCGCAGATGCCTATGCTACGGCATTCATGGTAATGGGAGTAGAGCAATCAATGCAATTAATGAAAGATAACCCCGACTTAAACATTGATGCTTATTTATTGTTTGAGAATGAACAGGGCCGCATCGAAAGAGCCTACAACAGAGGAATGAATATGTATTTGATGGACTAACGTTTCATCAATTTCACGTGAATAAATTTTAAAGATATGATGACAAAAATATATTTAGTAATGGCCGCAATTTGGATGAGCTTTGTAACACTAGCGCAATCTCCACAGCACGTTAAACAAACGGACAGCGAACAAGTCAATTTCTGGGAATCAAATACTGCCATGATCATTGGTGGAACACTTATTTTGGTGCTTATTATCGCCCGAACTTGGTCAAAAAAGATTCACAAGAAACGTGATGAAGTGATTGATAAAGAAGAGGAGTAATTATTAATGTTTAATTATTAATGGTTAACGGGGTAGGAGATAATTATTAATGGTAAATTATTAATGTTTAACGGGGTGGTTTGATGATTTACATATCCTAATGATCAAGTTGTTAGTTGTTTATGGAAAGTATTTGGACTTTGCGGAAGAAGTGCTTCTATAATTACGAAGTTATTTAGTTTTATAATAGCTTCGCTGCAGTTGCACTGCTGTGATGTCTATTTACGAAGTCACTTCATACATTTTTCAAGTCATAATACCAGTTTTCTTAACTGTTAAGAGACAATGGCTTTTCATTGTATAAATAAACATTGCTTTTAAAACATGCCGTAGTATTGCGACTTCAGCAGTGCTTTAAAAGCTTTGCGAATCTTATAACCATATTGACACTGCTCAACTTTATTCAAGAGTTCAATAACTAACCAATTAACGCTGCGCTCCAGTTTTACGCTGTCAATACACTAAAAACGCTCCGTGCATCTCCGTGAAAACCCTCTGTGTTTCTCCGTGAAAAACCTTTCAACAAACAAGCTTTGCTCTCTTCAAAGTCAGCAACCACCAAGAAATTTTTAATGGTTATAAAACAAAAAAAGTCCACCAATTGGCGGACTTCTAAAATATAATCTTCTTAACTTTTCTTCTTAGTAATCTTCTAATAGATAAAAGAGTGAGAAAGAGATTGAGAATGAGGAAGAAAACCCCTACGAGTCAACTTCAAGTCAAACCAATTTATCATTAATAATTAAAAATTAATAATTATTTTTTATTTTTTATTTTTCACCTCAATAGTATGCCCCATTCGGTCTCTTTTAGTTTCCAAATAAAACTTATTGTGCTTATTACTTTCAATTTCTAAAGAAACATTTTCAACAACTTCCAAACCATAGCCAATTAGACCAGTTCTTTTCGTTGGGTTATTAGACATCAAGCGCATTTTACGAACATTCAAATCACGTAAAATCTGTGCTCCAATACCGTAATCTCTTTGATCTCCTTTAAATCCAAGTTTTTCATTTGCTTGAATTGTGTCATAACCTTCTTCTTGAAGTTTGTAGGCTTTCAATTTATTCATCATTCCGATACCACGACCTTCCTGATTCATATAAACGATAACACCTCTTCCTTCTTCTTGAATCATGCGCATTGCTTCGTGTAATTGCGGTCCACAGTCACATCTGCAAGAACCGAAAATATCTCCCGTCATACATGAACTATGCACTCTTACCAAAACATCTTCATCTTGCGTCCATTCACCTTTAATTAAAGCTAAATGTTCTTCTCCGCTGTTTTTGTCTTCGTAAGCAATCATTTCGAAATCTCCGAATTCAGTAGGCAATTGAATTTTCACCTGACGTTCAACTAAAGTTTCTTTCTTTAAACGGTATTTAATTAAATCTTCAATAGTGATGATTTTAATTCCGAATCTTTCTCCGATTTCAACCAATTGTGGCAAACGCGCCATTGATCCATCTTCGTTCAAAATTTCAACAATAACACCTGCTGGTTGGAATCCTGCTAAACGTGCTAAATCAATAGCCGCTTCAGTATGGCCAGCTCTTCTTAAAACTCCACCACGTTTTGCACGCAATGGGAAGATATGTCCTGGTTTACCTAATTCCTCTGGTCTTATGTCCGGATCAATTAATGCCTTTACAGTTTTATAACGATCAATTGCCGAAATTCCTGTTGTACATCCGTGTCCTATTAAATCTACCGATACAGTGAAAGGAGTTTCGTAGGCTGCTGAATTAGCGCGAACCATTAAGTCCAATCCTAATTCGTCACACCTGTCCTCAACTAGTGGAGCGCAGATTAATCCACGTCCATGAGTTGCCATAAAGTTAATGATCTCAGGAGTTACATTTTCTGCTGCGGTAACAAAATCTCCTTCGTTTTCGCGGTCCTCATCGTCAACTACAATAACAACTTTTCCTGCTTTGATGTCTTCGAGGGCTTCTTCTATCGTATTCAAATTATATTGCATTGCTGTCTTCTAAATTTTATTGCAAATTTACGAATATAAAGCCGGATTATAAATTAATCCTTGATAAGTTGGACGAGTTTGTCTGTTACTTTGCTCCATTCATAATTTTTAACGATGAATGACCTTCCGTTTTCAATTATTTCCTGTTTTAATTGAGGATTTTCTGTTAATCGCTTTATTTGGAATGCGAATTCTTCAGCACTGTCTGCAATTAGAATCTCTTTCTCTGGAGTTGCGCCCAATGCATTATTTGCCATGCTTGTCGTAATGCAGGGAACACCTAATGCCATTGATTCTAGCAATTTGTTTTGCAATCCAGTTCCTAAAAACATAGGAGCTACAAATATTTTAGCACTGCGGTAAGCATTCTTAATGTCATCGACATAACCTGTGATTTCTACTTGATTTGAGGCCAGTTTAATTACTTCCTTAGCTGGATTTGAACCTGCAATTTTAACTTTTAACTGAGTAGGAAGTAATGTAAGTATTTCATTCACAATGAATTGTGCAGCGGTAACATTCGGTGGATAAGACATGTTGCCAATAAATACTAAATCTACATTTTTAGGTTGTGCATTATCAATTTTAAGGAATGAATCATCTACACCATTTGGAACAATCTCAATTTCTGCTCTATTTTTGTGGAAAATGTACTGCTTATCTTGTTTTGAAATAATTGTATGGTGCTCGAAGTATTCAAAAATAGAATTTTCGTAATTCATCAATCTTTTAAATTCACTTTCGAAAATATATTTCTTCAACCATTTTGCATTCATAGATCTTCTTTCAAGTCCTTTTGAAAGTGCGTCCATGTAATCGATAGTTTTTGGACAATCGTGATAATTTTTTACATATTCAGCTGCACGAATCAATTGACAATAAATGTGATCTGGTTGAATTTCTGCAAGTAATTTATTGATCTTTAATTGAATAGAATAGTGATGGAAATAGCCTACTTGAATAGGTTTTCTACTGAACATTTTTGTACTTGCTCCAATCACCTTTTGGAATATACTTATTTGAAAAATAGCTATTGTTTTACAAAAAGGCCGCAATTCTTCAATGTGTTCTTCTTCAACTTTATGTTCCGAAGTACTAATTAAGTGAATTTCAAAATGTTTCGATAATTCTTTAATCTGATGGTATGCACGCAGTTTATCACCTTTTTCGAGTGGAAAAGGAAAACGTGAGGTAATCACCACTAATTTTTTATATGTCTTTAAGGAATGCAAGGAGTCTTCTGGTAATTTTTTCTTCACTGTAATTATTGCGAATATACAATTTGGATTGAGTCCCCAATTTTTTTCTTAACTTTTCATCTAAGTGAAGTTTGTACATTAATTCTCTAAATTCATCTGGATCGTCAGCAATCAATACTTCTTTATTGTGCGTAATATTCACTCCACGAACACCTTCTGTTGTAGTGACGATCGGTTTACCCATCGCCATATTCTCTAATAATTTTATTTTTAATCCGCTTCCAGATTGCATTGGAATAATACAAATTCCATGTGCTGTAATAAAATCAATTGCATTTTTGATTTCTCCACAATTTTCTACCGAAGGATGATCAAATTCTCCTTCTTTCAAACTTTTTCCGCCAACATATAATCGAGTTCCAGTTAATCCTTCTGGAATAACTTTACTGATTAACCACTGCACTCCTTCTTGATTCGGCATCCAGTCCATGGCTCCTAAAAAGTAGAAATCAGACTTAGAATAATCAGCCTCTGGAAAATTGGTTTTTACTGAAGTTGGAATAGCCGTTGTCATTACTTCGGGCTCAAATTGTTGGAAGAATTTTGCATCTTCTTCAGTTATAGAAATTATGCCATTAACTTTTGATAACTCCCTTATTTCGAAAGTCAATAGTTGTTTGGCTAGCTTTTGGTAATACCATCTTTTAAGGGTTGAAGAAGAATTTTCTCCCATTCCAGCCCAAATTTGATGTTCAATGTTATGTGCTCTAACTATTACTTTTACGTCGTTGTCCTTGAATATTTGCAAATAGGGAAGGAGATAAATACTTTCGAGAATAGCTATATTGTATTCTCCTTGCTCAAGTTCTTCTTTTAATTTTTGGGCGACTTTTTTATCGTAAAATCGCGTGACGTTATATGATTTATTGGTCACTAAATGAATCAAAGCGCCTAGTAAATCTGTTTTAGTATTCACAAAACCAGATAGAATATTCATTCTTTTTACCCAAGATTCCGGATAACTTTCAATATTAAAAGGATGTTTATGAGTATATAAAGTAAAGTGAGTAACTTCTAAATTTGGACTTGAAAGTAAAGACTTTAAAATACTCGAAATAGCAATGCAACCTCCATCTTTTAATGGGAAGGGTGGTTTATTTGAAAAGTGAAATACTTTGAGCATTAGTTTTTAATCTTTTTCTTCTTTTTGAATATTTTAGGTAAAACCACAACGCTTCTGTCATTAGCAGCACTTCTCATTAATAAAAAAGCCACTGGTGATAGAATAATATTCGGTCCCCACATTCCTAAATAGGGTAAAATGACTCCGTTATTGGCCATTCCGTCTCCAATCGTAATCAATACAAAATAAACCATAAATAACAATGCTGCAATTACTACTGGTGCACCAAATCCGCCACGTTTAACAATTGCACCAAGTGGAGCTCCAACGAAAAATAGAACAATAATTGCAAAGGATAAAGCGAATTTACGATGAAATTCAATTTCGAATTTTCGCAATTGACGGTGGCGGTTTTCTTCAATATCTATTTGACCTTCAAGTCCTTTTATGTTGTTTCTTAACTGAGTTTTCATGTGACTCATGGTGTTTTCCCTTTCCTCATCAGTCATATCATCAAAACTATAAACCGGAATAACGAGTTGAGCTGAATCTAACTCTTGTTTCTTCTTTTTCTTAATTAACTGTTTTTCAATATCTGCTTTATCAACTATTGTATCGTTTCCTTCCAGGATGAATTTTTTTCGCCTAAAACGTTCTTCAGCCAACATCATTGTACTGTCAATTACATCATTATTAAGATAGTTTATTGCTTGAAAATAGGGGTGCTTTGACTTTGTGTTAGTCGCTAATACTTCAATTAGTTCATTATAAATAATCCGCATAGAGTCGACTGTTTTATTGATTTGAAACACATTTAGCATTTCATAATCATTCTTAAACATGTCGTCTTTTGTTCGCTGTAATTTAAAACCACTCATGTCCATTTTGTAGGTAGCCGATTTAAAATCAGATTTTCTACTTGGAAAAATTCCTCCTCCTTTGCTTTTATTCCCTTGAAAGTTTGGAGCACTTCTTAATTCTTCAATCACATCTCCATTAAAGAGTTTGAAAAAGAGAAATTCCCCGTTTTCCGATTGATAAAATTCCCCAGAGTCAGCTCTAATGGTTTTCAATTCACTACTGATCCTGCGGTCGTGAATAATGATATTCTTAAAGCTATTGTCTTTTCCTTCCTTAATTTTTATGCTAAATCCGTCAATTTCCTGGGTATAGGAGCCTGGTTTTAGAAAGGAAGTCATTTTCTTTTCTTGAATATCCCATATAATGGAATGCCATTTATAATTCGCAATAGGAATCACATAATTGGAAAAGTAAAATGTTCCAACAGCAATTAAAATTACGACTCCTGTTAATGGTCTTAAAATTCGATATATGGAAAGTCCGCTGGATTTTAAAGCAGTTAATTCATTAGATTCTCCCAAATTTCCCATTACAATCAATGAAGAAAGCAAAATAGCCAATGGAAGCGCTAAAGGCAAGAGGCTTGCAGATACATAGAACAAAAGTTCGAGAATAATACTTATTTCCAAGCCCTTACCCATCAAATCATCGATGTATTTCCATAGGAATTGCATAACAAGCATAAACATGGAAATAAAAAAGGTCGCTAGAAACGGCCCCACAAATGATTTTATGAAAAAAATACTGAGTTTTTTCATTCTTTTTATTCAATTGCGAATGTACTGAATTAATTTTTATCGGCGCTTAATAAAATCTGCTTATTGATAAATGTTCGCATTCCTATTTTATAATGGTGATTTTTATAGCAATACCAACACTGCACTTGTTAATAACTACTCTCTAAGTACTAAAAAAGGATAAATCTTTTTTCCATATTTGTAGTATGAATAACTTTCGTTTGATCACCATCTTATTAATTGTACTCAGTTTCTCCGTAAATGGACAAGAGGATTACTTTCTGACACCTCAAAGCAAGGCTTACTTGTATCATACGGTTAGAAAAAGTCCTATTTTAGAACAAAATATTGGACGATATATTGTTTATCAAGGGGAGGAAATTACTTTGCCTAATGGAGACATTAATTACGATTCGACAGAACAAAAAATTATAAATCAACCTGAATTATTGGCTATTTATTCTCACGAAATTAGCCGCTCTCCAAAAGGAATACTTGCAGAATTGTCCAATAAAATGGCACTTTGGGAATTGAATCAATTATTACAATCCAACAGAAGTAATAGTTTGATAAAAGATGGTAATGCATTAGACTATGAGCGATTTGAAGAGTTGTTAATGAACGAATTGCCGGAACAAGCAAAACGTGAAAAGAAAGAGGAAACGGTCATCAATAAAAGAGTAGAAAAATTGACCAATCCTACATTGACTTTTAAAGATAAGGTGGCTATTTTAGATGGCTTTGGAAGTTGGACAGAAGAAGAAAAGAAACAAGTGATTATCGCTTATAATATTGCAGTAAACAAATGGGTAGCCAATAGAACGCAACAAATTTTCACTCAATTAGGAGGTAAAGCAGACTATTTTGAAAATATTTTAACCGCTGCTGGAGATGGTTCAACGACTTCTGGATTATTTGAAGAAAGAGAGAAAGATGAACGCGGAAGATGGAATAAAGGTTTGCCAAAAGCTGTCGGACTTTTCCCTTATGAACCTTATATAGGGATAAAGCCAGATTCAAAAAAGAAGAAGCCTGAGATTTTATCGATGGGACACACTGTGCATAGTTTTGAAACTTCTGGAGGCGGGAGAGAAACAAATATTCACCTTGATGTTTGGGGATATAATTCAGAAAAGCAAACCACAGTTGTTATTCGAAAAAATGGAGATTATTATCCGCTTTTTGGAGCCAGTAATACACGATTTCTCTCTCCAGATTCTAGTTTTGGCGGTGGAGTAACGTATTATTCATTAATAGCCAAAGTAAAACAAGACATTAGCGATCTCGAAGTGAAAATTAGTGGTAAAAGAGGAATCGATTATCAAATTAAGACCTTGGAAGGGAAGAGAGATGGTTTGAAATTAATAATTGATAAAACGGAGAAGGAACTCAATGACATTCGCTACAGTACTATAATTACGAATCACGAAAAGTACAAAACAGATTCTAAACGCAAAAAACGAAAGAAAAGACAAGAGAAGGTTGTGCAAAGCTACAATCAACTAAAAAGTATTGAAAGCACAATTAAGAAATTAAAAAAGGAAAAAGAAGATATTTTATGGGCTAAGTCAATCGTTAGCGCCAAACTTCAAAAAATGTATGATTTAATAGGAAAGAAATGGGTTCCTTTCAAAGAAGTGGATGGATATTTCCTATTCGAAGATTCTACAACATTTAATTTGTTTACGCAAGAATTCGTTTTTCCAGCGACAGACGAAAAAGATAGATTTGATGTTACATTACTGGCTATGCCGCTCTCTCACATGAGTAATAATTACGATGAAGTGATGTTGCATATAAACATTACAGATGCTATTCCTTTATATACATCTCAAATTCAATTGCGAATCAATGACTTGTTTGACGTAGATAAATTTGAATTAAATCAAGCGTCACTTTTCCAAAATCAAGACTCCATTGCAGTAGTTGAATTTTTTGAAGCACTTTTAGACAAGAAAAAGAATTTCAAAATAATTTCGCGTGGAGGAGGAGTTGGAAAATTCAAAAATGATAGAGTGGTAATCAACTATACTCCAAATGAATTATCTAATTACCCAGGAAATTCAGTAGAAGAACGTCAATCTGCCAGAGAGGATTCCATTTTCAAACAATTAAGAACGACAGAAGTTGTTATTCATATTGACAGAGAAATTTTGATGCAAGTCAATAGCTTCACGGATCCAGTAAGAAGTAATTTCAAACCATCAGACGCTGCTCTTCTTTCCTTCATGAATCAAAATAAATTCAGCGGAAACCAAATGTTGAGTGCCTACCGTTCGTATACAACACTGAAAACCCTAAAAACCGAATTGAATATTTTAGCTGGTCAGTACTTGCCAAGAGAAGAAGCCACTAAGGTGATTGATAGGTTGAACAAAGCCATTGATAAATCTAGGATTACGGTTGGCGCGAGTTCTGTGAAGTTTAAGACTTTTGGGGAGTAGGGGGGGGGTGGTTATAATTTTAGAATTAGACGTTTAATATACGGTTAATTTATAGTGTAATTTTCCTTTGTTTTGGTAACTAACTGTTTTCAAGCGGATTGGATTTTGGAATATATTTCTTATTTTTGAGATAAATATAGGTTGGATATACGCAATTGCGTATATCGACCTGTTGAACTAAACCGATTTGAAAATCGGTAATTTTTCATACTCACCTCATTGACATAAATTTATGGAAGTATTAATCCATAAAATTTATTGAAATGGGAAAGCAATTTTCAAAAAACATCGAAAAGCTCCAACTAGAAATGGAGTACAGAAACTACAGTCCAGGCACTGTTAAAAGTTATTGTGTAACAATGTCCGCAATGGAGGAGCGTTTAAACAAAGCGCTCTCTTCGATTACTACAGAAGAGTTTAAAATCTATCTCCATGACTTAATTTATAATCAAAAACGGTCAACCTCTTTAATCAATCAACACATTAGTGCTTTTAAAATCTTTTATACAGAAGTATTGAAAAATGATTGGGAGAAAATTAAATTAAAAAGACCTAAAAAAGTTAAAAAACTACCAATTGTTTTATCAATGGGCGAAGTCGAACGACTAATTTCTGTAATCAAAAATCTCAAGCATAAAGCTATGGTTATGCTGCTTTATTCAGCAGGATTGAGAAGAACTGAACTTCTTCAAATAAAGCCTACTGATATTGATTCAGAAAGTATGAAAATACATGTTAGGCAGGGAAAAGGAAAGAAAGATCGCTTTACGATTTTATCTCCGAAATGTCTTGATTTATTGAGATTGCATTACAAACTAAACGCTGAATGCTCCCGAAATTAAAGAAAGGCAATTTATTAATTAAAATTTAGCATTATGAAAAAGTTAATTTATGGTGGCTTGTTTCTTACATTGTTGGGATCAGGCTTCGTTTCTTGCAAAAAGCAAAAATTAGAGAATAATTCCAAACCAATTAATGAAAAAAGTAATTTTGAACCTAAAACGGCGAATTGGTCTCAGAGATTGAATACGATGGTGAAAAAATATTTTTTGAATATTATCTAAATAACAAAAAGATGGTCAATCCTGAGTATGATTTGGGTCAAATTGATTTTACAAATATAATTGAAGGCTCGATCGATTCAATTTCGGAAGAAAAAAAAGTGGTTATCAATTCGTTTACAATAGAAAGTGAATATCATGATTGTCATAGACAATAAAGGTTATGAATTAAGAAAAGTAGACAGCTTTGAACTTCTAATTTCAAATTATTTAAATGATAATCCGTTTTCTGAAGATGAATATAATAACGATTTACGAGATCGTTATCTCAATTTCCAGGACTCTCTTTATAATGATATATTTGGAGCTTATCCTAAAGCTCCTACAGCAATTCACGATTCATATTATGGAGGTTCGACATGGGTAATGTTTTCATCAGTTGTCCCTTTTATGGCCCCTAGATGGAATAACCGTACATCAGCAATTAACAATTTAAACTTGTTCACTTTTCTTCACCTTTATGACAAATGGTTATATAGACATAGAATGGCGAGTTTTGTTGGTTTTCATGGTTGGCAAAAAATCCCATTTTTTGGAGGTTTGGCATTTTTGAACAACAGAACATCGTCAGTGATTCATTAATAAAATAATATATCCGCAGGTTTAAAGCTTTTTTATATCTGCGGATTTTTTTTAACTGCATCATATATGAGAATAATACTAATTCTAATTACTTCGATTTCGTTTAATTTGTTTTCGCAAATCAAAAAATCTAACAATATTATTGTTGGAATGAGGTTTAATGGATACTATAATAATACAACAGATTTTCACCCAATTGGTAAGTCTAATACTTTCGAAATTCGATTAGAACCTTATTTTATCTATCCGCTTAGTGATAGATTTGGTGTCGGTTTTATTGGAGAGTATCAAACTGCCTTTAGTACATTGGAAAATTTGGAACTTCCCAGTGATAATTACGGGCTTGGACTATTAGGACGTTACAACCATCCAATAAACTTTATGAGTAAGAAACTGAATGAAAAGCTATTACTTTTTGCAGAGACTTCAGTTTCCATAACTAATTATTATAATTCTGAAGGAAACATTTTTCCAGTATCTAAAAATGGCAGCCTAAATTATGCATTATTAAGATTAAGACCAATTGGAATAAGTTTTGATATTTTTAAAGGTTTTAATGTTGACTTGTCATTCTGTATTTTTAAATTTTTTCCTGGACGATGGAGATCGCTTCCAAATATTGGATTATCGTATATTTTTTAAAACAAATAATAAATGAAAGAAATTTATTTATAGGGTTACCCCTTTAAGTCGCAGATTGTGACAGACAATTTGCTATCCTTCCAAATTTACACATTTGTATTGATAATCAAAACCTTGTCTTCTGATTATCAACCGGAGTAGATCAAAATAGATCCTTCGGAAAATAAAAGACTGAGATTTTTTTATTTTCACATCAGGATGACAAGTTTAATAGTCTTAGGGGGCAAAAATCAGGGTTTGGAAGTGATGGCGCAACGCGCCATCACTTCCAAACCCTGATTTTTGATTGAACACCCTATGAAACTGTCATCCTGAACCTTGGAAAAATTTTTATTTTTCTGAGGGAAGGATCTCTTCTTATCCATCTATTATCAGAGCGTTTTAATTAAAAGTCCAATAGAATTAACGAAAATGCTTTTTGAGATTTAAAGGGGTAACCCTATTTATTTAATATTCATTCTTCTTTTTTCAATGAGTAATATTTCATTGGCTCAAGAAAAAGGTTTTGCTAATAAGTTACAAGCAGGGGCTAGTGTCTTTTATTATCAAGAGAGTTATTCTGATGTAATTAAAAGTAAATATGGTGAACTAAGTATTAGCACATCCTTTAATGTAAATTTAAGTAGCAAACTTTATTTGGGGCTTAGAAATTATTTGGTGAGAGTAAAAAGTAATTTATCTCCATCATTTAAAAGCTGGCATTACCTGATTGGACCAACTTTAAAATACAAAATAATGGGTAAAAAAAGAATAGAACTATACGCTGAAACAGGCTTCTTTTTGGGAAACTATTGCCCTAATTGTTATTCTAGCAACGAATATTATAATAGTAAATTATTTTATTGGAGTTTTTTAGCAGATTTTAATTTTCAACCAATAAAATCAATTTCTGAGTTATGGATTACTTTTAGTTTTTCAACGAATAACCCTATTAGAGTTAGTGGATTACATGGCTATAACTTACCTTTACTCGGATTTCAATATAGATTCGGAAAATAAATATAGAATGCTCATAATCGAGTAGACGGCTCCGCCAGCTAAGCTGACGGAGTGCGCCTCTCACACCACCGTACGTGCGGGTCTCGTATACGGCGGTTCGTACCTTGGTGGGTTAAACGATAAATGAAGTTCCGACATCGCAATATATCCACGTTTCTTTAGCCTTGAAATAGTAATTGTAGTCACTAAAATAGGACTTTTTCCATTTCTTGTCTATTTTTATTTGTATGAAAGCTTGCTCCGCAGGTGTGCGACTGCCCATCCACCCATTCGGGTGCGACTGTAAGCGTATGCATGGTCTTGGTCAACTCCCAATCGAATAAGATTCTTTCTTTTCCGTTCAGGGTTAGCTCACTTTTTAATTGTTTTTTATTTGTGCTCGTGTTTTCCGCTTTGCTCCAATTCTTCCAATGATGCCAAATGCAATAGCGAAGTCGATTTACTCATTTTTTAATTTTCTTTTAATTGTATTCATGATTCGCTTCGCTTAATTCGTAGCCATCCGTCAACATCTCTGAGTTTTCCTTTGATACTTGTTCCACGAAAATAGTTTAACCAACCTCGTTGAAGTTAGCTTCGCTGCTGCCTTCGGCGGTCGTTAATCTTTTGGATACGCTCTTCAAAAGTCATCGGAGTGGTTTTCGGGTGAAGACTTTTAGTCGCTGTTTCAATCTTTTCCATGCCTTCTTCCCTACAACCAATTGGTATTTACCTTTGTCTCCTTTCCTTTAAGTTGATTCAAAACCGAATCCCAATAGTTCAAATTGAACTGGTTTTCTAACTCCACTTTTATACTCGTTCTTTTATTTTTTTTCAAAGGTACTCATGAACTCATTTCAATCGGTTCACGATTTATAGTGAGTTTTAGTTTCGTTTTCAAAAACTTCTCAATGGCTTTTAACGTTGCAGTTGCATGACTTTTATACTGAGTATAAATGCTAAAATCATCTGCGTAGCACACAAATCGAAGATTACGCCTTGTCAGTTCTTTATCCAACTCGTTGAGCAGAATATTAGACAATAACGGACTTATTGGAGAACCTTGCGGTACTCCTTTTACTCATTTCCTGTCTATTTTTTATAGGTATTCGTGAGGGCTTCGCCGTTCTTCGTTTATGTAATTTACCATTGATTTGGATTGGAGCTCTTAACCATTTACGTATTAAGCGCATGGTTATTGGGCATTTTACTTTTTGATAAAGTAAGTTTAGAAGTAAGCAATGGTCTACTTCATCAAAGAATGTTTTCAAGTCAATATCTACGATAAACGTAAAACCCTCATGGATATGTTCCAACGCTTTACCAACTGCTTGGCGAGCGTTTTTGTTGGGTCTAAATCCGTAGCTATTAACACTGAATTCACTCTCATAATGTGGCATCAAAACTTGTGATACCGCTTGTTGTAACATTCTATCTGTTACTGTTGGTATTCCTAAAAGTGGTGTTTTACCATTTCCTTTTGGAATCTATTCATTTCCTGTCTATTTTCATTTGTATTCATGAGCTCGTATCCTCGGTTCTACTCCAAGTATGGGTTGAGCAATGTAATCCATCTCCATTATGGAAGAATAAAGATGTGTTTTTCCTTTCCGAAAACTTTCGGTCAGTTCATTTACACTTAATCTGTCCATTCCTGCACTACCTTTGTTTGCAATTACTTGCTTCAAGGCGCGTTGCATATTGTGAGGATGTAATACTCTTTCTATCATTCTTTTACTTTTAACCTGTTCCGCTTTCTCAAGGCTATCCCGTTAAACGGCATTCCGTTGAGAATTTAGAACCAAAATACGTTCAGTCCTTCCTTTA
>Ga0307486_1000865_pt1 | contig 25414 bp, 40 predicted proteins | sample CBIW02metaG_FD_203663 | JGI IMG/M metagenome (GOLD analysis project Ga0307486, IMG submission 203663) | Sea-ice brine microbial communities from Beaufort Sea near Barrow, Alaska, United States - CBIW 0.2 | ecosystem: Environmental > Aquatic > Marine > Coastal | place: USA: Alaska | collected...
CGATGCCTCGCGCAACGCCGCCTCAGTCAACGACGTCGGACGCATCAACGGAGACCCAGCGCCTGCTTGACGACGTAGACAAACTTGAGGTGCGCAGCACCGACCCGCTTACGCGGTCGTCAAGCGCTCCACACCTCTAGGCGCGGCCCTGTAGGCAAAGCCCTATAGGCAAAGCCCTGCAGGCACAGCCCTGTACGCACAGCCCTGTAGGTAGTGCCCATAGGTGCAACAGGCCGGACAGAACGGGCGGGCTCCGGGTAGACCAACTGCACCCTGGAGCTCTTCAGCGCACGGGCTACTGCCACCACGCGTCAAACGGGGAGGCCGGCACCCTGCGCTTGTGTTCGGTGCTGAGGTAGCGAGCTTCGATCGCATCAGCAATTTCCTCCTCGACCGGCTTACCTTCCAAATAGTCGTCTATGTTCTCGTATTCGAGACCCAGATTGGCCTCATCGCTCTGGCCAGGGGTGTGGTCGAGAAGATCAGCGGTGGGTTCTTTCAGGTAAAGCTGCTCTGGCGCTTCTAACTCGACCAGCAGCGCACGACCTTGACGTTTGGTCAGTCCGGTTAGTGGCGTGATGTCGACCCCCCCATCGCCATACTTAGTGAAAAACCCGGTGACCGCTTCGGCAGCGTGATCGGTACCGACGACCAGCAAGTCCAGCTGACCCGCCAGAGCATACTGAGCGATCATGCGAGCCCGGGCCTTGACGTTACCCTTGGTGAAGTCGGTCATGGCCACATCGAGGCTGGCGAGGAACTCACTTTCGAAGCCGTCAACGGCGAGCTCAATATTGAAGGTGGCCTGCGATTGTGGGCGAATAAATTTGAGGGCAAGTTGGGCATCCGCTTCGTCACGCTGCACCGAATAGGGAAGGCGCACGCCCACGAAGGTTGCCGGGCGCCCCTCGTTAACGAGCTCTTCGACTGCGAGCGCACACAATCGGCCGGCGAGGGTAGAGTCCTGCCCTCCACTGATACCGAGAATGAGGCCTTGGGCTCCCGTCTGGAGCAGGTATTCCTTTAGAAACTTCACCCGACGGCGCACTTCGGCAGCAGGGTTGATGGTGGGGGACACATTAAGTTCCGCGATGATTCGCGTCTGAAGATCTCGCATACTTAAATCTAGCAATCCGGTGACCCCGGTAGGAATCGAACCTACGACAATCGGATTGCGGCGGACCCTTTTTGGACGAGCGAATCCAATTGCGAGATTTAGACTGATCTCGTCCGATCTCGATCTGATCAGGAATTCCCTGTGATATCTGTCACAATTCTATTGCACTAGCTCGGCCCATCTCGGCTGGTCTCGACGCAATAAATGTTGAATAAACGTGCACGGATCAAGTCCATATTTTTGGTCCCAACCCCACCCATTCGACATACGATTCCGAGCGCGCGCCGAACTCCTGGTCTCGGGCCTGCACACCTGATGTGGCCGCCGACTGTGACTTGCCCCGCGCTTCCGCACAACGGTCGCGACCGTGCGAGGGTCAAGCTCATCGCAACGCTCGATCCGCCGCGTCGCAATCGTGCCGCCCCACACGACTTAGAGCAACCGCGAGCGCATCGATGTCGTTGGGTGCGGAAAGAAAAAACCCCTGTTTTCCGCGGAAACGCAGGGGTTAGAGCTGGGTACCTGAACTCGAACCAAGAACAAAGTGTAGGCGTCGGGGTGATCGTGCGCACCTGCAGATAGGGCAGACCTCCCCGGAATTCCGCGGTTCTCATGGGATTTCGTGTACGCGCCTCATTGGAGAAGTACGGCCTGATTCTGGTCATTTTATGGGTTTATGGTTAGTTTCTGGTCACATTGAATCGCCCGATGGTGGCTCGTCACGACACCGGCAAGGCAGCCCCAGTCGGCTACCGGCGGAGTATCTGAGCGTGGGGAACATGGGCGCGACCAATCATTTGATCAAGAATAAAAAATGGGCGGCCTGTTCCTAGAACTCACGGGGGCTCAATCCCTGGCAGATTCTGGGGGCTTTCACGCGCATCCTCTGGGCTCCGCCAAATAGTTCTCCACCGGCCGAGCAACGTGGCGAACTCGTCGAGCGACTCCCCCGTAATCGTGAACTATTCCGTGACACCCGCGAAGAGGACCGCGAGCTCGTCGAATTCGACGTCCCAACCTTCTCGGTTCTGTTCAAGACGGTCGCGACGGTAGCGGGTGCCGCCGGGGAGTGAGTCGAAGCCCGATTCGATCACCGTCACATCCGTCCCGGAACCCGCATCGGCGACGGTGAAGCGCACGTGCGTCGAGTATTCGTCAAGCTGTTGGGCGGGGATGCCCGACCAACGGAAGCCGAACGAGCCCTCGGGCACGACCTCGGTAATTTCGATCGGGAAACTGCCGTAGTCATCCCAGTCGATGCTGCCAGTAGCACCCGGCTCGAGCGCGGCGAACTGCACACCGTCTCCGAACCACTTGACCATTACCTCGGGGTCAGTTAGCGCCTTCCAGACGCGCGCCCGCGAGGCTTCGATGTGCACGGTGCGGGTCACGGTGTGCCCCTTGATTCTTGCGTGATCAGACACGGTGATTCCTTCTCGTTCAAGCCGAGCGCGTCGGGACATTGCCCGCCGAGCGGCACGTTAACAGGTTCTGCAAGCGCACCTCGTCGAGCCTACCCATGATTGCCTATCTGTTCTCGGCCGGGCGAGCGCCGTGTGCGCGAGGCAACGCCTCAGAGGCCGGTCTTTGGAACCCCAGAGTGCGTGGATGCCTCACGAGCTGAATGAGTCACCTGGCGTGGTTTCCGCCTAGTGCAGCACCGGCCTTCGGAAGGGCCCGGTTTGCTCAGCCCTTTCGTCGCGACCGACTTCGAAAGCGCCCGTCGACCAACCGATTGTTCGACCATGTCGCCAGATTCGAGCGAGGTCGCAACGTGCAGGCCCGCGATGAGGGCGGCGCTTCGAGCATCCGCTGTGGTCAACCTGCTCGTGGGCACACGCTCGATAACGTCTTGGGGCGCAAGCTGCACCACCAAAGTCTCAACCGGCACCGCGGCCTCCCCCGATGTGCCCGCGCCCGGTTCTCCATCTCCGCCTTGGCTTCCAACCGAACACTGTCTTGGTGAAAATGCACCACGATGGCCTTCACCAGGCCATCGAAAAGCCGCAGCCGCTCTCTTCTCCGACCCTCCGCCCTCGGACTCCGCACGGCCGCGACGACGTCACGGCTGGTCAGTAGGTCGACCCGCTGCATCCGCTCTGAGACTATCTCGACGGTGCGGGCGTAGACGATGTCCTCCGCTGAAACCGACAGTAGCCCAATGCGCGCCCGTGATGATACGTATGCGTCGGTGAACTCGCGCATGCGGCGCCGTTTTTGAGCATGTGCTCGGTGAGCGATTCAGCGAAAACCGTGGACTGCCTCAGATGCTCGGGTCGCGATAGGTCGTTGAAGTATGCGTCGGCTTCGCGCTCATTGGTCCGAGGCTCAGCCGCAGTCGTTGCGTGCAGAAGCTTCGGCGGCAGGCCGGACCGACTCAGGCTGCGGTTCAGTCGCCGCGCTGCAGCATTGGCCTCTAACTCGGACTGGTAGATCTCGGGATCGCTGCGCCGATTGCGCTGCAGCTCAGCACAGCGTTCTTTGTTGCGCTCGGCCCGCTGCCGAGTGATCAGCTTCGTACGCTCGGGGTCCGCACGCCAGAGCCGATTCATCTCACGAGTCCGGTCGCGGTTCGCCACCACATACTGACGCCGCTTCGAGGCCTCCTCATCAACAAACGGACACTCCACCAGCGCCTTCCGAGCCGCAGCGCCTTCCTCAGGTGGATCGCTCATGATCGCGGTTACTCGGCAGGCGCCAGAGCCAGCTCGATGACCAGGGCAAGGCGTTCAGAGCGATGCGTCGTGGGATTCGTGATTACACGTCCGATCGCAACGCGGAGCCGTTCAGCGTCCTGGTCCGCGATCCCGGCGACGGGATCCAAGCAATACGCGATGTCGTTCTGCAGGTTCGGGCCATCGTCGTCGACGGCGACCTCCGGAGAGTAGAACAGCGCAGCCAACGCGGTGCGGGTGAGAAGGTCATCGAACTGCTCCTGCGGGATCGTCAGAGTGAAGCCTCCTGTGCGCGGACGGGTGCGAGCGAATCATGCCGCTACCAGGAGGCACGCCGGCCGTGCCCTGTTATCAGCCGCGCCTCGACAACGGCATCGTAACCTCACGATGTCTTGGCACAGCTTGGCGGCGCACGCCACAAGCTAAAGCGTGGGCTGCGCCCTCCCAGATTTCCTTATTTGCGGATTACACCCACGCTCAACGACGTGCACGCGTCAACCAACTGATTCGGTGCCTCGAAACCCGCCGCAAGCTCTGGCTATAGTCCCGTCTGGCTGACGCCGTATTCAGCTTGTTCTGATGAATATCCTTCGAAGACAAGCTGGTCCACGAGACCGGAGCGTGAGAAGGACGTGTATTCGAGGTAGCTCTTGGCGGATGCCACCGCCTGCACGTTCCAATCCACGGTCACCCGGTCGACACCCCAAGTCGCGTCTTCCGTGGAGTAGCCTTCGAACTCTAGCTGCCCGATTAGCCCCGAGCGAGAGAACGCACTGTAGTCGAGGTAGCTTGCGCTGGACCGGAGCGCATTCTGCTGCGAAACAGTGCCGCGGGCGGCTTCTTCGGCTGCAGTGGCAGTAGCAGCTTCGGCAGCGGCTGCAACTTCTGCAGCAGCAGCCCCTTCGGCGGCCGCAGCCTCCTCTGCGACTTTCGCGGCGGTGTCGGCAGCGTCCTGTTCCGCTTGTGCCGCGACGGCAGCTTCCTCTTTAGCAATCTCCGCTGGCGTCAGCGGTGCTTCGGTCGCGATCGCGGTTGGCGTCGCTGATCCGACCAGTTCGGTGTCGTCCCCTCCTAGTGACCCGATCCAGTCAATGATAGGGAGGGCTGCAATCGGGACCAAAAAGCGCTTCTTCTTATACCAAGACCGCTTTGCTTTCGTCGTGCTCTGCGGTGAGCCAGGAGAGGCTGTCGACTGCGCCGATGCCGCGGGTGGATGGCAGTGAGGCCTTCCTGTCATCGGGGTCGCTCGATGGAAGCTGTGAATCAGTTATTACTCATCTTGACCGCTGCGAGCGGTCGGCCGATATGCCCCAGTTCGGGCTGGAAGACCGTCAAGACGTGTAAACGCGGAATCTGAGGCCGCCCGTCCGGCGCGGGCAGTGGCGGCCAGGATGAGTTCGAACATGGCGCGGCGTTTCAGGTGCTCGGCAACACGCACCTGAAAGGACTGAAAGTAATGTCATCGCAACGAACGACAGCGCGTTATAGAGTTTACGAACCAGCACTTTAGAACCGGATACCCTCGGTCGAAAATGGCGCGCAGTCAATTTTAGAGCGAATGCTGCCCCACCATCCTCTGCACCGGCGCGCGCCCTCCTTGCTTCGGTTTCAGGAACCGAGCCTTTCGAGCTTGTCGGTTATCTTGTTCCGATCCCGGTGCAACAGTCACCAGTTGACCGAGTTGCGCACCTATCGGACGCCGACTGTCCCGTCATTAGCGCCTCGAGACGCTCATCACGCCCAGTGGTCATCTGAGTGCGGTTCGCTCCCAGGCCTCTGTCTGCGGATTCCTGCTTCCCGATAGGGCTCGCTCGAGAATAGGGTTCGCGAATCGTAAAACGGCAGCCAGAACTTCGTGGAACGAAGCCGGGAGGTCATCAAGACGCTTGGTTCGCCTGCGCAGACTGCTCATTTCGGCGGCGCGAGGGCTGGCATAGCCGCCAGTCGAGGTAGCACGGGCGTGAGCTCAACCTGCCGGTACTTGGCGACGACCTCAAGAGTGGTGCGAAGCTCTTCGGCAACGAATACGCGCACACGCGTCAATGAATAAAAGTCGGCGAAGTCGCGCCAGCGGGTGTTGACTTCGTCTCGATCGAGGACAGTCAAGATCTTTTCATCGAGGACCATGGTCAATAGGTGTCCCAGCAGGGTGATCGGCGGCTGTCCGAGCGCTACCGAGCATGCCAACTATCTCGACCCGGACACCGGCGTATTCATCAGCATCGCGGATCGCCGCGACGCCGATACTCCCGACATTACAGAAGACTCCATCCGGCAGGCCAATGGCGGCAATCATTCGCATCCGTTCGGCGACGTCGCTGGAATCATCGGGCATGCCGGTCGCCTGAGGATCGATGTCTTTGGTGGAGCGGCGTAGCGCGAAGGCATGAACACTGACACGAACCGCGCCGATTACCGCATCGCGCCGGTGCAATTCTCGCGGCTGACCAAGCGCGGCATCCTGCTCGGGCTATCGGTGCCGCAACTGGTCGCCCTGTCGCTGCCGGGCGATGCTTCCGCGCTGCGCGAATGGAACGATCCCGAGTCGGGGGCGGTGATGATCCACGACCCGCACGCGCAAACCCTCACCGCAGTCGTCGCGGTATCGCACCCGGCGTTCGCGCTGCTCGACCCGGACGAACAGCATCGGCGCGTGGTCGGGTGGGGACGCGTACTCGCCGGCGCCTGCCGATCGGGGCGAATCGCGCGGCTGCAGGTCTCCGAGCGCACGCTGCCCGACTCGGGCACCGGACTGGCCGAGTGGTGGGAGGGACACGGCATCAACGACGACAGCTGGGCCGCGACCACCTATCGTGACCTGATCGAACGAGCCGGGCCCGCCGTGGAACGCCATGCCACAACAATCGCGCTCTCCCTCGACCTCAGCGCTTCCTCGCGCCAGATACGCACGCAGGGCGGCGGCATGCGCGGCGCCGCAACCGTGCTGCGCCAAGAAATGACGGCCCTCACCGGCGCGCTGCGCGCAGCGGATCTGACGGTCGGCGGTGGCTGACCGCCGACAAGCTCGCGGTCATCCTGCGCACCGCTTACGACCCGGCCGTCGGTATTGAGCTGGAGCGGCATCCGCTGGCCGGGCGGTCGCTAGCCACGGCCGGGCCGGTCGCCGTCGCCGAGAGCTGGGATCACCTCCGCACCGACAGCGCATTTCACGCGGTGCTATGGATCAGCGAATGGCCCCGGTCGCAGGTGTTCCCCGGGTTTCTGTCGCCGCTGGTGTTCACCAACGGCATCCTGCGCACGGTGTCGCTGCACTACCTGCCCGTGCGCGCCGACCAGGCCGCCCGCGACCTGCGCAAGAAGAAAACCGAGCTGATCAGCGACGCCCACCAACGCACCCGCATCGGCCAAATAGAGGATGCCGGCGCCACCGCCGAGTACGACGACCTCCTGCACCAGGAAGCCGACCTCACCGCCGGCCACGGCGTACTGCGCACAACCGGCCTCATCTGCGTGACCGCGCCCACCGTCGACGAGCTCGACGCCGCTGTGGCGTCGATCGAGCAGGCCGCGATTCAGGCCTCATGCGAGACGCGGCGGCTCGTGGGACAGCAGGCGCAGGCGTTCACGGCGGCGGCGTTGCCGTTATGTCGGAGCGTGTGAGGTGTTTCACCAGCAGTCTTCGTGGTCGACGTCGCGTTCCCCGGTCAGAGCAGCCACTGGCACTTTACACGCGTCGCCACGCCACGCCTCGAGGCCTTCCCTCACGGCGAAGACCACAATCACAAGAGCGGCGACCGAGTCCGCCCACGCCCAACCGAAAAGGGTATTCAGCAGCAACCCGACCAGCAGCGCCGCGGAGAGGTAGGAGCAGATCAGGGTTTGTTTCGAGTCAGCGACCGCCGAGGCTGAGCCCAACTCCCGGCCGGCGCGGCGTTCGGCGAGGCTGAGAAAGGGCATCACCAGGAGACTGACCGCGGCCAGCACGATGCCGACCGTGCTGTGTTCCGCTTCTCGAACACCGAACAGGGACAGCCCAGCATCGACGCTCACATACGCGGCGAGCCCGAAGAATGACCATGCGATGACGCGCAACGCTTTCTTTTCCCGCTTCTCCGGATCGGGGGCGGCGAACTGCCAAGCGACCGCAGCAGCGGAGAGGACCTCAACGATGGAGTCCAAGCCAAACCCGATGAGGGCCGCTGACGACGCCACACTGCCAGCCGCGATCGCGATGACGGCTTCGATGACGTTGTAGGCAATGGTCGCCGCGACGATCCATCGGATACGGCGACGGAGGACCTGCGTACGGTCAAGCTGAATCTCAATCACTCGGTCGTCGGCGGATCGGCTCATGCGGCGGTTCCGCAACAGAGCGGCACGTCGCAAGCCTCATCGACGCAGCCGACACCATCATCGACAGCGAGCACGACATCCATCAGGGCGAGCAGCGCTTGTGTCACGTGAGGATCGGCGATCTCATAGCGCGTCGATCGACCTTCCGGAACGGCGGCCACGATTCCGCAGCCTCGTAGGCACGACAGATGGTTAGACACGTTTGACCGCGTCAACTGCAGCTCGCGCGCCAGCGCCCCCGGATATCCCGGCCCATCGAGCAGGGACAGCAGGATTCGGGACCTGGTGGGATCAGCCATCGCTCGGCCCAACCGGTTCATTACGTCCACTCGCGAAGCACTAGTCAGCATCCACTGACATTACAGCAGAAGCTGACCAATCACCATGGACCAGTTAGGGCTGGTCGTGCCCAGTTGGATCGGGCCGCAGCCGGAACGCGACCCACAGTCCGCATCGGCGGCAGATGTAGACGGTGTCGGGGAGGGCGTGCAGCCTCCGTCGCGGATAGATGCGACCGCAGCAGGAGCAGGTGAGTTCCGCCGCGTTAGCCATGAGCCGTGAGCGCCGCTTCAATTTGTTGCTGAGTCGGAGCTCCGGCGATGCCGTTCGGGGTGAGATAGATCCGGCAGGCGAGGTCGCTGGTGCGGCCGTCCGTGGGGAAGAGATCGACTCCGTCGACGAGGATCGTCGGCGATCCCGCAAAGGGTAGACGTGCGGCCGTCTCGGCTGAATCAATCAGTGTGGATTTGATGGACTTGCTCGATGGCATCGTTTTGTCGACAGCGCGCTGCAGGCGGACAAGCGTCTGTGCCGAGTTCGGGCAGTCTGCAATGTGGAGCAGCTCGATTGTCGCCATGGGCTTCTTTCTCTGAAAGGGGCATCGAGACTCATATAGTCCGACAAACGCTAAACCTCTTGACCCAATTCTGTCACCGCGGTCTTAAACGACGTAGAGCCTGGCGCACCTCCCATGCGAAGCGAATCGTGATTGGAGCGACGCATGGCTGGGTACGAAACCAACGAACGCCCATCTCGATGGATTGGTGTCGTCTTCCTGCAAGGAGCTGAGGCCGACGCGGTGCTTGGCCTGATCGACCGAAGCGGAGCATCCGCTGCGTTCGATTACGTGCAGCCACGGGACTTCGGTGATGCCACGGTCGATGCCGCCCTCGAGAATGGGTCCGTCTACGACCGCATCCCGGCCGGACCGACCACATCATCGAGCATGACGGCTCGACGTAGGCCCTGACCTACAGCAGGACGTACCGGCACATTTCGCTGTTGCGGTGGCATCCGCTTGAATCTACAGTGGGACCGGCACGGCCGGCTCCCGGTCTGGGCAATGACATCTGGGCCGCCCCGCGATCAACGCGCCAGACCGAGCGCACGGTCACACTGTGAAAGACACCGCTGTAACCGAGCGGATGCACACGGCCGCGCTGGTGTGGCGAATAATGGACCGCAGTTTCGTCGTGCAGCACCAGCTGCATCCAGACGCACTTGCGGCATTCGACAAGACGGCGCGGATGACCGCCGATTCCCGTAAGTTCACGACATCTGAATCAGAGTAAGCCGGGAACTCGCGGGCTCAGGCCCAGTGTAGGGGCTTGTGAGGGTGTGAGTTCGTCGAACTCACGGCGTCGCGGTCACGAGCCCTCGTCGACTGCCGTGTTGACGTCGGGATCGAGAACGCGGAGGTAGCGGAATGCGGAGTCGACGCCGATGGCGAACAGTTCGCTGATGCGGCGAACGTCGCCGCCGCTGGCTTGGACCTCGTGGCTGATGCGGTCCGTGCGCAGGGCCTGGGCCGATATGCCGGCTTTCAGCAAGGGAAACTGGTGGCCGGGCGCGCTGAGCCGGGGGCCGTATGTTGTGTGATGAACAGGTAGGGGTTGCGTGTGCGTGGCCAGGTCGCTGCCCGATGGTCGAGCCAGGCGGTGAGACGAACGCGGACGGGCGCGGCCAGCGGGATCACGCGCCCGTCCGGGAGGGTGAGGCGGCCATCGACGATGTCGGTGAGCTGCATGCAGCGGATCTGGAGGTTGGTCAAGCCGTGGAACGTGACGATCGCGGTGGCCAGGGCGATCGCTGGATTGGCGCGGTTCAGGACGGCGAGGATCGTCTCGCTGCCTACGGGAGCGGGATGCTTTGACCGGAGTCGGTGAGGGTGATGCCGCGGGTTGGGTCGGCGAAGATAACCTTGCGGCCTCTGAGGATGCCGAACAATGACCGTAAGCCGCGCTCGGCCCAGTGCCGTTTCCCGTGCTCGGATGGGAGCGAGTTGAGCAGTACTTCCGTGCTGATCTCGGCGAGGGACGTGTGGCCGGCGGCGGCCAAGGCGGTGACGATTGGCGCGATGCCGAGGATGTGAATTTTCACGGATACTGTCAGCGGCGGTGACCTGATGCATCCTGTCGAGGCCGCGGACGGTTGAAAATATTCACGTATCCGGCAGGCCTGCGGAATGGAGTGTTCTACGCACCTTCTAATGAGCACGGACCACGATGCTCCGTCCCAATCACAGGAGGTCAAGTCCCATGGCATTTCACACCCAGCAATCGCTGTCCGGTTTCATCGCTTCCGACCCGCAGCAGTCGGTCCCAGAGGACGGCGACACCCGCTTCTACGTGCGCATCGGCCAGCCGCACTTCCGCCACGAAAACAGCGGCAGCTTCACCACGCTCGAGCCGACGTTCCACGACCTCGTCGCCTACCGCGCCACCGCCGAACGGGCTCTGAACCGCCTCGCCAAAGGTGACAGCTTTGTCGCTGAAGGGTATGTGCGCACCTTCCAGGTCGAGCGCGACGGCGAATTCATTCAACACGAAGAGCTCGTTGCCAAGAAGATCGGCCATGATCTCGCGCGCACTAACTATCAGGTCACTAGTACCAATCGCTCGGCTCCGGGCAGCGAACAGGATGCCGCGGCAACGCAGACGGCAATCGTCAGCGAGACGGAAGCTACTCACGCCAGCTCGGGGTGGTGAAGCAGCGATGGCAGAGTCCGTGGTCGAGTGGGCAGCCGATGATACCGACGCATTCGGAGCGAGTTCGTTGGACGATCTCGACGAACCTCTCAGGCCGGCGCCGCCGCATCCGATCAACTGGAACCTGCTCAGCGCCGACGACGCCCAGGCCGAGGCCGAATGGATCGAACTCAACCGCTGGGTGAACTGGCTGCGACGCACCTACGGGCTGCCGGCATCCGTCGTACCGCCGTTCTGGCATCGACACGCCGAACTCGTCTGGGAACTCTTGGCGCTGCACCTTCACTGGCTCGGTGCCTTCGCGGATGCCCGCCAGCGACTTCGCGACTGGGTCGCGATCTCGGGGACCTGGCTGGAGCGGGATCGTTCGACTCGGCAGACGTCATGGCCAGGCGAAGCTCCCGCCGACGCCGTGGAGGACGTCGTCATTGGCGATCGTGGTGAGGACTTCGTGCAGTTCGTCGTTGACGACGTCGCTCGTCGCCGCGATGCCGAGGCATCGTTCTGCTCTCGCGCTAAATCTAGTTGATAGCGCCACCCATGGCTCTTCCGAAGGGCGTAAAAGAACCTGCTTGGCTGTCGCAGTCGACACACGCGGGCACCTCTCTCCGTCCCGAACCACGGCCCAAGGTCACGGCGCAAAATGAAGAGCCTGGGTCAGGGCCGCGGCCCCCACAAAGACCTCGAACACACGACCGCAACTGTCGAATTGTCTAACGACCTTGGGCAGTGCCAAACTCAAGCTCAATCAGTGGTTCGACAAGACGCATCCTGACGACGTCATCAGCGCGGAGAATGATATAAATACCAGGGGGAATCTATGAAACGTGTGACCTTAGTATTGGTCGCAGCGACCCTAACGGCTGTTATCTTGTCAGGCTGCCAAGCACAGCGACCCGTCGCGCCTGATTCCCTAGCGTCGGCTTCTTCGACTCCAGCCCAGACGGATGAACTCACTGCGCAGGAATCTGCTCAGACGTGGGCGGACGAGACATTCGGGACGTTCGAGGCTTTCACCGTGACTGGAAGCGGTTCTGATAAAATTGTCTTTCCGGACGACGCTAAATCTGGCTTTTACACCATCACGTGGGCGCCTGGCCATTATGCCAATGAGCATTCGGGCGCGCAGGTTTACGGTGAAGACGGCACGTACCACGAGGCCGGCATGGCGGACTATCAAGGCGATACCGCCAGCGTGGCCTACGGCTTAGATCCCGCTGTCGGCCCGGCGGGGTGGATCAGCGTCGGACCCGGTGCGGGTGACTGGTCCATCACCGTGTCACCCATTTCGGCGCTTCCCGCGCTGCCGGAGACCGGCGGCTACGACGCCTATCTGTATGCGGGCGGTGAACAGCCGGTCATTTTCTCGTCCCTGCACTCGGGGCGGGTCAACGTACGGCAGTTCAATGGCGTCGATCCGACAGACAGCATTCTTCCTCAACAAGACTTCACAGCCGTGGGCATTCTTCGCGCTGGTCCCAGTGTCGTCAACGTCCAGCTGGAAAGCGTGAGCCCCTGGACACGATCTGCGAAGTAGCCAAGACGACACGACCTGATCACCGACCGGTTCGATCTATCGGACCTCAAATCACGCGCAACCGACTGTGTTCACTTATCCAGCGAACGGCGCCCCGTAGGGGGTTCCGCTATCGGGCCGGTATCTGCTGAGATCGGTCTTTACTGCGATAGATGGTGCTATATTTGTATAGCATCCAGAGGAGGATTCCATGCCGCAAATCAATCTCCGCGTTGACGATGAAACGGAGCATCGTTTGCAGTACCTGTCTGCGCGTACCGGCCGGTCGAAAACTTTTTATGCGACCGAGGCATTGACGCAGTATCTGGACGAGAACGAAGACTACCTCCTGGCAAAAGATGCGTTGGAGGAATTCACTCAGTCCAACGACGATGCGATCGATCTTGCTGACGTGGTCTGGCCTGCGTGAGCTATGCGATCAGATTTACTCCGAAGGCAGCGAAGCAAGTTATAAAACTTGATCCCACAGCAGCGAAGCGCATCCGTGGATTTCTTGAGCAAAAACTCGCTCGCCTCGACAATCCGCGCATGCTCGGCAAGAAGCTCGTGAACGAGGAGTTCTGGCGTTATCGAGTCGGTGACTACCGCATCCTCACAACTATCGACGACGATCAGATTCTCATCCTCATCGTTGAGGTTGCACACCGTCGCGAGGTCTATAACAAGCCCTGAACACAGAAGCACACTACGAAGGCGCCAAGACAAACAGTCCGTCGCGCTAGCGGTTCCGCTATCGGGAATGAAGATAAAGTCACCGATCACTGGCCCCGGTTTCCGAGTAGAAGTGCTCCTTGTGACGCGGTCCGCGTTCGACCTCGCAATCGCGACCGCGACTGTCGAATTGTTCATCGAGCTGGGGCGGTGCAAAACTCAACATGAAAAGGTAGGCCACCCAGCGCAGCCCGACGACCTCATCTCAACGCGGAGTGGACGATAAAACACCAGGGGGTTTCTATGAAACGTGTGACATTTGTATTGGCTGCACCGACCGCAACGGCTGTGACTTTATCAGGCTGCCAAACACAGCAGCCCGTCGCACCTGATTCATCAGCGACTGCTTCTTCGACAACGGCCCAGACGGATGAACCCACTGCGCAGGACTCTGCTCAGACGTGGGCGGACGAGACATTCGGGACGTTCAAGGCCTTTACCGTAACTGGGAATGGACCTGATGAAATTGACTTTCCCGATGATGCTAAATCTGGCTTGTACACAATCACATGGGCACCCGGCCACTGGATTAATGAGGACTCCTATGCGCAGGGTTATGGGGAGGACGGCACGTTCCACGAAGCCGGGACGGTAGATTTCCGGGCGATTCCGCCAGCGTGGCCCACGGTTTGGATCCCACCGCTGGCCCGGCCGGCTGGATAGGTGTTGAGGCCGGCGCGGGTGACTGGTCCATTATCCTGTCACCAATTTCGGCGCTTCCTGCTCTGCCGGAGGGCGGCGGCTGCGACGCTTATTTGTATGCGGGCGCTGAACAACCGATCGTCTTCTCGTCCACAAACTCGGGGCGGTCAACGTTCGACAGTTCAATGGCATCGATCCGACCGACAGCATCCTCCCTCAGCAGGACTTCACGACTGTCGGTACTCTCCTCGCTGGACCCAGCGTCGTCAACGTCCAACTGGAAAGCGTGAGCCCCTGGACGCGATCCACAAAGTAGCGCTCAGGCTCTTCACCCGCTGGGCGCGACGCAAGCGCGCGATTGTTGCAGCAGGAGAACCCGAGCGCGGTCACGGATCCGCTGGCTCCGAAAAGTAACGTAGGCAAGGCCAACGCTGCAGGCCCCTTGTCCGATTAATAGTGAAGCAATAGCCTGATGGCATGGATACCACCTGGCTTTTCGTCGCATTCGTGCTCCTCGTCTTCTTCTCGAGCATCAGCATCATCGGCGCTCTACGCCGCATTACAGTGGCCACCGAGAAGACCGCCGCCGACGTCCAAGCCTTGCTGACTGCACTCGAGAAGTCCAATATTCGTCCGTAGTCTCACCCGCATAAAGGTTCCTCCTCGCGAACGCGAACGGCCACTTTGCCTCCGCGGACTACCGCTGCACCGTGTGCGCCCGGTCTGTGGTTCGATCGGATATGAGCCGAAGTTTTCAGACTGGTCTAACAGCGATCCTCATTCTCGTGGCCTTGCTGTGCGGCGTTCCCGTTGCCGCTGCGGCCTATGAAGCACGAGTTCCTGGGTATCAATGTGCTATTTCCCAACAGGCACCCGCTGAGGCCGTGCTCGAGCGTGGCGCCACGGGCACCTTTTCCGTCTGGCCTGTCGGACTTGAATGCCGTTATCTGAGCGCAGATGGCATGAAGCTGATCGTGTCACCCGGCTGGTTCATCTCCGAACTGACCATCGGAAGCCTGACGGCGTTGCTGGGGTTGTGTGCGCTGACTACCCTGGCGCTGGTTCAGCCAGCTCAACGGCGCAGCCGTACCGTCAATCGCTGACGTCGAGCTGAACCGTCCCGTAGGGGGTTGGCGGATTCAGCCGGTCGTCGCAAGGATGGGCTTTTCTGGCTCTGACAATAGTCGTTGCATGGCTTGAGCGGGCGTGATGCCGCCGAGTGTTTTGCGGTCGACTTGCTCAGCTAATCGACTTGAGCGGAATCAAGCTTCAACGCGCCCGTTGGTCGTCCGGCTTGCGGGAAGTATTGCTGACGTTGTGGTTTAGCAGCGCCGCGTTCGTTACGATCGCGGATACCCTCACCGACGACTACGACTTTTTTGATCTGCTCCAAACCCTTGTGCACGAGTGGGCGGGTATTCTGGACATGCAGGCCAGCGGTTCGATACTCGTCCAGAGTGGCGGGCAACTTCAGCTGATGACGTCGACCAGCGAGGGCGCGGGATTTGTGGAGATCACGCAACTCAATGCTGCCGCAGGCCCCTGCATCGACTGGTTCCATACCGGTGTCGCCGTCTCGGTGGAGGACATCGCCGAAACCGACCGCTGGCCCGACTTCCGATTCGCAGCCGGGGAACACGGTTTCCACTCTTCCCTCGCCACCCCGATGAAATTGCGTGGAATGGTCTCTGGGACGATGAACCGCTTCGGCACGTGCCCGGGCGAGGTCAACGACCCTGCTGCCAGAGTCGCCCAGGCCCTCGCGGGCGTGGCGACGATCGGCATCCTCTAGGATCGGATCATCCAAGAGGGTCACCTCATGGACGAACAACGTCTTCACGCCCTCGACAGTCGCATCATGATCGAGCAGGCCGAAGAGGTCATTGCCAATGAACTTGCGCTGAGCATGGATGACGCTTTCGCCCAGCTGCGGAATCCCGGCCGCGATCACAACCTCACAATGAGGGCAGTGTCCGAACCGGTCAGCAGCAGCCAGTCCTTGCCGGATTCGTCGCCGGCGACCCGAACTGCGAGATCGAGGTCGATTGGCACGCCTACCAGCAGGTGCGCCGGGTGTATCACCAGGATCGGGCAACAGACGGTCGCCTCATCGCCGAGCAGGCCCTCGACGCCTTCCACAGCTGCCCCATCCCCGAAATCGCCCGCCTCGGCCGGGCCTTCCGAGCCTGGCGACAACAGTTCGTGGCCTACTTCGACACTGCCGGGGTGAGCGACGGTGGCAGCGGAGCCATCAACCTCATCATCGAGAAGACCCGCCGAGTCGCCCACTGATTCCGCAACTTCAACAACTACCGGCTCCGCATCCTCCTCGCCGCCGGCGGCTGCAAGACCTGGCGCAACACCGCTACCCCCGCTTCACAACGAAGAGCCACTCACCTCCGTCGGCACGGCGTGGTTCGCCCGGTTCGACCCGCCCTTGACCCCCTGGTTTCTGCGCCACAACGAGGTTCTGGTGCAGGTGGCGTCGACGGCGAATCCAAGGGTCTAAAGTCCCTAGCCAAGCACTTCTCCGGAACGTACGCTCATACCAGCTGCACACTCCGTGGCAGCCGTCGCCATCCAATTTGGACTGGAGCCCCCCATCGCTCAACAGCGATCTCTCTTGTCCGCAGACGCCACAGGCAGGAGCATACGATGAATGCACATAAGGCGAATCTCGGCCCGAAGGAAGCTTCGCAATCTACTCGGTCGGTTCACCCGACTCAGAGCGATCGTGAGAAGCCGAAGCTGCCCACTGATGTCGATTATCGAGCGTTGTTCATTGGTGACCAAGCCGAGAATGGACCGATTTTCAAAGAACTCTTGGAACAGTTGGTCGACGAGCACATCGGGTGGCGTCAGAACTACATGCCCGGCGACCGCGCAGGGATTTCGGTGCGCGACGAGGCCACACCTGAGTATGGTGCAGCCCAGTTGCGCATGCGCGAAGTCATGACGGAACTGTCCCAGCGACTTCGCTCGGGATCTGTGCCGTGGAATAGCGCGGGGCGGTATTGGGGGCACATGAATGCCGAGACGCTTATGCCTTCAATCCTGGCCTACGCCTTCGCGATGCTCTGGAACCCCAACAACGTTGCCCTTGAGTCATCCATGGCTACCTCCAAGATGGAGGCGGAGGTGGGCGATGACTTCGCGAAGTTGTTCGGGTTTGACGAAGGCTGGGGTCATCTTTCCGCCGACGGGTCGATCGCCAACCTAGAGGGACTTTGGTATGCACGATCTCTCAAGTCCATACCTCTGGCGCTGAAGGCGGCTCTGCCTGAAACTGTCACGGGCAAATCCGAATGGGAGTTGCTCAACATGAGTGTCGAGGAAATTCTCGACAAGCTAGCGGAACTCACTCCCGAGCAGTACGACCTAGTCAAGGCCGCCTCCTCTCGGTCCGGAAAGAACCTCAACCGGCTCGGCAAGTGGATTGTGCCCGAAACGAAACATTACTCTTGGCTGAAGGCGCTTGACATCATCGGCGTTGGACTGGATCAGATGATCGCGATACCGGTTTCAGAGAACTACCGCATGGACATCGGAGCCCTGACCAAAGCGGTGGAGGAACTCGCGCGCACGAAGACGCCGATCCTCGGCTTGGTTACCGTCGTTGGCACCACCGAAGAAGGAGCCGTCGATGAGGTCGATCAGATCATCGCCTTACGTGAACGGATGAAGAAAGAGGGGCTCTACTTCTACATCCACTGCGACGCCGCCTATGGCGGGTACGGACGATCGCTGTTCTTTGACACGGACGGTAGGTTCGTCGACTATGACGAGCTCGCCGAATTGCACCACAGCCACGGACTCTTCCCGCACGGCGTGACGGTACCCGAAGATGTCTACAACGGTTACAAGGCCATCTCGCAGGTGGAGTCGGTCACCATCGACCCGCACAAGATGGGGTACGTGCCTTACGCCGCGGGTGGCATCGCGATCCGGTTGAAGGAGATGCGAAACGTCATCTCATACTTTGCGTCCTACGTGTTTGAAAAAGGCACCAATGCTCCGGACATGCTGGGCGCCTTTACCCTCGAGGGATCTCGAGCTGGCGCGACAGCGGCCTCCGTCTGGGCGGCGCATCGTTGCCTTCCCTTGAATGTCTCTGGCTATGGACGGCTCATCGCCTCAGGAATGTCCACCGCGCACCGTTTCCGCGACTTCCTCGCCGAGCTAACTTTCACGATCGGTGACACGGTCGTGCGTGCCTATCCGCTGCACAATCCCGACTTCAACATGGTCGACTGGGTTTTTAAGGCCGATGACATGACTTCGCTTGCGCAGGTCAACGCGCTCAACGAGAAGGTGTACGACCTGTCGTCCTACCTAGCGGGCCATGAGTACAACAACATCTTCATCACGTCGCACACAACTTTCTCCACCGGCGACTACGGCAACAGCCCGGTTGGGTTCATCAAGACGCTGGGCTTCGATGAAGCCGAGTGGGAGTCGGTGAAGTCCGTGACGCTCCTGCGTGCCTCAATCCTGGACCCCTACCTGAGCTCCAACGAGCTCTTCAACTACTACACGACTGCCATCAAGGCCGCGTTCAAGGAGCGCCTGACGCAGGTGTTGTCGTCATGACTGCCAAGACCGCCTCACTCAAGCAAGTGGGCGTGCTGACCTTCTTCGGGATGACGGTTGCCATTGTCGCCAGCGTCCGGAATATTCCGGATGTGGCGGCGACCGGGTGGACGATGTTTTTCTACATGTTGGTCGCAACCCTTCTGTTTGCACTGCCCATCGCTTTGATGTCCGGGGAATACTCGGGAATGTTCCCGCGAGCGGGCGGTCCAGAACTCTGGGTTACCAACGGTCTATCACCGCGTTGGGGTTTCGTGACCTCGTGGCTGCTGTGGGTACAAATGTTCCCGGGGATGGTCATGGTTTCCTCCGTGATCGCCCCGCTGGTTGCAGTTTCGATTGGCCAACCGGAGCTGAGCAGGAACGGCCCATTCACACTGATCTGCATCCTCGTTGCATACTGGGCGGTCACAATCCTCAATCTGTTCTTCGACATGGCTCGCCTCGGCGGACAGATCGGTGTCGTCTTGGGTCTCTACCTGCCGGTCGCATTCATGGTGATTCTGGGTATCGCCGCGTTAGTCAAGGTCGGCATCAATCCGGGCAGCTATCTCGGCACTGGAAGCACCGGCTTGCTGCCGTTCACGGCAGAGTCGGCGGGAACCCTCGCGTTCTTCGCGTCTATTGTCTTCATATTCAGCGGCATCGAGATGTCGTCGGTATATCTGCCTCGACTCAAGAATGCTGCCAAAACTTACCTTCGGGGCATCTTCATCGCTTTGGCCTTCATGTTCTTGTTCAACACGTTGCTGGCATTTGTTACGGCCGGTGTCGTCCCGCTGGGCAAAATGGACCTCAACAACATCGCTCAGGCACCGGTCATCATCCTCGGGATCCTCGGCCTGCCCTCCTGGATCGCCAATGTGTTCGCTGGCACCGTCTTGATCGGCGTGTTCGTGCAGCTCTCGGCATGGGTGACGGGGCCGTCCAAGACGATCACCGATAGCGCGCGTCGCGGGTTCTACCCGCCACGCCTGCGGTTCTGGAAGACGAACCACCTGGACGTTGCACCCACGGTGCTTCTGACGCAAGCAACGGTTATCTCCCTGTTCGCCGTCATCTTCATCCTTATCCCGAGCGTGAACACCGCGTTCCTGCTGTTGGTCACCGCGACGGCCATCATCTACATCGTCGTGTATATCCTCATGGCGACCGGAATCCTCCGCCTAAGATCGACGAAGCCGACGCTCAAACGGCCGTTCCACATGGGAAACAATCGTGTCGCGTGGATCGTGATGCTGGTGTTCCTGATCACCGTGGTCGCATCATCGTTCGCCACGCTGTGGTACCAAGGTTGGATCAACGCCGTCATCATCGTCGGCATCACCGTGGTGTTGACCGTCGTACCGCTGATCATATTCTGGAAGCGCAAACCGTCATGGGCTAGCGACGTGACCCGCGAGCTTGGTACCGAGTCGCCAGAGTCGGAGGCGACCATAGAACCGTCTCCGGAGCCGGAGCCGGGGCCAGCGGCATCGGCCGTTCTGTAATCGTCCGCAAGCGGCAGCGATAGAGTCAGTGACCTTCCTATGAGCACAACCCCACCGTCGGGTCGGCATCAAATCGGCCTTGTGCCGACCGTGGCGCTCAGCGTCGGCACCATGGTGGGCGGCGGTGTCTTCGCGCTTTCCGGGATCATCCTCAACGACACCGGCCCGCTTGCAATCGTCGCCTACCTCATCGCCGCCGTTACTGTTCTGCTTAGCGCGCTGTCCTTCGCTGCGGTCGCCAGCCGTGCGAAGGATGGAGATACCGGGTACGGGCCTATCGCGCAATATCTAGGTGCCCGCTGGCGATTCGTAACGATGTGGGCTTTTTACATATCCGCTATCGCCGGCGGCGCGTTCATGCTGGTGGCGTTCGGGGCGTATCTTCAATACTTCCTGGCCGGAGCGTCCCCTCTGATTCTGGGAATACTGGCCCTACTGGCCCTCGTCATCCTGAACCTTGGACCCGCCGATCTCGTAGGGCGCGCAGAGACCGTGCTCGTACTCTTCAAGATGGCCGTACTGGTCTTGGTCATCGGCTACGGTGTCGCAGCATTCAACGTGAACCAGCTCACTCCCTTCGCGCCCCACGGCATCGGAGTCGTGTTGAACTCAAGTGGACTGCTGTTCAGCGCATACCTCGGATTCAGCGTTGTTACCAACGTCGCTGGCGTTGTAAAGAACCCACGACGTAACGTGCCTCTTGCCATTATCGCCAGTTTGCTCTTCGTCGCAATCATCTACGTCGGCATCACGCTCGCAATGTTGATGAGCGGAAAAAGTCTATTCGGAGGAGCCGGAGTTGCAGAAGCGGCTGACATCCTCATGGGCCCATGGGGTGGAGTTCTCATCGCGGTCGCCGCCTGCGTCTCTACCCTGTCAGGAGCCAACGCCGTGATCCTAGGCAACAGTGAGCTTCTCATCCGGATGGCCGGTAACGGCGACATCCCTTCTCCGCTGGGTCGCATAAGCAAGAGCGGACACGCCTACGTGAGCGTGCTTCTCACCGGAGTCGTAGCCCTCGTCCTCATGCTCACTGGAAGTATTCAGAACATCGTTGCCTACTGCAGTGTGGCTGGAATTGTTGGCCTCGTGCTCATGAACATCACTGCCCTCCAAATGGCGCGAAAGCGCTGGCCTGGCCCGGGGCTCAAATTGCCATTCGGCATCGTCATCCCGCTTCTGGCAGCTATCCTTGCGCTCGGGCAACTGCCCTACCTCGGCTGGCAGAACGTCCTAGTCGGTCTCTTGCTGGTATCCGTCGGTCTCGTCATCTACGCCCTGCGGAGCCACTCCAGCCCGCAAGACCGCGACACGCACGACAACCTCGTACAACGCCTCGAAACGCCGCAGATGCGAGCATTGCGCCGGCCCGCTCGGAAAACCGAATCAGAAAGGTGACTTCAGACCTACCTCCTGTATGAGCATCGGGGCACACCAGGGGCAGACCCGGGATGGCTTGGTGAATATCAGGACTCGACACCGGCCCATGATCATTCCGCAGCCGCCGCGTGCGCTTCCCACCTCGACCTGATGATTCTACATAAAACCGGTAGTTGGGCACAGATCCAGGCCCGTTGGGGTGTAGGCCAGCCAGCAGTAAAACGTGGACCATAACGTATTGAACTAGGGTCTAATCCGGGCTTCCCGGCCCCCTCGCGCCCACCCCCCGGTACACACCGATCAGAGTGGAAATGCCCCTCTAATTCGATCGCTGAGAACAAGCTCGAATTTCGCCCCCCGTGAGCGTTCCCCTTCCGGGGTGCGCTCTGGTGTGCCGCGTACCCGGTTTTGGAAAGCTCGTATGGCTGCATCAGTATGCTGGCGGGATGGACATGTTCGGGTGGATTGCGGTCGTCGCGGGAGCCGTGCTCTTCGTTGCGTCCTTGATCCACACCATCCGAGGTTACGAACAAGGTAACGGGGGAAGGCTCTGGAATGGATCAGGCTCGGGTGGAATATCATCGGCGTCATCATGCTGGCCTTCCTCGCGGCTGCGACATCGGTGGCACTGGTCGGCTTTGGGCTCGACAGTCTGATCGAAATCGTCGCCAGCACGGTCGTCCTCTGGGAGCTCTCCGGGACGGGCGAGGCGCGGAGGCTCCGCGCGCGCCGGTTGATCGGGGTGGCTTTCATCGTGCTTGCGGTCTATTTGCCGACCCGCTCGCGGGTTACGTCATCGACTATTACGCGGCTCGCGAGGCTTTCAGCGTCTTTCGTTCGATCGGGGGCAGCTCATGACGACCTGGTGGGACGTCGTTCTGAGCGTGCTCGGCGGATTGCTGGTGCTGTAACTGGCCCTTGTTCTGGTTCTGTGGATTGAGCAACGCCGGCATCCTGGCGGTGCTTCACTTCGTGATCTGCTGCGCCTCGCGCCCGACGTCGCCCGGTTACTCAAACGCCTCGCCGCCGATCGAACCATGTCGATCGGGGTTCGGGTCTGGCTCGCGGTTCTTTTGGTGTATCTGCTGTCGCCGATCGACCTAATTCCGGATTTCATACCCGTTCTCGGCTACGCCGACGACGCCATCGTTGTCGCGTTCGCTCTACGATTCGAGACGCGTCGGGCAGGCAGCGATGCGGTCAAGCGACATTGGCCGGGAACACCTGAAGGGCTCTCGGCCGTGCTCCGACTGGCTGGCTTGAAACCCTCGCCGTAGTGCTCGCATTCACGGACCGATTCAAAACCCATCGACCAGGCGTCCCGTAGAGGGTTCCTGAAACGGAACTGTACAGAGCTCGTCCACAGTTCATGGTTCGCGAAAGTCGCGGTCTTCGTTGGACCTAGGCGCATGCGCCGCGCGCGTACGGACGTTCAATGGGGATCGGTCCTGCGGCTGGTGTCGCCGGTCGGGTCAACGCGTACGTTGAAAGCCAGAGCCCGTTCACTTTCGTGATTCACGCACCTACCCCCCAGTAGAGGGTCTGGGAAGTCTCCTCCTAGACCCATAGTGTTTCGTTTCGTCGGGCGGCCGTTCTGCTTCCTGCATCGTTCTCGGACTGGAATGGATTCGTTGTGCATTCTTGGGTTTACTATTTGCTGGTTAGCCTTGCCGTGTCCCTTATCGTCGTAAATCGACTCTTCAAGTACTTGAAGGACCATCCTCGACACATCGGCACTCCCCTGGGCACCGTCGGACTGGCATTTTGCGCTGCCAGTGTCCTCATGCTTGCGAACTTCATCTTCATTCTTTTTCTGGTCTTCACGACCGCGTAGCGGCGACTCTTGGCGGGTGCCGCAGACGAAAACGAGCATGTTCGATTCGCCAGGGCTTAACGGCCGTCGTTGGGCCCCTGATCGGCCGGCTAACTAGGGAACCTCTCCGTCGGTCCCTGAGAACGCGACGTCCCGCACAGCGTTCCTCTCAAGGTGCAGTCCACCCAGAGCATCGTCGACATTTCCGCGAAGAATCGATGGTCAACACCGCAAGGCGGTGCTACTCGGGCTGAGGTCGTCTACCTACAAGGAACCAGATCACAGGACCTGCGATGGGAGCGAAAAGCACAATGAGCACCCAGATGGCCCGAGCGGTCGAACTCAACGAAAGTGCGCGATGAATTTGCACCAGGGCCACCACGAGAGCCACGAGCATCACCACTACAACGCCGCTCCACGCGACGTCGTAGAAAGCTGGAATAGGCGGATTGTTCATGGTCGTCCCCTGTTCGACAGGCATCCTGTCCGCCAAGCTGATCAGCGGGGAGGGGCACTGTCAAATTTCCACTCCGCGAGGCCTTGGAACCCCGACTTCTCAATTTCACCCGCACGAGGTTCCCCTTGCAGGGAGTTTATGCACGTGGTTGCTGTGGCGCTACGGTCAGGGAGTATGAACTCATTCCAAAGAAAGATCGCGACATTCATCGGATGCGTTCTCGCGGCATCCGCTCTCACCTCGTGCTCGGCCACGAATACCCTTGCAGTGTTCGGCCAACCGCAGCTTGAGGCCGACACCATCCCGGCGGGTGCGACGCCCAATGTTCTCGAGGACCTGGACGCCGACACCACCCGACTGCTCTGGACTGACGCCGGTCTTAGCTATTACGCCGCCCTCTCGGGCGAGGGCGACCACTGCCTGGTCATCGTCGCCGACCTGGAAGCCGTAAGCGGATGTTCAAGCAACCTGCCCATCACGGTGCAAGGCGCCGGTAGCGCCAAAATGATGCTGGCCGACCACCTCCCCGACGACTCGGCGGACTGGACCAAGGTGGCCGACCACCTGTGGACGGCCACCTAAAGCGCCCGCCGTATTTCCTGCGTACGGAGATGAAGCTGGATCAGGCCGCGAGAAGCGCGCTATTGACGTTGACTTCGCCTAAAGCTATATCGGTGCAGGGAGGCGCGGTACCAACACAGCGAGAGGATTGACTCCAAACGCGCGGCATGAGTTTCATCGGACGTTCCCTTGTGACCGCCCAGGAATTCACGCCGATTTCGTGTGAACGCAGCCAGGCTCCCACCACAGGAGAGTCGCTCCAATCTCCCGGAGGACGAAACGTTCGACGTTGGCGTTGAGAGGATCAAGGGATTCTTTCCGTAGGCGGAGCGAGCCGCTGCAGCACCGTCGCCGGCTCGGATTTCACGGCCCGATCAGGTTCCGCGTAGTGCGCCTTTGTCGTCGACGTCGACGTGTGTCCGAGCACATCGACCGCAGCCTGCAAACCCAGTTCGTTGGCGAGCAGCGTCGCCCCCGTTCGGCGGAAGGCGTGAGGGGTGATCCCCATGCCTTCGAGGCCAGCGTTCCGGAGAATCTCGCGGAATGTGCGCCGGACGTTGTGCGGCGCAAGTGGCTTGCCGTTCCGCGTGAAGAACAGCAGATGTTCCACGTCCTCCCCCTCGAGCAATGTCAGACGTCGTCGCAAGACCTCTGCCGCGAATTGCGGCACGGCGACGACCCGGTTCGACTCATGCGTTTTGGGATGCGCCTGACGAAGCACGCCGACGCCACTGTGCACGACGAGCGTTCCGCGGATGTGCACCCACGGCGGGTCGGCGGTCATATCTATGTCGCACTTTCGAAGCGCAAGCGTTTCGCCGATGCGCGTCGCCGTGCCGAGCATCACCTCGATCAGGTCCCGCACCTGCCCGTCGGGCCTCGGCCCCATCCTGCCCTCCGCTGTGCGCCAGTCGCGGGCCGCGAGTCGAATTGCGGCTACCTGATCCGGCGTGAGCGCCTTCGGGGTGTGCTGGGGCTTCTTCATCCGCGAGGTTTCCTTCACCGGATTGCGCGCGATGATTCCCCGCCGCACAGCAAACCCCAGCACCATGCTGAGGATCGTGCGGGAGTGCCTGGCTCGCGTGTACGAGATCGCGCGCTGCACCTTGAGGAAAAGCTCAATGCGGCCGACGCTTACCT
>Ga0307486_1000868_pt1 | contig 25396 bp, 19 predicted proteins | sample CBIW02metaG_FD_203663 | JGI IMG/M metagenome (GOLD analysis project Ga0307486, IMG submission 203663) | Sea-ice brine microbial communities from Beaufort Sea near Barrow, Alaska, United States - CBIW 0.2 | ecosystem: Environmental > Aquatic > Marine > Coastal | place: USA: Alaska | collected...
CTTGAAGAACACAACAAGCTGGCACCGAACATGCTGCTGTACTGGACGTTGCTAGCCCGAGTGAATGACTTAGGCTGCACCCAGTTTGATTTTGGCCGCTCCACATTGGGCGAGGGCACCTTCCGTTTTAAAAAGCAGTGGGGCGCAGTGCCGCATCATTTAATCTGGCGCAATGAAAACCCAAGCGGCAAATCCCAAGGCGACACTAAAACCGTCGTTACCAATGAACGCGCAGGCGCAACTACAATGGTCAGCCGTTTGCGCCCACTGGTCGAGCGCATCTGGCAACGGTTGCCCCTGCCAGTAGCAAACTGGATTGGCCCCAAATTACGGCGTTACATCACCTTATGAGTTTCATACTGTTTATTACTGTTATTTGCCTGCTAGTGCCGGTGTACGTGTATTTTGGCTACCCGGCTATTCTGTGGCTGCTTACCCGTAACCGGAAGCCTAATAGTCCAACAGCTGCAGAAGTAAAAGAAGCCAGCCTGCCAACCGTTACGTTGGTTATATCCTGCTATAACGAGGCCGCAGTCATAGCAGAAAAGCTCAGCAACGCCCTGGCGCTGGATTACCCCGCAGACAGATTGAGCATCCTGGTGGTTTCGGACGGCTCTGACGACGGCACCGATGAAAAAGTCATCGCACTAGCCAATCCCCGAATCACCCTGGTTCGCCAGGAAGGCCGGCTTGGCAAAACCATGGGCATCAACCTGGCCATGGAACAGATACGCAGTCAAATCACCGTGTTCAGTGACGCCAACGCCATGTACGCGCCCGATGCCATCAGCCGCCTGGTCGAGAATTTTACTGATGAAGCAGTAGGCTATGCAGTAGGTGCCGCGCTCTACACAGACGCCGGCAGCGGCGCCAGCGCCAACAACGAAAACCTCTACTGGCGTTACGAGCTGGCTATCAAAGAAATGGAATCCCAACTGCACTCCGTAGTGGGCGGCGACGGCGCCATTTACGCCATTCGCACTGAACTGTGGGAGCCCCTGCAGGCGCAGGATATCAACGATTTTGTAAATCCACTGCAAATCATCGCCAAAGGCTACCGTGGCCTGTTCGACCCCCGTGCACGCTGTTTTGAGGAAACCGCCGGCGATTTTGGCCGGGAAATTGCCCGCAAAGAACGTATTGTAAACCGAAGTATTCGCGGTTTGATCAGAGTAAAAAAGGTGATGAATCCGTGCCATTCAGGGATATTTGCGTGGCAAGTGGTTTCCCATAAGTTACTCAGGTGGTTGATTCCTGCTTTTCTGATGTTTGGCATTATCGGCAGTGCCTTGCTTGCGGCCCAGGGCGTCAATCTGTTTCGACTGATCACGTTCGGCGCCTTTTTGTTGCTTGCGCTGGCCATGGCAGGTCAACTGTCTAACGCAAAAAACAGCCTCCCGGCGTGTCTGTCTATGCCTTATTATTTCGTGCTTGTTAACGTTTATTCGATCCGAGGCGTAATCTTGGCTTTGAAGGGTAAAACACAGGTTACCTGGAGTAGTGCACGGCCAAGCAGGCCTGCACAGGACTGCAGCCATCCACAGGCAGCACCGTTAGGTCTGGGCCTCTGGCTTATCAGCCTAATCTTGCTGCTAGGGAGCCTGGCGTGGGGTTATGTGGCGTGACTACCATTTATGACTAATGACATGGCAAAAGGATACGCTTCATGAACTCACCTGTTTTCCTGATTGGTACCCAGCGTTCGGGAACAACGCTGCTTTGTCGCATGCTGACCGCGCACCCGGATGTGTTTATTAAAAACGAGCTTCCAGTTCGCTCGGTTTTTACTGAAGGCGCTAATCGTGAAGATATCGAACGTAACATCGGCCATTTTGTAAAAAAGCAATATGGCGCAGATATTGCCGGCTTGCTGCAGAAGGAAGGAAAGAAGATCTGGGGATTGAAAGATCCGGAATTGACCCGTTATCTCAAACCACTGAAGCAGTTTTTGCCGGAAGCGCGATTCATCATCATTACCCGGGACCCACGGGCAGTCGTCAACTCCTATATGGAGAATAAATGGGGGCTCGGCACTAACGCCTATACGGGGGCTCAGAGGTGGCGTGAGGAAGTTGAGGATCAACTCGCCTTTGAAGCCGAGCTTCCCGACAACGTGCTTCGTTTGCGGTACGAAGATTTGGTACTTGATCAACAGGCAAGCCTTGAAAGTGTTTGTGATTTCTTGGGGATCGCCTTCGAACAGAGCATGATGGATTACGCGGATCAAAAAGCCTTCGTGATTAAAAGTCGGGAAAATAGAAATACTTTCCGGGCGCCCGACCCGGCCCTGACTAAAAAATGGCGCAACAAGCTAAGCGATCACCAGGTTCGGGTTATCGACTCGATCGCGCGGCGGACCATGGAAATTACGGGTTACCAGGCCGAGGCGGAACCTTACTCGGTGCCGGTCTGGATGGCTGCCTGGTATCGCCTGCACCAGGCCGTTGTTGGCGAACTCCAGATCCAGTATCGCTGGAGAATCCAGCACTGGCGGCGCATTTTACGGGCACGTCTCAAATCGACAATACACACTCCAAGCTAAGGCGAGTCGCGCATCAATGTCCAAGTTTGCCCTACTGTTCGTTATGGTTTTCTTTGGCTGTGTGATAGCAACGCTCGCGTACAGTGGTGCGGCGGCGTTTATCCTTTACCAGCTCGTTTACTTTCTGAACCCCGACACCCGCTGGTGGTCCGCAGACATACCCGGTATCCGGTATTCCCTCGTTGCGGCGGTCCTGATGTTGGTGGCACTGGGGATGAAATACGGGAACTACTCACGAATCAGTCCCTGGAAGGAACAACCGGCATTCAAGTGGCTTATCGGTCTATTGGTTTTGTATCACCTGGCTAACGCCTGGGCGTTAAATGGCGCCATGCATGACCGCTTCACCTTTGATTTTACCAAGCTGATGATCGTTATTTTCGTGGCCTACAAGCTTGTGAACTCCGAACGTGCTCTTGATGCGTCAATTTGGGCTTACCTGATAGGGGCTACTTATATTGGTTACGTGGCGACGATTACGGGTAGAAACTCGGGAGATCGTCTTGAGGGAATCGGTTTGGTGGATGCTCCTGACTCCAATGGTGTGGCGGCGGCCCTGGTGCCGGCCGGCGCCCTTTTGATGTATTACGCATGGATGGGCAACTGGAAAGTCAAGCTTCTTTGTATCAGCTGCGGTGCGCTTATTGCGAATGGTCTGGTGTTGATCAACAGTCGAGGTGCGTTTCTTGGCGTGGTGGTCGGCGCTGGTCTCTATCTTCTGCACATGATTTTTTCGCGTCATAGAAAAAAGGGCCAAAGGGCAATGGCAATAGTGATCGCAGTAGCCGGTATCAGCGGCGGACTTTATGTAACAGACGATTTGTTCTGGGACCGAATGCAAACCCTTGAGAACCTGGAGTCCAAGGAAAGCGGCGCCGGCCGGGTCACATTCTGGTTAACAACCTTTGATATGCTCAAGGACCACCCCATGGGTATGGGCGTACAGGGCTATAATCAACTTGCATCGTCCTACATGGACGACGAAACCCGGGGCGGTGTGGAAAATCGCAGTGTGCATTCGCTCTGGTTCCAGGGCTTGGGCGAGGTTGGCCCGATCGGTTTCGGTATGTTCTTGATGGCGTTACTAGCGCTCCGCAGAATGTCGCGCAAAGCAAAGAACCTGGCCATTGCACGCGAAGAAAACACAACCTATTTCAAACTGCTTGCGCTGGAGTGCGCTCTGATAAGCTATCTTGTGGCAGGGACTTTTATCAACCAGTTCCGGTCAGAAATACTTTACTGGATGATACTTCTGGTCGCGGTCGGTACCAACGTGTATTACCTTCAGCGTGCTGAAAAGGAAAAGCCTGTGCTTGCTGCACAAAGACAGGAAACAAAAGGCCTTGGGGGAGCAGAAGCATGAAACCATTGCGAGTGTTGCAGTTTATAACCCCGGCGGGCTTTTACGGTGCAGAGCGCTGGGTTATTGCCCTGGCCAATAACCTGCCGGGCGAGCATATGATCTGTGATCTGGCCGTAACCCGGGAAAGTGCATCCCAAGACCTCTCCGTGGCCGAGCATTACCCGGAGCATGTGGGGCAAGTGCACTACCTACCGATGAAAGGCCGGTTTGATTTTCGGGCAGTTTTGCAATTAGTGGAGGTTATACGCAAGCGACAAATTGATGTTATTCATACGCATGGGTACAAGTCGGATATTCTGGGTCTTTTGGCAGCGCGTCGGGCCGGTATTAAATGCGTCAGTACCCCCCATGGTTTTTCCGGCAAGGTAGGCTTCAAGTTGGGCGCCTTTATTAAGCTGGGAACCTTCATGCTGCGATACTTTGATGCCGTAGTACCTCTTTCTGAAGAGCTCATGGGCGATATGAAACGTTTTGGGGTGCCCGGGAGCAAAACCCACTTTATTCGCAATGGCGTGGACCTGAAGGAAATTGATCAGGCTATGCACGAGTTGCAAGGGGCTCAAGAAGAGCCCGATGACTCCGGGATCAAAACAATAGGTTTCATTGGCCAGATGATTCCCAGAAAAGGCCTGGGCGATCTGTTGCAAGGCTTCGACCGGCTTCACCGGAACCACCCACAATATCGCCTTCAACTCCTGGGGGACGGACGCCAGCGTGCCGAGCTTGAGGAGCAGGCGGCCAACCTTGAAAGCGCTAATGCTATCGAATTTCTGGGTTTTCGCAGCGATCGTTTGGCGCTTTTATCCCGGTTTGATCTGTTTGTTATGACGTCGTGCCTGGAAGGAATTCCCCGCTGCATGATGGAAGCCATGGCCGTAGGCATTCCGGTGGTCGCCTACGATATTCCAGGCGTGGATCAGTTGATCGAACATGAGGAAACCGGGCTGCTGGCCCCCTTGGGAGACAAGGAAGCCCTGGCTCGGTGTTGTGAGCGGGTATTGGAAGATGCCACCCTGGCTGGGTCCCTTGCCTCCGCGGCTCGCCGTCGGATTGACGAAGAATACTCAGCTGCGCGCATGGCGCGTGAATACGAAGCCCTGTTCCAGAAGCTACTGCCCATTGGCGAGGCGTCCATAGCCACAGACGGGAGGGCAGGTTAACCGTGTGTGGTTTGGCAGGATTTCTGAGAACCCCGGCAACACCCAATCGGGACGCGCATCGGCAATGGCTGGAACACATGGGTCAGGCCATCGTTCATCGGGGGCCGGATGCCGGGGGCGTTTACCAGGATGATGACATAGGCCTGGCACACCGCCGGCTTAGCATTCTGGACTTGAGTGTAGCGGGCAATCAGCCAATGGCATCCGCTACCGGCCGTTACCTGATAGTTTTTAACGGAGAAATTTATAATTACCGCTCAATTAAGGTTGAGCTGGAAGCTGAGGGTTATACCTTTCATACCGGTACGGATACCGAAGTGCTCTTAGCCCTGTTCGAGCACAAGGGCCAAAGCTGCCTTGACGACCTTAATGGTATGTTTGCCTTCGCGATCTGGGACACACAGTCCAAAGAGCTTTTTCTGGCACGGGATCGGTTGGGCAAAAAACCCCTCTATTATTATGAAGCGGATGGGCAGTTTGCATTTGCGTCGGAAATCAAAGCCCTCAGTGCACTGCCTTTCCTGAAAAAAGAAATCCGCCCGGATGCCATCAAGGACTTCTTCGCCTACCAGTACATTCCAGACCCGAAAACCATTTATCGCAGTGTCCACAAGCTGGCGCCCGGTCACTGGCTCAAAACCGACGGCAAGCGAACGCAAACCGGCCAGTATTGGGACCTTTCCTTCGCAAACCCGAGTACGGCGAGCCCGGATGAGCTGGAGGCGGGGCTTTACGACCTTATTGATGACGCCGTTCGCTTGCGAATGATCAGCGATGTGCCATTGGGCGCGTTTCTTAGTGGTGGCGTGGACTCAAGTGCCGTTGTCGGACTTATGGCCGGCCATAGTAGTCAGCCGGTCACCACCTGCGCGATAGGATTCGATTCCAAACGTTTTGACGAGGTTGCTTGGGCGAAAAAAGTGGCAGAGCTGTTTAATACCAACCACCACGAATTCACCGTACGTTCGAACGTTCCCGGCAGCCTCACGGATATCTCCCGATATTTTGACGAACCCTTTGCAGACCCTTCATTTGTGCCCACCTTCTTTGTCTCGCAACTTGCGCGGCAGAAGGTTACTGTGGCGCTTGCGGGTGATGGCGGTGACGAGAACTTTGCCGGTTACAGTAAATATCGTACCGACAGCATCGAAAACCGGTTGCGCAATCTTTTTCCGGGGCCAGTGCGTCGCGGGCTTTTTCCACCACTGGCGCAACTGGCGGGCGGAATCAACAGCTCCGTAACCCGCAAGGCGAAGTCACTGTTGAGCACTTTGGCCATGGAGCCGGATCAGGGGTTTTTCACGACCAATTGTTTTTTCCGTCCGAGCCTCTGGGATGAGCTGGTACACGGCGAGCTGAAGCGGGAAACGGACGGTTACGATCCGGCGGATATCACCCGCGAACATTACCGGAATGCCGATACCGATGACCACCTTGCGAAAATCCTGTACACGGATATCAAGACCTATCTTCCGGGGGACATTCTGGTAAAGGTCGACCGGATGAGCATGGCCAATTCTTTGGAAACCAGGGCGCCATTGCTGGATTACCGGGTAGTGGAATACGCGGCCAATATTCCGTCCGCTTTGAAGCTGAACGGTAAGGAAAAAAAATACATTCTGAAAAAAGCTTTTGAAAAAATGTTGCCCGAGGACGTTCTATATCGCAAAAAAATGGGTTTTTCAGTGCCTCTGGCCCATTGGTTGAGGAGCGAATTGTTTGAAGTGGCAGATGGAGTCTTCGCTGCGGAGGAGGGCGGTCTGGCCCAGTGCTTCGATATGAATAAGGTGCGTCGTCTCTGGCAAAACCATCAGCAGGGGCGGGATGAGAATACCCAAGAGCTTTGGAGCATGGTGGCCTTTGAGCTTTGGTGGAGAGCCTATCACTCATGAAAGAAGGGTAAGGATGTGGCTGGTATAATCAGAAAAGGGACGTTACAGCACGTTAGGCGGCTATATGTATGGCTGGGCGTGTTAAGCCTGATCATCGGTATTATCCTGATGAGCATTAACCTGTACGGGGTAACCCAGCCCATCCGAAAGCCCGGTCTGGGTGTCTCGGATCATGACCAGTTGAGGTTTATACCGGATAAAGTCTGGAGCTACCAGGAAAGCATGGCAGCCATCGATGGCCTCGCAACCATTGACGACAGGAATCAGCTGGCAGAAAAAGCAAATGAGGTGGTCAATCACAGCCTCGTTCACGTGAACTGGAACAGGGTAGACCCGCATGAATACCGGCAACTTGTTCCCATCTGGGAAAATTATTTACTTTGGGCTATAGGCCAGTTCTCGGGCTTGCCCCAGTTTGAGCGCTACCATTATTCTGATTATCGCCGTAATATTCGCCGGGGCATAGGCATTTGTGGCGATGCGTCCACGATCCTCTCCTCAGTAATGGACCGTTACGATGTTCCCAATCGGATTATCTCTTTTCAGGGACACGTCCTTGTGGAATATCTCGATGACGACGGTGACCGTTATCTGATGGATCCGGATTTTGGCGTTTCCCTGAATACGTCTCTGGAAGGCTTGCTTCGGGAGCCCGAAAGGTTCAAACAGGCGTACCTGGACGCTGGTTATAGCGAAGCTGAAATCGACTATCTTTTTGAGGCCTACGTGAAAGGTCATGCAATGTTTGAGAACACTTACCACTTTATGACTCAACGTTACATTTTTGAAAATGTCAGCTACGGGATCAAGTGGTGGCTGCCTGCGTTGTTGATTATTTTTCCATTTTTCTGTTTCGTTTTTTTTACCCGCAATGTCCGGCAAAAATACAAGATATGAAGTGCGGATTAGTAATGGACGAAGAACAGTGATTGCTGATAGTAGGTGATGGCAAAAACCGGATATTTTACCGGCCCCAACGAAAGCGAAGGGTTCTGAGATGCGGCTATTCAGTTCCAGAACCAGGAGAAAGCGTACAGAAAAGAGATGTTTGAAAACTGTAAGCAACGATTTACTAGCCGTGTTTCTATGTCTACTTTAGTCGACAACTGTACGGTCGATTACCGTTCTCTCCTTTGATGCCGGCCTGTTCTGAATTATTAACGTCGTCGTGGTGATGGATGACCCTCTTTGCCAATATTCAAGTCTGTCAGTTTAAAAGGGATATAAATGCGGAGTGTTCGGTCAGCTATTATTTACTCTTCAGCAGCGCGCTATACCATGAGTTTCCTGGGCCTGGCGTCCACCATGATCGTTTCGCGTTTATTGACACCGGAAGAAATTGGCACTTTCGCTGTAGCAAGTGCAATCGTAATGGTTATGAGTGAATTCCGCTTGCTGGGCGCCGGCGGCTATCTGGTGAGGGAGGAGGAGGTTACGGAGGAGAAAGTAAGGTCGGCTCTTGGCCTTACAGTGATCGTTTCCTGGGGTCTTGGGCTGGTTATTTTGGCGTCTGCCTGGCCAGTTTCAATATTTTATAAACTCCCGCCGCTGGCATATATTTTTGGCATCCTTTCCGTGAGTTTTTTCCTCGCACCCTACATCAGCATTCCATCTTCATTGCTGTCACGAAACATGGATTTCCATATCCAGTTCAAAATTCGGTTTATCGCCAGTTTGGTAGGATTCTTTACGACAATTGGGTTGATTTTGGCGGGAGCCAGTTATTACGCATTGGCACTGGGGCAGACGGCAATGGCGACTGTAAGCTTTGCAATGTTTTGCAGCATAAAGCCAAAGGGCATGGTCTGGCTTCCCCGTTTAAGAGGCATTGGTGAAGTCGCGAGTTTTGGTGTTTTCACCTCTCTCGCCAATTTCTTTCGTAAACTTGTAGTCACAATGCCGGATATGGTCATAGGAAAAATGGGGACAACTGCTCAGGTTGGCATGTTTTCCCGCAGCTTAGGTTTTATTACATTTGTGTCTAAAACCATCGTTACGGGCGTGAAACCAGTGGCACTGCCTTATCTATCCTCAGTACGTCGTTCAGGAGGCGACATTACCGACGCTTACACGCGCGCGAGCGTAATGCTGGGAGGCATCACGTGGCCCCTATTGGCAGTGGCAAGTGTGGTGAGTTTGCCGGCCATTCGCTTATTTTTTGGGGATCAGTGGGACGCAGCAGCAGCACCGGCCTCTATGTTAGCCTATTGGGTGATGCTCCGAACCCTCCATATATTTTCAGGGGATTTGTTCACGGCGCTGCATCGGGAAAAGATCTTAGCTCTAAAAGAAGGGCTGTTATTTTTTTTGTATTTCGGAGCAATCGTTCTGGCATTTCCGAACGGGTTGCTCGCGATTGCCAATATGTTCGTGATTGTTAGTGCTGTTGACTTATTGGTGACAACCGCGATGTTGGTTCGGTACGCGGGACTTAAGCCATCGTTTTTCTTCCGGGCATGGCTCAAAAATGGCTTTTTAACAATCTTGTGCTGGGGAGCCGCATGGCAAGTTTATACAACCGTCACTGTGGAATCGGGTAGCGTAATGACTGCATTTATTATGGTAGCTCTAGCTTTGCCGGTTGTATGGATTCTCGGAATATTTATTTTGGCTCACCCACTGCGCGCCGAACTTACTGGTATTGTAAAGGTGCTGAGGGAGAAACTTTGGCGAGGCAGTCGATGAACCCATTAGTAGACCTCCGGTGGATCCTGTAAATGGCACAGATACCGGTTTCTCCGCTCATACCTTGCCCATTTTATCGAGCAAACGAATGACAGCGATTTTCAAACGGGCTTTCGGGCCTATCTTCAGGTCAGAGACGTTAAATTTCTGTCCAAATAGATAATCAAAATGTTCTGGCTGAAAAGGTGAGCAACCACCTCCAGGATAGAACGTAGCCTCCCCAAAATAGAATGCATCGGGGGTGACAAGAAAGTCGACACGGCAAAAATTGAACTCCGAGGCTATGTCGGTTGCGATACTTGCCATCTCCTGAAAGGAAGGGGGCGGATTCTCCGGCTTGATGCTCTGTTTCTTGTTGCCTTTGCTACAGTCGAGATGATTCCAGCCCATATCGTAAATGTCTAGTGTATGAGCACCAAATCGCTCGCAGTCAACCTGAATATAAAACGGTAATCCCGAAAAGCAAAAAAATTTATAATCTTTCAGATCGTTACCCAGATGGCGCTCAATAATAATCTTCGGCTCTATATCTTTATATGCCCACTCACGAAGTTTATAATAATGATTCTTCTGCATCCATTCATTGAGCTTAGCAATGACTTCTTGCTCATCGATATCAGATTTGTCTTCGCATATAATATTGGTGGCCCAAGAGTGATTGCATTTAATAACAAAGTTCTCAGGTAGTGAAGAAAAGTCAATGTCTTCCGGCCGATCATAAACGGCAATTAATGTATTAAGTATATTGGCATGCCCTAGCTCTTTAATCTTCTGTCTGACAAGGTACTTGTCCGCCAGGTACGTCATTTTGGGGGTTCGGTTATAGAGTTTTTGGACCTGTATTTTTTCATTGAAAGTTTGAGGGTTTAAAAGATTTATTTCCCTGCCAAAAGACTTACGGAACTGCCTGGCTATGAGAAATTCGTCGTTCAATGACCTGAGGGCGAGGCTTTTAAACTTGGTGTAGAAAAAACTCATTTAAATGCAACTCCTGAATCTATGGTGATGTCGGAACTGTTCATGAATCGGCTATTTTTCCAGATGACTTGGCTCCAATAGATGGAGGCCGCTATTATGTGGCGGCTTGTCGGTTTCACCTTGGGTTTAAGCCCAAAGTGCTGCACTTAAGACTTGAATCCAAGATTTAAAAGTAAAATTAAACAATAGTATTTAAAAAACGAATTTAAATCGGCGGCTAAAGGAATTAAAAGTAATATATAAAATGGAGTGCTTTACTTTCCAAAAATTGCTAATAAAAACCTGTAGATTTTTCGTCCTTAAGCTCTGCCGCAACAAATTAAGGCTTTCGTGAGATTTTCTGAGTTCAAGTATAGATTTGTATGTCTTTTGGGCACCGATTTGACCGGTCCAGTTCAGGGCGCTATCGATAGCGGTTATGTTATCTTTAATCAAATTTAAGGATAGTTGCGTTCGTGAAGCACCATCTTCTGTCAAATTTATTAGGACATTTGGGGTGTCTACATAGGCTATGCGTTGAGCGGATAAGATCGCTCGCCAGAATAATTCATAATCCTGGCAGGTTCTGAGTGTTGGTAAGAAATAATGGTCAAGAGAGTCAAGCAGGTCTCGCTTGATCAGTACGGTTGAGGTTTTCATGCACCAGGCAGCAAGCAGGTATTGTTTGGACTGGAAGTCAGATATTGGTTTACGGAGCCGCCCCTTGTCGGTCTTGCCTCCTGGATGTTTTTGCACTCGGTTGCCATGTATAAAGTCAATATCAGTGCTGGAGTTAATTATTTTGACATCATCCAGTAGCTTATTCTCGGTCCACTGATCGTCCGAGTCAAGAAATGCCACCCATTCACCTTGCGCATTGTCCAGTCCGGTGTTTCTTGCGGATGCTGATCCAGAATTTTCCTGATAAATGTATTTGACCTGGGAGCTGGTATAGTTTGATTTGATAATTTCGCCGGTTTGATCGGTGGAGCCGTCGTCAATAACGATGATTTCATGCGCCGGGTATTTTTGCAGCATGACGGATTGCAACGTATCCAGAATCGTCGCGCAGCGATTATAACAGGGGATTATAACGCTTATGGTTGGGTACCCTCGGGACGCTTCGGTATTCATTTTTCTCTCTTATATCAACGAATCAACAAGGTTTAAGGATTTTTCATCCAGGAACTGGTGTCAATTTTGAAGTCTGAGGATAGTCTTTCAGAATCGTCTTCAAAGAACTGTGTCAGTTTCTGATGCTGGTCCGGAGTCAGTCGCGGCTTTTCAATGACTTCCCCCCCTAAATCGCCAAGTGCTGTTACCAATCTTTTGATGCGAAAAGGGACTCGGCGTTGTTCAATATGATGCCGATAGAATTTGAGAATCCCTGAGCCGGCTTTACTTTTTCGTACCACCCGGTGCGTGGCATTGTGCACGGCGTCAAGACCGGATATTGGGCCCTGCGTCTGTAATCCCAGAAAATTATAGACGTCTTTCATGACAGCTTCCGGAGTCGTTTTCATTGAAGACATCGAAAGGACCAGCAACTGGTTACTTGGAAACCGTTCCAGGTATTTTTGAATTTGGTAATGGTAGCGGCCTTGCCAGGCACAGGCCTCATTATCTAAATTTTCGAGGGTTTGATTGAAGTTCCGGGTTTCGATGCCGGTCTGAACCCGTTTCATGTAGTGAGAGATGTACCGGTCAATGGGGTCACGAACCACGTAAATCAGCTTCATGTCGGGATTGTAGTCATGGATTCGCTTTACAACGTCCTTGGTAAACGGGGCCTTTGTATAGCTTGTCGAGGCCTCTCCGATCGACCGGGTGCGTTGGTTGGCGCCCGCAAATTGTGATTCGTACCACTTGACCCCTTTGTTCCAGTATTTTTCATTGGAAAAGAAGTTAAGCTCTTTGACCTGAGACATGAATACTTCGGGGTGGGGGTCCAGGTACTGAAAAAGGCTTGTGGTTCCGGAGCGGGCTGCGCCAATAACGATAAAGTTCGGTTTCATCACAAGTTATCCTTTTGCCAACCGAGTGAGAGTATCGGCCAGCTTCTGGCTGATCTCTTCAATGAGGAACAGGTTCCGGTTAGGGTACTCTTCCTTGATCGGTTCTCCGCGCGCCAGCTCAGCGGCTTTTGCCGACAGGTAATGCTCAATTTCGTCCGTGGATTCGAAGTCGATGCAGGTGCCCAGCTGATACTTCTTCACCAACTGCCCCAGTGCGCCCGTTTCCGGGGTGAGATGTAAAATGGGGCGATTGATTGCCAGGTAATCATACAGTTTTGATGGAATCTGGGTTTTTGTGCCCGACTGGATATTGACGACTATGTCGGCAGCGGCAAGTAATCGAAGGCAGGCTTGGTATGGCCTGGCCGGCTCAAGCAGAAAAACGCCTTTTTCGATCAGGTCCGCATAAGTTTTCCGGATGTCATAGTTTAATGAAACGTCACCAATCTGGGTGAAGATGATTCTCTGGCCTGTCCCGTCAAGAGTCTCATTTACCTTGCGCAAGGCGTCCAGCAGGGGCGCCGGGTCCCGCACGCCGTAGAGAAAACCTGCGTGGCACAAGGAGAGCGTGTTTTTATCCGGTTCCAGCGGTGCTTCCTGCTTGATCTGTTCGAAATCCCGTTGGTCGATACCATTGGGCATCACAAAGAACTTGTCCCGATCCAGGTCCGGATACCGCTGAAGGAATTCCTCCATTAACGGCTCGGTATTCAGCGAAACAGCCGCCGCATGGTATACGACCTTTTTCTCAAGCGCTGCCCCCCAGCGGTCCAGAAGCTTGCCTTTTGACTGGTGAAAGGGGTTGTTCACCCATGGGTCTCGGAAGTCGACAACCAGGGGCTTGCCGGTGGCCTTGCTGATCAGGTAGCCGGTAGTCAGGCCGGACCATGGAGAGCCGGTGGCAAATATCACATCCAGGTTGTTCTGGCGGACAAGCTTTCGCCCTTTCAGGAAGGCGGGAATAATCCAGGGGCCCGCCTGATCAGGGAAATAACACAGGTCGTAGACAAAATCCTTGAATTTTTGGCTTCGGCTGACTGCTGTGGAATCGGTACTGCTTTTAAAGGTGGATTTTGAAGGCCCATCGGTGTTTTGAGGCTTGCCCGATGGCTTACCTTTGCCAAGCAGGCGGCGTAAGCCACTGCGAATTAAAAGTAACAATCGGAAAATATCCCAACTGGCCACTCTGTGGATTTTTTCTCCGTTTACGGGCAAGGAAATATGCGCCAAAGCATCTGCTTCCTGAGTTACGCCTTCGGGGGCTGTCAGCACATGGCATTCGCCGTTCTCAAGGTTACGGATGAATTTAACCGTGCGCATGCTGCCCGGAACGCCCGTGCTTTCTGTGGGCGGGTAAAAATAGGCAATGAACAATACCTTTTTTCCTTGAAGATCGGCGCGTTTTTCGACCATGTGGTTATGCCCCTCCTTGAGTCAAAATAATGATGCCGAAAAAATTAGCGCGTAAGCCCGACAGTATCGATAAGATGTCTCGCGTTGGCAAAGCGCTCACGATGCTCGTTAAACGGACTATGCCGCACGAGAGCGCAGACCACATCGGCATTCTGAAGCGCTTCCTCAATGGATACCTGGCGAATGTTGTCAGCGATCAGGCTCTCAGGGAGTTCCTTTGCATTGGGTTCGACCACCAGCACCTGACAGCCCAGGTCTGCGATATTGCGGGTAATTTTTAGGGCAGGGCTCTCCCGAAGGTCATCAATGTTGGGCTTGAAGGCAACGCCAAAGCAGGCAACACGGATGTCACGCCTGGTTTTACCGGGAGCCTCGGCATGGACCTTGTCCACCGCCTGGCGGACTTTGTTCAGTACCCAGTCGGGTTTGAAATCGTTGACTTCCCGGGCAAGCTTGATGAGCTTTGCCTGTTCGGGCGCACTGTCGACGATAAACCAGGGATCAACCGCAATACAATGGCCGCCCACGCCCGGGCCGGGCGTGAGGATATTAACCCGCGGGTGGCGGTTAGCCAGTTCGATCATTTCCCAGACGTTAATATCAAGATGGTCACAAATCAGTGATAACTCGTTAGCAAACGCAATATTCACATCACGGAAACTGTTTTCCGTGAGTTTTGCCATCTCCGCTGTGCGGGCTGTTGTGGTGATACAGTCGCCTTGCACCACCTGTTTATAAAGCTTGCGCGCTGCTTCAGAGCAGCGCGGCGTCATTCCGCCGATTACCCGGTCGTTCTCCACCAGTTCCCGGATAACCTGTCCGGGAAGCACCCGCTCCGGACAGTGGGCAATACGAACATCTGAGTCTTCGCCGGACGTGTGAGGAAAGGTGAGGTCGGGTCTTTCTTCCGCAAGCCAGCGAGATACAAGCTCTGTGGTTCCGACGGGCGATGTGGACTCAAGCACCACCAGATTTCCGGGCTGCAGAACCGCGCCAATGGCGCGCGTGGCCGCTTCTACAAAGGCCATGTCCGGTACTTTGCCGTCCTTGAATGGTGTTGGCACCGCGATCAGGAACGCATCGGCGGGTTCAGGGCGGGTGGCGGCACTCAGGTAGCCCTCGGTAACCGCGGCACGAACCACAATGTCCAGGGACGGTTCGACAATATGAATATTGCCCTGATTGATAATATCAACTGCGCGCTGGTTGACATCAACGCCAAGCACCTGGATTCGGCGGGAGGCAAATACTGCGGCCGTAGGAAGGCCCACATAGCCGAGGCCCATAACAACAATGGCCGGATCACTCATATTGGAATCGTCCTTTTCGCGGGTTTTCTTGCTGAGGTATTCTGTGGTGAGGTTAGCAGAGCCTCAATGATTCGGTGACATGCTTTGCCGTCACCGTAGGGGTTGTGCGCAAGGCTCATGGTCTCATAGGCTGAATCGTTGGTCAGCAACTGACTGACCGCATTGGTGATCGCGTCTATTTCGGTACCCACCAGTCGAACAGTGCCGGCATCAACCGCCTCCGGTCGCTCGGTCGTATCACGCATCACCAATACGGGTTTGCCCAGTGAGGGTGCTTCTTCCTGAATACCACCCGAATCTGTCAATATCAGGGTGGAACGCTTCATCAGATAGACAAATGGTAGGTAATCTTGCGGTTCGATCAGATGAATATTGCTCTTGTCACCCAAAAGGCGCCGCACCGGCTCCTGTACCTGAGGGTTGAGGTGTACGGGATAAAGAATTTCACAGTCTGGGTGGGCGATCGAAATTCGAGCGAGAGACTCACAGATCCTTTCAAACCCGCCACCGAAGCTTTCCCGCCGATGCCCTGTCACGAGAATAAGTCGCTTGTTGTCATCCAGAAAATGGAAACGTTTCGCTTGTTCAAGGCGCAGGCTCTCATCGTTATCAATCCGCTGCGCCACTGCCAGAAGTGCATCAACAACGGTGTTGCCGGTTACCGTTATTGAATGGTCGGGTACACCTTCATTAAGAAGGTTCTGGCGAGAAGATTCGGTCGGGGCGAAGTGCAGGGCAGTCAGTGCGGTTGTCAGCTTACGATTACCTTCTTCCGGCCAGGGTGAATACAGGTTACCGGTGCGCAATCCCGCCTCCACATGGCCCACCGGCACTTGCTGGTAAAAAGCTGCAAGACTTGCCGCAAGCGTTGTTGAAGTGTCGCCATGAACTAGAACAATATCCGGCCGAAAATCCTTTATCACGGATTCAACTCCCGTTAAAATTCGGCTGGTAATTTCTGAGAGCGTTTGCGCGGGCTTCATGATGTCGAGGTCGTAATCGGGACGAAGGCGAAACAGATTGAGCACCTGGTCGAGCATTTCCCGGTGCTGGGCTGTAACGCAAACTCGGGATTCAAATCGTGTATCGTCCGCCAGGCGGAGCGCAAGCGGCGCCATTTTGATGGCTTCCGGACGGGTGCCGAAGATAGTGAGCACTTTCATTATTTGCCTTCCATGGGTAGCGACAGCATGGCACGTTTGTGGTAGAAAGAGATTATCAGAGAATTAGGGATGACTGTATAGGACACCGCTGAATGTGAGGCATAAATTGATGGTTTTTATACCGAAGCGGCCTTTCAATGGGTGAGGCAGACAAGGATGAGCGAAACCTACAGCGGTAACGACCTGACCGTGGTTATCCCTGCTCATAACTGTGAACGTTATATCATCGAGACGCTGCAAAGCATTGAGTCGCAGACGATTCGCCCGCGTCAGGTTCTCGTCGTCGAAAATGCGTCGAATGACGGCACCCGTGAATGTATTGAAGGCTTTGCGGAGACAAGCGACCTGTCTTTGAGGCTGGTTCACACAGCCTGCCCCGGTGTCTCCAATGCCCGAAATATTGGCTTCTCTCTGGCGGAAACTGCTCTGATCGCTATGTTAGATGCAGACGATCTTTATCAACCGCAGTTTCTGGAGCGCGCTGTTGACGCCTATAACAGGGTTCCTCTTCTGGCGTTATTTTTTGGAAATCGTAAGCCGCTGAAAGAAAAAGAGATATTGGACGAACCATTTTTGGAGAAATCACGACTTGAAAACTTGACTTTTGAAGAGCCAGAAGCCGACCTGCGAAGGATCACGGGTGATCTGTTTTCAGAGCTGGTCTATGGAAGTTTTGTTTCTTGCAGTGGTGCGGTGGTTAGTCGGCAGGCAGCTTATGATGCTGGCCTCTTTCCAACCGCGCTTTCCTCAAGTGAGGATCGCTTTTTCTTTTGCAATCTGGCACTACAAGGGCCTGCCGCTTACACCCTGCAGACTACGCATTTCTACCGTGCGCATGAAGCAAGCAGGACAGGCAGTTCGACCTGGATGGACATTCGGAAAAATTCGCTTCTTTGCCTGCACATGCTCCGTTTAGAGTCGACTCGCAAGAACTTGAGCAGCGTTCAGAGAGAAGCGCTGAAACAGGCTTGCACGGATAGCAGAGCTGCTTTATTTTATGTAGCTTCAGAGCAAGGGGTAAGAGAACTCAGGCGTGCTCGGCAATGGGCACGTCACGTCGGCGTGTCGGCATCCTCAGGTTTATTTTTTTGGTTAAAGGCAGCAAAAAATGGACTCGCATCAATATCGCAGCCGGTAAAATGAACTCAGGGTTACAGGTGTTGGCAATTAGTAACATCTCTTGCTTACAGTACAGCGATCCCGTCACAGTGAAAAACGCTGCTTTCTATTAATATTAGTTCATCATTTTTTTGCAAAGGTAAAACCTTATGAATGCTGTTAGGGCCGGACTGTGTCTTGGAACCGCTTCCATTATGTCGCTGGCATTGTCTGTTGCCGAGGCTGAGGTTATTTTTTCAGACAACTTTGACGCTCAGCCGGATTTTACGGCAAGTGTGTCCGGGCGGCAGAGTGCTGACGAAGGTGACATTTTACCGGAAGGCTGGACGCATCTTCATTCGGCGAGCAAGTGGAATCCGGGTAGCGGGTATCCAACTAAGCATGAATCTCTGGAAATATTGGCTGCCAATTCTGATAAGGCTCGAGGTGGGACTGGAAAGTCTATAGTCAATTGGCGTGAGTCATGGACTCCGGATTCAGGATGGAAGTTCTGGAATTCGGACAGTCAACTGATAAAGCTCTTAGATAATAGCTATAACGAGCTTTATATTGAATTTTATATACGCTTCTCTGATAACTGGTTTCAAAGAATTCGGCCAGGTAACTCCAGCTCGTACACCTCTAAGTTGTTTAGGGTGGGTCACTTCAATGGTGGGGTGAATATCTTTAACGGAGCCAAGGGCGACATCGGGCCAATATTTTTTTGGGATTATAAACGTGATAACTATGGAATAAGAAACATCCACGCATACCGTGGCAATCCTGCAACTGGAAATTATTTCCTCGATTACGCTCGGGCGAACTCATACGACTACACAAAATCAACCAGAGGAGAGGAGGTCGGGGGTAAGGACCCGCAGCATTTGGATAGGGTGAATGGGGGATTTCTTGTTAACTGGAGCGGCACTGGCAGCCCTGATGGTCAGACTACTCATGAGAACGTCTTTGGCGGCCCAGGCGAGTGGACCAAGATGGCGTTTTACGTGAAGATGAACTCCGCTCCTGGCGTAGCCGACGGGGTCGTTAAACAGTGGATTAATGGGCATATGATAAGAAATTCTACGCATATTCCATGGCATGTAGCGGAGGCCGATGCCGGTCTAGGTTGGAACTATTTTGCAATTGGTGGTAATGACTATTTTCAGGGGCTTCCCAATAGTGACCTATTTGAAGACTGGTATGCGATTGACGACCTTGTGGTTAGATCCTCTATGCCAGACGGGAAGCGAGATGTTGCGCCGAACCCGCCAGTGGATATCGATGTTCAATAGTAAACTAACAGGTTGGCTGGCCTACGGGCCGGCCCAGTTTTTTTCCTATGCCTTTCAGTAGGCCGATACTACGGCCCACCAGATAAAAGTTATCAATTAATAGTATCTTTGCGATTTCACCCAAAGACTTTATGCGCCAGGCAGATCTTTTTATCCGTTTCAAGGCAAGAATGAGTGCTGGCAACTGCCCGCCGGCCAGCAGAAGAGCCGCAGAAAAGTAGTTAGCTGTAAGCACTGAAAATAGTGCGCCAGTCAAACATCCAAGATAGGTCAAGGTTAGCCAGAACACTTTATCCTTCAGGGAATTTCTGAAATCAGGAATGTAGTTTTCAGAATGCCAAATCTGCCGCTTAATAAAATCTCTCGGTGTTTCCGGACATCCTAGATGTGCTACAGAAAGTTCTGGGGAGATAGTGACCTCCAGCCCGTTTGCAAGGGCGCGCTCGTATAAATCAGAGTCTTCCCCGGAGGTCACGGTCTCGTTGAAATCGCCCAGTTGCTCAAGGTCTCTCTTCCACATAAAGATGGAGCTGCCCATCAGCGCTCGCTGTTGTGTCGACCCTCCTGATTCATTCAAAATCCAGTATTTCTCAATCCAGCTGGCACTCTCTCGGGGCCTCAATCCGCCACCAAAGGCATGCTGCGGATTTTTCTCCAGAAGAGTTACGCCTGTTCTTATCCAATCTGGTGGCACCACGCAGTCTGCGTCCGTGCATATGATGACATCTCCGGATGCATTGGCAATACCAAAGTTCCTTACCGCCCCGACGTTCCCATCGGGTTTATTAAGAACCTGATCGGCGTAGGTGGAGGCTATTTCTGGAGTCCTGTCGGTTGATCCGTTATCCACCACGATAATTTCGTACCGATCTCGTGGGTACGACTGATTTACAAGAGAGGACAGACTTGCTTCGATATCCTGTTCCTCGTTAAAGGCAGGGATTACCACTGAACAAAACGGCCTATCACTCATGCGTCGTTAACCGGAAGCGTGTTGTGAGTGGGCTTAAGAGCTTTCGGACTATAAACTTTGTTTTCAACCGATAGTTGCCTCTGGAGAGGTTTCGGAAGAAATACTTCAGCTTCCTTGACTGCTCACCGCTCATATCCTTGCCTAAATCGTATAAATTCACGGATTCCCTAACAGGAACGGCGGCGCCGCAAATTGACGGACAACATCCATCGTTCAGAAGCTTTACAGGCCACAAACAGGCAGCGTTTATACCGTCCTTGTCGACAATGACGTCAAGAATCCCGCTTTGGAGAAGGCGCTTATCCCAGCAAAGGTCGAATATGAAGTTGCCCAGTGACGGCGCAGCGACAGTCTGACCTTCTACCCAGGCCTCGTAAAATAGATGTGGGTGACTACCAATAACGCCACGGACATCGCTTTGGCTTAAAGCTTTTATTAGTTCTTTCTGATAAGCCATGGGTGAAGTGCGCGATTCCAGACCCCAATGGAGCAATATGAACAAGTGGTCAACCTCGGCAACGGCTTTGGTGGCCCGTGCGATAAATGCATCGTCAAGGCGCTGGTAGCAGCTTTGTGATTTATCGGTATTGTCCGGGACGTCAGACGCTGCAAGAAACCCTACGGTTTCCCCACCGATCTCTACGATCTGTGTTATTTGTTCATTCAGGCCGACAGCCGTAATTCCAGCGTTTCCGAGGGCCTCTACGGTTTCGCGGAAACCTTCCTCCCCGTGTTGGACAGTGTGATTGTTGGCGACCTGCAGTACTCTGAACCCAGCGATTCTGAGAGTAGTCGCATGCTTGGGGTCGCCCCGCAATACCACGCTTTCAGGCTCTGTCGGGTTGAAGTTATGGGTTGTGAGGGGCGCTTCAAGATTTCCGACCACAAGGTCAGCCTGGCTGAACAGGTCCCGTACATTCTCGAACACGTCGGAGTGTTCCAGGTAGCTCCCCGGGCCGTGTCCAAAGGATGTGTAGTATTCACCGAGGTTGATGTCACCGACAAACATTATGCGCATAGATTGCTAATCCTGGAGTGTTGTTCCAAGCACCCGTTTGAACTCCCGGTTGGGACCCGTGGGTAGTGAAGCGACACCAGTCAGAAAAGTGTCCAATATCTTACTGGTAGACATTCTGAACAACCATTTTATATTTTCCGTTGGGCTCTGGGGGGATATCGTTGACGTATTCGACTTCGATTTTGAGCGATTCCCCCAACATCTTTCTAAGCTCCCATATCATAAAGTCCTCAGATTTCGGATTGAACTCTGATTTTTTTACGAGCTTTACAATGACAGCGCCAGGTTCATTCTGAATAATTTGGGCATTCTTTATACCTTCTAGATATTCGAACGCAATTGCGATTGCTGCTGTCGGAACTTGCCGTCCTTCGTTTATGATTACGGCATCGACCTTTCCATGAAGTTCTTTTAAAACGGGAGTGTCTCGACCGCAGAGGCATGACTCTTCGGTTATCACTCCGAGGTCTCCTATTCTGTATCGTATCAGGGGCATTGCATCGTTTAGTAAGGTCGTTGCGATAAGCTCGCCTTTGCCGGTTGGAGTAATTTCTCCGGACTCTGTTAATACTTCGAGTATCCCATATTCCGGTTCTATATGCATGGTGCCGTGTTCGCACTCTGAGGCAAAAACAACCGACTCTGCCGATCCATACTGGTCGAAAACTCTGCAGTTAAAGGCACTTTCTATCACCTTCCGATGGCGTTCGGAAAAATTCTCGGAACTTGTACTGATGCCAGTGGGCGTGAATGAAAGTGTTAGCGAGTTATTAAGAATGTGCTCTGCGATGCGATAGATGCTAAATGGATAACCCTCGATAACCTTAGGTTTGAACGCGTTCAGCTTCTCTACATAGAGCGGAAGATTAGCCTCTTCCATATGGTAGGAAGAAAACAGAAGCTGTCTATCGGCAATATTGTACCGCCAAAAAGGGGGCAGGTTATTGTCAGGCTCCTGTAGCTTTCTCCCAACGAATGAAGCCTTACGGTCTCCAATATTGAAATCCATGTTGTCATAGAATAATTGCCAGAAAGAGTAGGTTTTCTGTCGTGTCGTTTTCGAGATGTAGACTTTTAGAGGGCTTGCGGAGCTACCCCCGGTGTAGAGCGCTATCAGATTGTTAACATCGAACTCACTCGACACAAATTGCTCGGTATTGTTTGCGACTTGTTGCCTGTCAAGTAGAGGGAAGAGAGAGAGGTCTGGCTGGCCTGAGCGCAAGTGCTGATAGGCAGGTACATTTCTGGTCGCGTTATCGAGGGTGGCCGTTAGAAGTTTTTTCTGAAGGGCCTTGTTTTCCTGAAGCGTAAGGAATTTGTTGCCCCTAAGGTGTTTCAGAAAAACGCTATGTTCCCCTCCGTATCGTCTTTTACGCTCAATGTTTCCATAGATGCTCACCAGAACATTTTGGAGCCATACGGGAGAAGATAGGTAGAGTTGCTCGGGTAGGTGGCTTTTCATCCTACGGTTCCTTGATGCTTTTGGATACCATCCGAAAAGCGGTTTCGGATGGTTCTTGAAGGGTTACCAGCGAGTATGTCGCCCTCCTTATCGGCGGATTTACTTAATACGCTCCCCGCGGCGACGATGCAGCCATCGGCCACCGCCGCCATAATCACTGCACTATTACCAATCCAGCAGTCAGCACCTATTCGGACTTTTTCAAAGACACCGCCTTGGTCCTGGATAGGCTTTTGAATGTCTTGGAACTCATGCTGACGACTTCCACTCAGAATATGGACGCCGCTGCCGATCAGAGTGTTTTCTCCGATGGAACACATTCCGACATTACACTGCGGTCCGATATATACCCCCTTCGCGATACTGGTGTTGCGGTGGGACAGAATGGTCAAAAAGCCCACTGAGATTTCGTCAGAGGTGGCCGGGCAGACCAGACGGTAAAAAGCCGCCCGAAGGTAGACTCCAAATTTACCGGGTATCAGGCTTAGGCCCTGTGAGAACGACGCGAACACCCCGTCGGCATTGCCCAGCTGACTGAACAGCAGGTACAGCAAAGACAGGGGGGTTGCGAGCGCCAGAAATACCGATTTTACGAGGCGTTTGAATACTCGCATGTTAAGTACGATCCAGTCGTGAGTGAATCCAGGCCCGTTCCCTGGCAGGCCGAAATGCAAGTATTCCTCGGACTAGGCGGCCAACTATCCTGGCTGCAAGCTCAGCCCAGGTAAGGTTGGGGGGCTGGCTGTTATTCACTGGCGCCGGATCCTCGGTAAGTTGAGCCAAGCCTTTGGATGAAGTGAACTGTTGTGGCCCATAGTTCTGAATTAATATGATCAGGATTCGGGCGTAGTGCTTTTGCTTACTCTGGGCCAGAGCGTCGCAGAGTTCCGCCAGCCACTGGCTCCCTTTATTCTGGTAGTCTTCCGCGCGCGCTGGATCCAGTTCTGCGGCCTGAAACATCAGCATGGCTTTGCGTACATCCTGGGCTACCCATGTGTCGTTGGGGAACTCGAGTTGCCCCGGATCGAACAGGAAAGGCCGCTCATTTTCCAGCATCCAATTGGCGTAATGCATAAATGCAGCCCGGGCGTAGCTGTAGTGGAAATCGGTGTTTCCTGCCTCTCTCTTGAGGTAAAGGTAGCGAGCAATACTGGTCATTAATATCAGGTACGACCAGCCGGTTTCTACCTCCAGCAAATTTCGTTTTTCGATATTATCTGCCGGATGGATGGTTTTGCGAATGACTCCTTCCGCATGTTCCAGCCAATCCTCACCGGGTTCCAGTAGCGAGGCGTCCAGCAGGGCATTGAGGTAATTGCCGGTACCCCTGGTAAACGGATATTGGTGCGGGGAAGGGCGCTCGCCTTTCAGCAACGCCTTCAGCTTCGGCAAATCGTGTTTCTTCAAGGCCAGCAGTTGCTCCAGCAGACCGCCCTGGCCCTCGTGGGAGGTCCGTATCCAATTGGCTAGTTGCAGCGCCGCATCCCGCGACGCCGGCGCGCCTGTCAGGTAATAGTGGTACAGCAAGCCAGTAGTATAGCAATGTTCGGACGCTGGCCCGCCTCCGGTCTGTCCTGGCGTTGAGCTGGTCTCGTTGTGACGGGTGAAGGTTCGGTGTGTAGCCGTATGGGCATCTAAATAGTGGTCTGTATGCCAGAACAGTCCGTTATTGTATTCGACTCGATCTTCATCGGTATGATAGATGTCTATGTCTACAACATGCCGAGCCAAATCGTCCATCAACTGAAACCAGCGCTTGTCCCCGGTCAGGGCGAACTGTCTTGCGAAGCCGTATATTGGATCGTATTGGTTGTTGTAGTGGGATATCAGCGGTGGTTCTCCCTCGCTCTGGTAGAGGGTTTCATGATCCGCGAAAATATCGCCGAAATTACGCCAGCCAAATTCGTCAATAACTTCTCTTTTGGCAAAGAAGTTAGAGTCCCCATTCAGGCCTTCAGCAATAAGTTCATCGAGTGAGCCGGGTTGAGTATTGGCTTTGAACCACGGAAAAGCATCAGCTTGTTCATAGCACTCCGGAGTAAGCACTGGTACCAGTGGTGTGTACGCTGTTGCGGAGATGCTGTTATTGGAGTGGTAGGCCATTGAACAATGGAGAGTTTTCCGTTCGCCACCCTGTAGCTCATAAGCATTCTTTGCATCTTTCGGGAATAGCCCTATGGTTAGTTTGTTTCCCTCTTTGCGAAGGCTAGTTGGAAAGTTCTGCCAGAAGCCGGGTACTGCAACGTCGAGTTGCCCGCAATCATGCTCAATACTAACCAGCGGATTGGCGCGTTTACCTTCCTGTAGCAGCTCGCTCAGGTTTGAGAGCCTGTAACCACAGAATTGAGTACTGACTTCACCGTTGCGGTCTATATGGTTGCGGCTTTGCCAGTTCTTACCTCCGCTGGAGTCCTGGTAAAGGTTGAAATTGGGCAGGAGAAAGATCTCAGGCGCTTTGTCGGTCGCCTCCGGGGTGACGTGGGCTATGCTCTTGGCTGGCAACGTTGTTTCTACCGCCAATTCCCGAAAGTATGCTGAGCCTGGATCTCCCAAATCCCACAAACCGCCAGGATGGCGGGCACGTTTTGGATTGTGTGTTGTCAGCTCCACTTGAACGAGACCCGTTTCCAGAAAAATACGCAGTTCACACTCAAATCGAGCCAGCGGATCGTTGTTTTGCCTTAGCCATTGGCCTTTTAAAGTTGCGGCGACAAAAACGGGGCCTTTACGAGTAATCTCCCAGCTGGTTTCCGCTTTAGCTGTGCAGGGTACGCCACTCTCATCGCTCAGGGTCACTGTCGATGGAATACCTGCATTGTTGTTATTGTTGACCTGCCAAGCCAAGCTGTTGGACTGTAAAGTGACGCTGCCGGTTGAGGTATGGATCACAATACAGTCAGTCGTTTGATCAAACACAGGTTCGCGGCTAGGGTAGGGCGTTTGTGTTCGGGCCAGTGCTAGATCTTTTTCGCTGCTGGCATCCAAGCTGATCAGAAAACTGGCGTGGATCCAGCGGATGCTGCCGTCTGGCCAATGGGCGAGGGGTTCGAGCT
>Ga0307486_1000869_pt1 | contig 25385 bp, 21 predicted proteins | sample CBIW02metaG_FD_203663 | JGI IMG/M metagenome (GOLD analysis project Ga0307486, IMG submission 203663) | Sea-ice brine microbial communities from Beaufort Sea near Barrow, Alaska, United States - CBIW 0.2 | ecosystem: Environmental > Aquatic > Marine > Coastal | place: USA: Alaska | collected...
TTCAACGCAAAAATAAAAGCGTTTAGGGCACAGTTCAGGGGAGTAAGAAACGTAGATTTTTTTCTATTTAGACTAACAACAATTTTTGCATAATACTAAAATCCCACAACTTTTGGACTTGATCCGCTTTCAAGGGATGCTATAGATATATTTCTAATAAATAACCTTCTTGATGTACTGTTTTTCATAAGCAAATAAGGTATTGGTGAAATTTTGGTAAAAGAGATATTACTTTGAATATCTTTACTATTTCAGTAATGACATTCAAAGCCTGTGCTATATATTAGCAAATTGTAATTCCCGGAAAATCTGGTGTAAGCTTAAAGTTTGACTTAAAAGAGCAGGAAATATTTTTAAGAATTATTGAATGAGTAAATGAATTAAAGACCATTGAAATGTTCATAAGTTGGGGGGATTTTAAACCAATTAAATATCCATCTCTAAAAACAGAAGTAAGCTTTAATTTTAACTTAAAATTATTATAATTTTTGGTAAATATATCTTAATTATATTAAGAATAAGATTTTATTATTAGGGGAAAAACCCTTTTTTTGTAGAAAACAGCTACAATTACCTGATATAAAGTGAATTATAAAATTTGTTTGGGAATTAAAAAGCAGGGATTTTCGTCATAAAGCGAAAATACTCTGCGAACTACATTTATGTAAAAGAAGAAACCCTCAATAATTGTTAAATTATGGAGGGTTTCTGATATTTAAAACAATTTGTTACTTCTTATTATACCCAAATCTCTTTAGCTGGTTCGCATCATTGCGCCAGTTTTTATTGACTTTTACGTAGAGTTCCAGATGAACCTGCTTTCCGAAGAATTTCTCTAGATCTTTTCTAGCTTCAACTCCAACCCGCTTTAGGGCAGCGCCTTTATGGCCGATAATAATTCCTTTTTGAGTTTCACGCTCTACCATAATTACGCTTCGCATTCTAATAATTTCCGGATCTTCAAAGAATTCCTCTGTGTCAATCTCCACAGAATAGGGAATTTCTTTTTTGTAATGCATTAGGATTTTTTCACGAATAATTTCATTCACAAAGAATCTTTCTGGTTTGTCTGTGAGCGTGTCTTTTGGATAAAAGGCGGGTGATTCCGGCAGTAATTCTACAACCCTGCTAAAAACTTCGGAAACATTAAAACCCTGTAAGGCAGAAATTGGATAGATCTCGGCATTCGGCACTTTTTCAGTCCAGTACTGCACCTGTTCTTCCAATTGTTCCTGGTTTGAAGTATCTATTTTATTTAGTAGTAATAAAACAGGTATTTTGGAATGAATGATCTTGTTGAAAAAGGCTTCATCCTTTAATGCCTGCTCACCAATTTCAACCATATAAAGCAGCACATCGGCATCTTCAAAAGCCGATTTTACAAAATCCATCATAGATTTTTGCAAGTCATAGGCAGGCTTGATAATTCCGGGAGTATCGCTTAAAATTGCCTGAAAATCCTCCCCGTTTACAATTCCTAAGATACGGTGGCGGGTAGTTTGTGCTTTTGAGGTAATAATGGAGAGTTTTTCGCCTACAAAAGCATTCATCAATGTGGATTTTCCAACGTTGGGATTTCCTATAATATTTACAAAACCAGCCTTATGCGCCATATCAATCAAATTTTTTACAAAGATACTTATAAAAAATTTGAAGCCTAAAGTAATTTCACTTCATTAATATCAGCACAACCTATTCAATATCATTGAGTTAGTCAAAAAAAAGCCTAAAGACCTGAATTTGCCTGGTAATGTATCCATTCTTCATTTATAGAATAAATATTCAGAATAAATCTATTACAATATTCGGTTTAAAAGCCTCAGTATGAACTCCAAACAATTGTAATAGTTATCCAACTTAATTTATTACTTTTGCCAACTCTTATGAAAAAAGTCCAGTTTTAATTATATTCTCCTGAAACCTCAGCCTAAGAGTTCAAATCCAGTTTCCCAACTTTTTAGAATTCAATTTTATAAAGGCAGTCATTAGTCAGCAATAAATTATTAAATATATTTAAATGAATAAATTCCTCAACCTTTTTGATTTTTCACAAAAAGTGAACTACAAGACCGAAATTCTTTCTGGCCTTACAGTTGCCTTGGCATTGATTCCGGAAGCTGTAGCATTTGCTCTTATTGCAGGACTTTCCCCGTTAACCGGATTGTATGCCGCTTTTGTCATGGGTTTAGTCACCGCTGTTTTTGGTGGTCGTCCCGGAATGATCTCAGGTGCTACCGGAGCTGTTGCGGTTGTTCTTGTTGCCTTGTCCATTTCTCACGGACCTGAATATATTTTTGCTACTGTAATTTTAGCAGGAATTTTACAAATACTCGCGGGAATTCTGCGATTGGGAAAATTGATCCGCATGGTTCCTCAATCGGTGATCTTCGGATTTGTAAACGGCTTGGCGATCATTATTTTTATGTCGCAACTCGCTCAATTTAAATCAGTAAATGAAGCAGGCGAAAAAGTTTGGATGACTGGAGCACCGCTTTACATTTTATTAGGTCTGGTTTTCACCACTATGATTATTATATGGAGTTTGCCTAAACTCACCAAGGCAATCCCAGCGCCTTTAGTTGCGATATTGGTGATTTTCGGGATTGTGGTATTCTTTTCAATAGATACTAAAACAGTAGGAGATATTGCATCCATCAACGGTGGTTTTCCTCCCTTTCATATTCCAATGGTCGCATTCACCTGGGAATCGATCGCACTTATTTTCCCTTATGCCGCAATAATGGCCGGAGTTGGGCTTATTGAAAGTTTGCTGACCTTAAATATAATAGATGAAATTACTGAAACCCGCGGTCGTGGAAATAAAGAATGTGTTGCACAGGGAACTGCCAATATATTATCAGGATTTTTCTCAGGAATGGGTGGTTGCGCTATGTTAGGTCAAAGTTTGATCAATATTTCTTCCGGAGCACGGGCGAGATTATCGGGAGTTGTAGCGGCAGTATGTTTATTGATGTCTATAATGTTCGGTTCCGATTTAATAGAGAAACTCCCTATGGCAGCACTTACAGGAGTAATGATCATGGTTGCTCTTGGCACCTTTGAATGGGCTTCTTTGCGCACCTTTAAAAGAATGCCAAAATCGGATGTTTTGGTAATGGTTTTAGTGACTTTGGTTACCGTTCTATTACACAACCTTGCCTTGGCTGTTTTAGTTGGAGTAATTATTTCAGCTTTAGTTTTTGCCTGGGACAACGCCAAAATGATTAGAGCCAGAAAAAGTGTTGATTCAGAAGGGGTTAAACATTACGAGATTTATGGTCCGCTTTTCTTTGGATCAGTACATGCTTTTAATGAAAAATTTGATATTTTAAACGATCCTGAAGAAGTAATCATAGATTTTTCTGAAAGCAGGATTGTGGATATGTCCGGAATTGAGGCGGTCAACAAACTCACCGAACGCTATCTCAAACAAGGAAAAAGACTTCATCTTAAGCATTTAAGCAGGGATTGCAGAGTTTTATTAGAAAATGCCGATTCCATAATTGATGTAAATATTCTGGAAGATCCCACTTATAAAGTTGCAGTAAATAGGTTTTAAATTTCTTAAATTTGTAAAAATCAAAGCAGAATTAGAAAGATATGCCAAATACAATTCAGGGAGATAAGGAATTTGAAGAAATAAATTCTGTCGAGTATAAAACACGACGAATTAATCTCAATGAAAATATCTATGGTGCCTTTGATGAAATAGGCGCCGGGCAGGAAACAGTCCGAAACTTTTTTCAAACCGGTGATCCTGCAGGCACCATTGCAAAAACATTGAGCGCCTATGATAAGGATTACAGTGATGCAATCTACGGTGTGGAGCCGGATGGGAGATATGTAACTGTTTCCCGTTTAAAAAGCATGCTTTCTCTTGAAATAAGGTTGATCGAAGAGCGTATTTCCAGGGAGAAACATCCAGATAAAATGTTCTTTAGCTATGCCAATACTGTAGCAACAATAGATTTTGCGAAAAGTTACAAGGGTCATGGATGGCTGGGAATCAGGTTTCAATCACAACCAAATGAGGAATACAGTGAAATTATTCTCCACATTCAGTTTAGGGAGAATTCCGCTGTCCATCAACAGTTAACCCTTGGGATTTTAGGCGTTAATTTGATTTACGGCGCATATTATCATTATGACAATCCTAAGGTACTTCTTGAGCAACTTTACGATAATATAAGTATTGATCAAATTGAGATTGATACCATTAACTTTAACGGGCCCTTATTTGAAAATGTAGACAACCGTTTGATGAGCTTGCAACTCGTGAAAAATGGAATGACGGAAGCTGTTATGTTTGGCTCGGATGGCAATAATATTCTTCCGGCCAGTTTGCTTTATAAAAGAAATATTTTGACCCTGCGCGGAAGTTTTAGGCCGGTGACCAAGGTGAATATAAGTATGTATGAAAAATCACTGAAGTTATTTTTAAACGAAAAAAAAGTAGACAAGGAGAATACAGTCGTGATCTTTGAAATTACCCTCTCCAACTTAAAAACCGAAGGGGAAATTAATGAAAAGGACTTCATGGCTAGAGCAGAATTATTATGCTCCTTAGGGCAAACAGTGATGATCTCTAATTTTCAGGAATACTATAAGTTGGTCGAATATTTTTCGCAGCATACAAAAGAAAGAATGGGCTTGACAATGGGAGTTAAAACCCTGATAGATATATTCGATGAAAAATATTACCGGCATTTAAGCGGTGGAATCCTGGAAGCCTTTGGGAAGTTGTTCTTTAAAAATCTCAAAATTTATTTATATCCCAGCAAAGATCCTGAAACCGGGAAGATAACCACCAGTGAAAATTTGGAATTACATCCCAGAATGGTTGAATTGTATAATTTCTTTAAGAAAAATGGACGTGTAGTTGATATTGAAGATTTTGATCCAGAGATTATAGATATTCACTCTAAAAAAGTACTTCAAATGATAGTTGAAGGAGAATCGGGATGGGAGAATATGTTGCCACCAACTGCTACAGCATTAATTAAAGAAAAAAAATTATTCAGATAATAATCTGAATAATTTTTTTCTAAACTTTTCCCTATTTCGAAAGATTTGATTTCGACTTAATCTAACTTTTTAGTTCTTCACTTTCAATTATTATTGTAAAGATTTACAGGCCAGGAATCATTGGAAAAATTCACATCTGGCAGAATCTTATCAGGATCCAATTCAATACTTTTAAGTTCTTTATCCGTTTTTATTAAATGACTCCAGGAATTTCCACGCTGCCATATTTCTACGGGTAAGCTTATTTTTTCGGTTGAACCATCAGTATAAGTTACTTTCATTTCCACCGGCATAGGAATTTCTCCTTTATTTGAAAGAAAAACTACATAACCCTCTTTTGACATTTGAACCTTATCTATCCCCAGATCAATATTACCTGTTCCGTAAAACCATCCTTTCCAGAACCAGGTGAGGTTTTCGCCGGCTACATTCTCAATATGGTTAAAGAAATCTGAAGGCTGTGGATGTTTATAAGCCCATGTTTTTATATAAGATTTAAAGGCATTGTCAAATCGCTCTGGACCCAATATATATTCCCTCAATAAAAGCAATCCTATCCCCGGTTTATTATAGGCCGTCATTCCAAGGTTTTGGAGATTAGTCTCGTCAGGATAGTTATTGATGCCTTCGCGGGTTTCGCTCGTAAACCAATCTGTATATCGTCTTGTTTGATTAAGATTTGAAGGATATTCTCCTTCATTAAATTCCAACGTACTGTAGTGATTGATAAAAGTATTAAAACCTTCATCCATCCAGGCATATTTTCTTTCGTTACTACCCACTATCATTGGAAACCAATTATGTCCAAATTCGTGATCTGTCACTCCCCAAAGTGATGCTCCGGTAGACTGCCAGTTACAAAAGCTCATACCGGGATATTCCATTCCTCCAACCGATGATGCTACATTAATCGCGTTTGGATAAGGATATTCAAACCATTTATTGGAATAGTTTTCAATTGAAGCTTTGGTGTATTCAGTAGATCGTCCCCAAGCTTCTAATCCTGCACTCTCTCTTGAATATACCGATTGTGCCATCGCCTTTTTCCCATCTGGAAGGTTTATTTTTGCAGCATCCCAAATAAAGGCTTTGGAAGAAGCAAATGCCACGTCTCTGGTATTGTCCATTTTAAAATGCCAGGTTAGGGTTCCACTTTGTTTTGCTCTTAAAGACATGTCCTGAAGTTCATCAGGTTTTAAAATAAAAACGGTAGAGTCGCTTTTTGAAGCCCTGTCAAATCTGTCCCGAAGCGTTTTTGACAGCACCTCTCCTGGGTTTTGCAACTCTCCGGATCCAACCACAATATGATTATAAGGCGCAGTGATCTCGTAATCGAAATCTCCGTATTCTAAATAAAATTCACCGGCGTCAAGGTAAGGCTCTGTATTCCATCCTTCAATATCATCAAAAACTGCAACTCTTGGATACCATTGCGCTATTGCATACATAGTTCCGTCTTCTACATCCAGCCTGCCAGTTCTGTCCATTCCTTTTACCGGAATTTTAAATTTAAAATCCATGGAAACTGTTGCTTTCCCACCATTTGCCGGGATTGGTTTGTCAAAAAAAACCTGCATTCTGGTATCTGAAATAATATATTTGGAGGAACTGCTCCTATTTACTTTAGCTTCAAGATTAGAAATCTCAAATCCACCATCAATATCTCCATTGTATCGATTTCCACCAATGGGTGTGGTAAGACTACCTCGGGAATTTTCTGTAAACCTGTTTTGTTCCAAATAGATCCAGATAAAATTCAGGCTTTCCGGGCTGTTATTTGTGTATGTGAGTAATTCTTTTCCCGAAATAGTATTATTCTCATCATTTAAAGTAACTTTTAAATCATAATCAGCTTGATTTTGCCAATATTCTGGTCCGGGTTTTCCCGATGCGGTTCTGTAAACCGAACTATTCGAATCTAAAAACTCCGCCAAATCGACTTGATTATTTTTTATAACTTCCTGTGCTTTTAATCCTGAAAGTGACAAAAAGGTCAAACTAATCAATACAATTGAAAATTTATTCATTGTTAAACATTTTTAATTTTCGCTAATTTAAAGAAACTTTTAGCCAATTTCCAAAACCACTAAATTTAGATATATAAGCATTTCAATTTCAGACACAAAGGGATTGAGACTTTAAAAAAATATTTCTCATTATGTAAAATATCGTGGGAAGGTCAAAAATTATCAAATATTTTCAAAATTTGTAATAGTGATCTTTAAAAAATTCAGTTTCACTAAACAGTCTGAATTTGAAAGTTAAAAATGGGGTAAATCACCTATTTATAATCCTTGAAGAAATGAATAATTTAAAGATGGAATGCTGAAATGTTTCCTATAAATAATTAATGATTGTCATTTAATACTACATGAATTATGAAAACAGGAGTAATTTCCCGAAATACATTGATTTTATTTTCCTTCATAATCTCAATTTTCATGCTCTTGATAAGCTGTAATCAAAAGAAATACGAACCGGTTGCAGAATCAAATGAGCTTAGTGATCAGGATTATATAAATCGTGGGGAATATTTGGTGAATAGTATTGGTTGTCAGGATTGCCATTCTCCTAAACGAATGGGTGAAAGAGGTCCGGAAATTGTTAAAGAATTGATGTTTTCCGGATATCCTTCCGATAGGGCGCTTTCTGAAATTCATACAGACACCTTGCACAAAGGCTGGATGATGATGAATGAGGATTTAACCGCATCAGTTGGTCCTTGGGGTGTTTCCTTTTCTTCAAATATAACATCAGATGATACTGGAATTGGAAGCTGGACGCTGGAACAATTTACTACTGCACTTAGAAAAGGAAAATCCAAAGGATTGGAAAACGGAAGAGATCTTTTGCCTCCAATGCCATGGCAAAATTTTGCCCACTTAACAGATGATGATATAAAAGCTGTTTTTAATTATTTAAAAAGCACCAAACCGGTTAACAACATCGTACCCGCTCCAATCCCTCCCAAAGGTTTAGCGAGTACTCAGCCGTAATAATCTCAAAATATAAATTTTTTTTTATTTGTCTAATCTAAATTATTTCTCTGGATCCGGTAATTATTTTTTGGACATCTATAAGCGAATGTCCTTCAAAATTGACCAGAATTAAAAAGTGTGATGTCTCTGGAATAATATCACTAATTTTGAAGGTGTTGAGTCGGCCTAATAAATATACCCCTTCTGTCACCTCTAATTGGTTGCCCAATTTTTTATTTATAGCTTCCAGTTGTTTTTCAATTTCAGGGCTGAAATCAAATTTCATTTTATTTTTTATTTTCCCATGCATAAATGTATTAAACATAGTTTCAAGGGACTTATTTAACAACCAGTTATTTGTATTACCTTCTACCTTGAAATGATTTACACTTACAAGTTGTTCTTGCTGGTCAAAAACAAATGACAAATCCAGAATGATACTTCCTTCCTTATTTTTGAATAAAGTAGTCAGGACTTTAAATTTCAATTGGATTGCCAGATCATAATCTTCATACTGACTTTTTTCAAGGGACAAATCAAGGATTTCCGCATAATTCGTGACTTCTCCATCATCTGCTTCAGAGGAAATAGTTTCACCTATCATTTTTTTTCTCATTAAAGTCTCCACAACCTTATAGCCTATACTTATTGGCAACTTAATGAAATTCAGACCCTTTGAAAGCTCTTCAGTATTTTCCATCTTTATTTTGAGATAAATCGACATTTATTACTTCTAAATTAAGTTATTTTTTATTTAAATTAAAGATATATTCATCGCGTTTAACAAAAAATCTAAATTTTGTTGAATTTCCAGATGAGAATTCGAGTCAATTAATTGATTTTTTATAAACATTCAAAAAGAATATTGATGAAAGTCATTTAAGATGTCATTTTAGAATAATATCACTGCCATTATTTTAATGAATTTTTGTTGTTTTCAGATGGTAGGTAACTGACCATGGTTAAACTTTACTTTAATTTGTCTTAAGATTTCTATTCTACTTTTACATCAAAATGTTTAAGGAAATAGACATTGTTATTTGAATCAGACAAAATAAGTGCTAATGCGCTTAATAGAAAGCTCTGAGTGGAACATTGAAGAATAATTATTGGCTTAGACTTCTTCTTAGCAGGTTCGTAAATCTATCTTCAAATGACTTTCACTTCTTTATCGTAGATTTAAAGTATAAATTGGATAAACTAATAATGAAATACTCACAGTTTACATTTATTTTTCTTTTTTTTCTATATTTAAATGTTTCTGCCCAAGAGGTCAAAGGACTGGATTTTTATTTGAGTCAGGCAAAAAAGAATACTCCTGCATTGCTAGAAAATAGAAATCTTGAGCAAATAGGGGAACTTCAAAATAATTTGATAAATGCACAGAATAGATCTTTTCAAATTAATATAATTTCGGATATTTTGATTGCTCCTTATTTTAATAATAATGGCAAATCAATAGATATTACAACCACACCATCAGTAAATGCTTACGGTTATGATGTTGGTATTACCAATGGAGGTTTATATTCTACACAATTAAATGTTACCAAAAACCTTTTTAATCAATCGTCAATTGATAATTTATTGTTTCAGAATAAAATAAAAAATCAAGCCATTCAGCTTTCTTCCGCAGAGATTACTAATAACCTAATTAAAAATATCACTGATCTCTACATAACCACCTACCAACTTCAGCTCCAAGCGGAATTTACCAAGGAAATTTTAGGTGATCTGGAAAACAGGCTGCAGGTTGTTGATCTTTTGGTGAAACGCGGGGTATTAATGCTTAGCGATTATCTGCTCCTACAACTTGACATTGAAAGCAAGAAACTTGAACTAAAACAAATTCAGAATAACTTTAAAACCTCAGTAGACCAGATATATAGTTTGAGTGGAACTCCTTTGCAATCAATAAAAAAGATTGCTCCACCTGATATCACTTCAATTGAGAATCCAACTGAATTTTTTTACAACAAAAAATTTAAAAACGATAGCTTACAGCTTGCCGCAGATCAGCAAGTTTTTAACAATCAATACAAACCTCAAATATCTCTGTATGCAAATACAGGATTGAATGCTGTGGAATTGCAAAATATTGAACATAGAATTGGAGCAAGCCCCGGACTGCATTTGAATATTCCCATATATGATGGCAGACAGCGAAATTATAATGAATTGCAGAACAATTTGAAAAAGGAAAGTCTTGATAGCTATCGTGATAATTCCAAAATTCAACTCAAAAACAAGGTTGAGAGTATCAAAAAACAGATTGTGGATCTCGATGAAACTATGCAATTAATGGACAATCAGTTAGAAAAACAGAGGAAAATACTTGAAATCTATAAAGGAAAATTGGTGCAAGGTCAAATTTCTATTGTGGACTATATAAACGTAATTCAAAATTACAAACAGAATGTTTATGCCAAATTGCAAATGCGCACAAATCACTGGTTACTACAAAGCCAGTATAATTTTATAAATTGGTAACTATGGTTTTACAATACCTCAAAAACATCACAATCCTGTTGCTGATTTTTATCGCGGCTGGCTGCAAGAAAAAGTCGGAACCCAGTATTGCCAAAAAAGCGCCGATAAGCGTAAGCACGGTTAATGTTCAACAAAACAACATCAAAGAATACCTAACATTTAATGGAGTTACTCAGTATCAAAAAAAGGAGAGTATTCGCTCAAATGTCACCGGATATATTTCATATATGCACTTTAAAATTGGAGATCACATAAGACTGGGTGAAAACTTTGCTTCAATCAGAACTAAAGAACAAGACGCCCTGAAGGAAGCCGTGAAAATTGATAGCTCATTGGCAAAATTCATTGTACCCATACAAGTTTCAAGTAATGTCAGCGGAGTTATTACGTTACTGAACGTAACTAAAAATGATTACGTAGCAGAAGGAGATGTGCTGGCCACAGTGGTGCAACCTAAAACATTAGTCGTACAAGTAAATGTGCCCTATGAATATGAAGGAGCTGTAAAAATAGGCTCTGTTTGTGAGATTATATCGCAGAATGGGCAAACAATCACTGCAAAAATAACCGGCACCTTACCAACTATAGATCCAATAGCCCAATCGCAAGTTTTTTTGATTGCCTTACCAGACATAGCTCTTCCGGAAAACCTAAATGTACAGGTTCGCACAATCTATAAAGAAGATACTGAAGCACTTACTATTCCAAAAAAATCCCTTCAAACCAACGAGCTATTGACCGATTATTGGGTCATGAAAGTAATAAATGATTCATTGGCCATAAAAGTATCAGTTACACCTGCTTTAAAAAATGATTCCTTGGTGCAGGTTTCCTCCAAAGATTTAAAGCTTGAGGATAAAATAATACTTGAAGGCGCATATCAAATGCAGGATTCAACAATTGTAAGTATTCACAACTAATGAAAAAGCTGCATACAAATTACAAATTTCCTCTACTTGCCATCGGGATTTTGATCCTGGTTGCTGGTTTCTTTACATATCAAAATCTAAAAACCGGGCTGTTTCCCGACATTACATTTCCAAAGATCAAGGTAATTGCCGATGCCGGACAACAACCTGTTGATAAAATGATGGCAACGGTAACTATTCCGTTAGAAAATATTTTGAGGCGGACGGAAGGTCTGCAATACATACGAAGTACCACATCTCGTGGTAGCTGTGAGATTTCGGTATTTCTAAATTGGAATATGGATATTAATACCGCCAAAGCCCAAATTGAATCTTTTATCAATCAGTCGCAGGGAAATATTTTACCCAACACAGTTTTTTCAGTTGAAAAAATGAACCCTTCAATACTTCCGGTAATGGGATATTCTTTGGAAGGAGAAGGCCTTTCACAAGTAGATTTAAAAAAAATTGCCAAATATCAAATTAAACCGTTTTTGGCAGCGACTCCAGGCGTTTCAGACATTGTGGTTATCGGTGGAAAGGATAAAGAATATCAAATTATTTTAAGGCCGGATGTGCTTAAATCTTTAGGTATTTCAATAGCAAGCATTCAGAATGCTGTGGTCAATTCCAACATTCTGCAGTCCAATGGCTATATTAAAGATTATAACAGAATGTACCTTACCTTAACTGATAATGCGGTTGATGATTTGGAAGATCTGCAGAATTTAGTGATTGTCAATAGCCCAAATAGATTGGTTCGCTTAAAAGATGTTGCCAACATTGAAGTCAACGAAGTTAAGGAATATGTAAAAATCCTGGCTAACGGAAAGAACGTTCCCATAATAGCAGTTGTGAAACAACCCACTGCCAATTTAATTGATGTCAATAATACCATTGAACAAAAGGTTGCTCAACTTTCAAAAAGCCTTCCTAAAGGTGTCGTGCTCAAACCTTATTACAAGCAAGCAGATTTTGTAAACACGAGTATTTCCAGTATAAAAGATGTGCTTTGGATTGGATTGGTTTTGGCACTTCTGGTAGTCATTATTTTCCTTCGTTCCTTTTCGGCAAGTATGGTGGTGCTGTTTACCATTCCTGTTTCCTTGTCGTTGACCTTTATCATGATGGATGCTGTCGGTTATTCTTTCAATATTATGACCTTAGGTGCAGTTGCGGCGGCAATAGGTTTAATGATTGATGATGTGGTGATCATTATTGAACAGATCCATAAAATCCGGGAAGAGCATCCCGAGGAAAATATTGGCTGGTGCGCGCACGAAGCAATAACCCATTTATTTCCTGCAATGATAGGATCCTCGTTGAGTACATTGGTGATTTTTATTCCATTCGTTTTAATGACTGGAGTTGCTGGCGCCTATTTTCAGGTAATGGCTTTTAGTATGATTATTGCCTTAACCGCTTCATTTTTTGTAACCTGGCTTTTAGTTCCCGTTTTGTCTATTCTGTTCACCAAAAATAAATCCATAATTCGCAAGCATAAACCGAAGACTAAATGGATCCATACGGTTCTGGAAAAACCAATTATAGGAATTATATTCCTGGCGATATGTGTTTTGATCCTGGTTATTGTCCCTTCCCATTTACCGTCTGGCTTTCTTCCCGAAATGGATGAAGGAAGCATTGTTTTGGACTATAACAGTCCAGCCGGTACAACACTTGAAGAAACGGACAGAATGCTTCAAATTGTAAACGGCATTTTGGATACGCAGCCCGAGGTGGAAGCTTATTCGGCACGATTGGGAACGCAGATGGGTTTCTTTATTACTGAACCGAATAGAGGGGATTATTTGATAAAACTGAAAGATAAACGCAATGCAACAACAAGCGAGGTTTCCGATGAAATACGCCAACGTGTTGAGGAAGCTGTTCCACAATTAACCATAGATTTTGGACAGGTAATTGGGGATATGCTGGGAGATTTGATGAGTTCTGTTCAGCCAATTGAAGTCAAGGTTTTTGGGGATGACGTAAAAGTACTTGAAGAACTTTCAAAAAAATTAGCTGCCGAAATAGAAACCGTTCCCGGAACTGCGGACGTAAATGATGGAATTATTGTCGCAGGACCAGCATTATCTATTATCCCAAATGTGCCTGTTTTGGGACAGCTTGGATTAACAGTGGCCGATTTTCAATTACAGTTGCAAACTCAAATTGAGGGAACAGTGGTGAGCACCATGATTGATGAAGAACAAACTGTGCCAATAAGGCTGATTTATCCCGATGCATATAAAACATCTGTTGAAGATATCAAAACTACCTCAATATTGCTACCAAATGGTTCCAGCGTTCCATTGAACAATGTAGCCAATATTCAAATGGAAAAAGGGGTGGCCGAAATAAACCGGGAAAACCAAAAATCAATGGGAGTAATCACTGCCAGATTGAACAATAGGGATTTAGGCTCTACATTAAAGGATATTCAAAATCAAATTACGAGTAATTTCTCGCTTCCAGCTGGTTATACTATTGAATACGGAGGCGCATACCAGGAGCAGCAAAAGGCTTTTAAAGAGCTGTTGATGATCTTGATTTCGGCTATTTTATTGGTTTTTATTGTAATTCTGTTCCTTTTCCGAAGAATAAAAATTGCTTTAACCATTGTATTCATAGCCATTTTGGGAGTGGCGGGATGTTTATTGAGCCTCTATATAACAGGAATACCATTAAATGTGGGCAGTTATACGGGAATCATAATGATTGTAGGAATTATTGGGGAGAATTCAATTTTCACCTATCGACAATATTTGGAAATAGACTCATCCCTTTCACATATTGAAAAGATTGAATATTCCATCGCTGCCCGTTTGAGGCCCAAATTAATGACTGCTTTTGCAGCAATAATGGCATTGACGCCACTCGCTTTGGGAATTGGCGCAGGAGCACAACTTCATCAGCCATTGGCCATTGCCGTGATTGGAGGATTAATTTTTGCATTGCCGCTTTTACTGGTCGTTTTGCCTACTATATTAAAGATAATTAAAGAATAAGTAAAGGCTTATCAGCAAACTAAAATATAACTTTAAAAAAAAACAATCAGATTTGACTTTAGAATCCATTTAGAATTTGATGCTACTTTTATAGTTTAAGATTATAAAGGTGATTTATTTATTAAAGATTAGATTGACCTACAACAATCCACTAGTGAAGCATCTCTTGTAGAATTTAATAATAAAATTAGTTATGGAAAAAAAATTAATAAATAGAGTAGCTAGTTTAGGAATATTATTTTGGGTTATAAAAATATTTTCTACAACAGTAGGTGAAACTGCCGCTGATTATATTTCGGTAAACTTAAAATTTGGCTTGCCCAAAACCACCATTTTAATGGGCGTAATTACTATTATAGTTACCATTTGGAACTTTAGACAGAAGAAATACTATCCTCCTTCTTACTGGCTCCTAATTGTGTTGATGAGTATTGAAGGCACTCTAATTACTGATTTATTAGTTGATAATCTTGGTGTCTCTCTTCTGACCTTGGATGTGATTTTTACCATTGCAATGGCACTTGTATTTTTCCTTTGGTATAACAAGGAAAAAACACTTTCTATCCATTCAATTAATAATGATACCAGAGAAAAATTTTATTGGATCATTGTTTTAACAACATTTGCTCTAGGCACAGGAGTTGGCGACACCGTGTCAGAATATTTAAACGTAGGTTATTTGTATTCTTTGATAATTTTTGGTTCGATTTTCATTCTAGCCGGTATTTTATATTATACCAAAATAATTAAGGCTGTTTTGGCATTCTGGATTGCATTTATAGTTACAAGACCAATTGGCGCTTCCCTAGGTGATTTGTTTATTCAAACACCAAAAGATGGTGGATTGGGAATTTCAATAACAATAATAAACATTATATTTTTTACCGTCATTATAGCTTCAGTATTGTATTTGACATTAAAATCAAGTAGAGAACAAAAAATAGTTATTTAAATCTGCTACTAACTTTATTACCACTAAGTCTCTAAGGATGAAATATCTAATTGCCGAAGACGAGATTGATCTGCAACAATCAATAGTCACGTATTTGCAGCGCGATGGAAATTTATGTGAGGTCGCGTCAAACTATGAAGATACCTCAGAAAAGGTCGCACTTTATGATTATGATGTTATTATTTTAGATATAAATTTAATATCGGGGAGTGGACTTGACATACTGAAGTCCATAAAAAAAGAAAAGAAAGACGTAGGCGTAATAATAATATCAGCAAACAATTCCCTGACGGATAAATTGGAAGGTCTTGATTTAGGTGCTGATGATTACATAACAAAACCCTTTCACCTGGCAGAATTAAACGCACGAATAAATGCCGTTTTGCGAAGGGGAAAATATGGAGGAAATGAACTTATTGAATTTAATGAATTAAAAATAAATACACGTTCCAGAACAGCATATGTCAATGGAAGTGCTATCGCACTAACTAAAAAAGAATATGACCTTCTCGTATTTTTTGTGTCTAATAAAGGAAGGGTTCTTTCTAAGGAAATCATTGCGGAACATCTTTGGGGCGACGATAGTGATTTATTAGACAACTTTGATTTTATTTATGTTCACATCAATAACTTGCGAAAAAAATTGACTGCTGAAGGTGCAAAATATATAAAAACAGCTTATGGAAGTGGTTACAAATTTATGGAAGATTAAAGGTGAAAAAAAAGACGAGACTCATAAAAAAAACATCAAAAACCTTTCTGTTGACTGGACTTGTCCTGGCGATTTTGAGTTCCATTGCCTTATATTTTTATACCAGGAACCTACTTCAAGCTCAGGAAGAAGAAAGTTTATATTCCACCGAGGCGCGAGTTGTAAATGCCTTAAAAAATGATAAAATTGTTCTTTCATTCCCTCCACTTACAGAAATTATTAAAGTAAATCAAATTAGACCTGAAATATTAAAGGACACAATCATTTATGATCCTTCCCAGGACGAAATGGAAGTATTTCGTGAACTTAAGACTTTTGAGAAAATCAATGGTCAAACCTATCAAATTACTGTAAGATATTTGGTTGTAGAATCTGAAGATATTCTAATCGCAATTGTGTTTTCAAATATTGCCATTTTTGTTTTGGCATTTCTTTTTCTGTTCTATTTCAACACTGCCAGGAATATCAGACTTTGGAATCCATTCTTCAAAAATCTGGAACAAATGAAAAAATTCTCGCTATCATCAAATCAAGAATTGCAGCTTGTTGACAGCGATGTTTTGGAATTTTCTGAATTAAAAGAAGAGATCCTATTACTCACTTCAAAAGTTAGAAATGACTACGAAAATTTAAAACAATTTACCGAAAATGTTTCTCATGAAATGCAGACGCCATTAGCCATTATTCAGGCTAAGATTGACAATATCATCAATGAACATAGCATTAACAATAAGCAGTTTGAGCAAATTTCATCCATTCAAAAGGATATTCAGCGCTTAAAGCATCTCAACCAACGAATTAACGTACTCACAAAAATCGACAATAATCAGTTTATCAAAGTTGAAGATGTGAACATTACAAAGCTTTTGGAGGAAAAAATAGAAAACTTTAAGGAACTGGAAATTAATTACATTTCTCTTTCCTCGAATAATGATCTTATTGCTTCAATGGATGTTTATCTTGCTGATATTTTAATTAATAATTTGATTTCAAATGCCATTAAGCATAGTCCTCAGGAAAAAAAGGTTTCCATAATAGCAGAAAATCACACTTTGGTAATATCAAATTGTGGCCAAAAAGCCATACAGCATCCCGAAAGGCTTTTTCTACGATTCTACAGAGAGGTGAATTCGATGCAATCATCTGGGCTAGGACTGGCTATCCTAAAGAAAATCTGTGATCTTTATAACTTCGATCTTTCCTACAATTTTTCAGAAAGCCAACATTCCTTCACTGTAGTTTTTAAATAAAACACTTTAGATTTACTTAAATATATCTTTAGAATTGACGCTTACTTTTACTTTATAAATTTAAAAGAATAAATTATGAAAACAATTAAAGTATTATTGACGGTCCTGATAACCTCGGCTATGTTTAGTTTTTGTTCCGGACAAAAGGTTCCACAAGAAGTAACGGATGCGTTCTCCCAAAAGTTCCCAACAGCTAAATCTGTAAAATGGGATAAAGAATCGGACACAGAATGGGAAGCAGAGTTTGAAATGAATCAAATGGAATATTCTGCAAATTTTTCAGATGATGGAACATGGAAAGAAACCGAACACGAAGTGACAGAACAGGATTTGCCCGCCGCAGTTAAAAAAGCATTATCGGACAATTTTCCAGAATTCAAAACAGAAGAAATGGAGATGTCTGAAACAGCGGAAGGAACTGTCTATGAGTTTAAAATAGAGAAGGATGAAACTGATATGGAAGTTTCCATTGATGCTTCGGGAAAAGTTACTAAGCAAGAAATGAACGATGAAGAAGATGAAGATTAGATGGAGTTTTATAGGTTAATTTAGTAGTTGATTATTAAGGTGTCGTGAATAGCTATTTCTCGGCACCTTTTTAGGTTAATTAAAGAATTTCTTTAGATTTTCTTCAATTAAGATTAGAAATTGGTTTTAATTTTAGGTGTTCCTAAAGTGAACGACATAGACTGGAATATCAGGAATGATGGAAAGCCTGCTTTTATTTCTGCAATTGCCAATAAGGAGAAGAATCATTTTAGAATTTCAAATTCCCTTTAGTAACCTGAGTTACGTATATAATTGTGCTGTTTCCAAACCTTGTGTATAATTTGACTAAACCTACTGAATGAAGAATTTAAAATTAATTATTGTATTTTGTTTAATGGCCATTAATATATATGGACAAGATAAGAAAATCGACACCTTACAACAAAGGGAGAACACTCAGTTTAATTATAAATCCTTAATTATTCCTACTGCTTTAATTGGATATGGTATTGTAGGAATTGAGAATGATGGTTTAAAACTTTTAAACTCAGAAATAAAGGAAGAGATAACTGAAAATATTGACAAAAAATTTACAATTGACGATATTTCTCAATATGCACCTTTTTTATCGGTATATGGTTTAAACGTAATTGGAATTAAAGGAAAAAATAATTTTAAAGACAGAACTATTATTTTGGGTACTGCATATTTAATTATGGGAGCAACTGTTAATGGAATGAAAAAATTAATTCCGGTTGAAAGGCCGGATGGCTCAAGTAAAACTTCATTCCCTTCAGGTCACACTGCGACTGCTTTTATGGGAGCCGAGTTTTTATATCAGGAATACAAAGATGTGTCTATATGGTATGGAATTTCGGGGTATGTGGTTGCTTCTGGAACTGGCTTTTTTAGATTATATAATAACAAACATTGGTTTACAGATATTGTTGCGGGTGCTGGAGTTGGAATTTTAAGTACTAAAATAGCTTATTGGCTTCATCCTTTCGTAAAACGAACTTTATTCAAAGATAAAAACAAGATAAGTGGGATTGTAATGCCTTTTTATAACGGAAATGGATATGGTTTAGGTTTATCAATGTCATTCTGAAATAAAAGCTCAACAGTACAAATACATCAAACCATGGGCAATTAAAATTATAGGTTGATTTATAATTTCCTTATACTAATTGGTAATTGTTTTGCCACAGCACTTGTCTCTAAATTTCTAAAATAGAAACTAATATTAATGATCAAATTTTTTCTATTCTTTAGTTTAGTTCCTTTTATGGCTTTTGCTCAATCGGATAAAAAAACATATAAAGATTTTTTTACTAATCTTTATATTCAGGGAACGTATCAAAACGGCTATGTTTTTCCCACTAATGATTTTGTAAAAGGAATTAATGGTGAAAGTGAAACAATAAGTGCCTTTCATACATTTTCTATGAAAATTGCCAAGCAAACAATTGGTAAAAGCGAATGGGAACAGCTATATAACTACCCATATTACGGAATTGGGGTTTCTGTTTATGATTTTCATAATCCTGAAGAAATTGGAACCCCTATCGCTTTTTATGGATTTTTAAATGCTCCTTTTAAAAGGTGGAACAAACTAACGTTTAATTATGAAATTGGTTTTGGTGCAACATTTAATTGGAAATCTTTTAACCCTCTTACCAATAAATATAATATAGCTATCGGTGCAGGTCAATCATTTTTAATTGATGTCGGATTAAATCTTCAATACAATTTAACTGAACATTTCGACATTGAAAGCGGATTTATCCTGACACATTTTTCCAATGGTTCATTGAAAAAACCAAATTTTGGGTTAAATACTATTATAATCGAAAAAACCAAATGTACATAATCGAAAAACCAAATGCCCACAAATTTACCTAAAAGCAAAACCCGTTTAAATGTGATTTAAACGGGTTTTAAACTTTTAAGTTGTAATCTATTTGAAAAGCATTATATCGGTGTAAGATGAGTTATAATTGACACTGGTGTGCATTTCTACCTTCTCCGCCTCTGCAAAAGGATTACTGGTTAGAGTTCTATTCCCAACCCATTCACATAGCTCAATGATGGAGGATTTATTGGAAGTGAAGTAAAAGTACCTTTTATCCTCTAGCACGTTCAAAACATCAAGATAATCGCTCAGGTTCCAGTAGTTCTTATATGTGGTTGATTGGGTTTGTAAATATGGAGGATCAATGAGGAAAATTACATTTTCATTGTTTTTATGCTTTTCCACAAGTTCTTTGTAGTCAATACAAACAATTTCAAGGCCATCTAAATAACCATCACCTGTGTAATCATTAAGCCTAATACAATTGTAAAGAGTACTTTTTTCCAAGTCTTCATAATTCAAAACGTATTTCATACTAAATAACAGCGAAGAAGATAGAGTTATATAATCTGCATAGCCATACTTCGCCTCATGCCTTTTAATTAGATTTAAGATCTTATTCCGTTCAGAGTTGACAATACGCTTGTCTTTAGGTAAATTTGCCGTTACAGGCCGTAATTTGCCTAATAATTCATTTGTTTGAGGGATAGCAGCTATGCGCTCCCGGTAATTGTCAAAATCATTGTAATAAACTTTTGAATCGGGAAAATGATTCTTAACCGTATGCGCCAGTAATCCACTGCCTCCAAATAGATCAACATAAGTTGCATCCGGGGGATAATCGCTCAAGGCCTCTTTAAACCTTTTTAAGAATTTTCTTTTTTGCCCCATAAACGGAAGGGGCGCCGCTTTGTACACTTTCTTTTTCATTTTCATTTATTTAAATTATATTTGTAATCGCCAAACACAAATAATGCTACACGATATCGCAAGGTCATGTCCCCAGTCGATGTTGTATAGCATTATTTTTTTGTGTTTGGCGATGCAGAAAAATCTGGGGGCTTTTTTTTAAAGCCTACAGAAAGTGTAAAGTACTTAGTAGTGTGTATGTCCTTCGTTATAATTTTTAGGATTTCTAATTGCTTCAAAAAATAAGTCCAAGTACAATGATCTTATTGGCTTCTCATCGAATATGTATGTTTTTCCAGATCTTATTTCAACCATAATATTATACGTGCATTGCAAACAGTGATTAAGGCCTAAATGATGCCCTAATTCGTGATACGCTTTGAACTGAAGCTCGTACTCATTTGTTATTTCAGAATCGAGGGTAATTGTGCAAATCCCTTTATTGTGCCAGTGTTCACTTTTGGCACCGGGAAGGAAAAGGATCTTATCAATAGTGCCAATACGCTCCCTGGTTTCAATACCTCTCATTTCAGCTTCCAACCCAAAAGAGTCCAGCAGCTTTTTTGCCAAAGCTGGATTGTTGGATGCGGTATTTTGAGCTGAAGCAAAGCAGCCGAAAAAAAGGAATATGTAAACCAGGTGTTTCATCTTTGTGGGTTTGCTGCTTTAAAATCCCTCAATGCGGTGGTGATGTTTTTGGCCGCTTGCTTGGGGGTAATAGCGTAAAATTTGATTATTGCCGGGCGGGTCCTCAAGTCTTTAGAATCATCAGTGGTTTGAAGCACAAAGAAATACTCCCACTCCTTTACTAGATCTTTAGGAGCATCTACCATAAAGGAGTGTGAGGTTTCATTACTGGTTAAAGTGGCAGTGCCGCCTACTATACTTAAAACTGTAAGATCTCCCTGGGGAAAAACTGGATTTCGGGGTTCAACTTTTTGAGCCATACAAGATGTAAGGCTTAAGCTGAAAATGGCAATTAGGATTAACTTTTTCATTAATTTATATTTTAAATTATTGGCTCTTCGGTTACAGGTGGTACAAATTCCGCGAGGGTCGCTTTTGCCCACCCTTTATTTTTTACAGCTGCATTCATTTCTTCCTCAAAAATGAACCAATCCCCGTTTATGTCCTGAACGGGGTTAAAAAATTGCGAGGGTGCAAACGGTTGATTTTCTATTGAGTTCTTTTGGCCTTGTGTTATTTTATAAGCGTTCATTATTCTAAAATTGGTTTAATTGTGGTGTAATCGCTTAAAACCGAGTAACCTATACTCATAAAAGAAACTTTTTCATTCCAATAGTTATCGGTCGCGGCGGTCTCCCAGTATCTCGCAAGCATAAAAACTTTGGGAGGTTTCGCTAATGGTTGAGCGCTTTTTTGCGAGGCTCCGTTGTTCCTGTCTGTAATAAAGCCGTTTCTATTTATAGCGTTGTACCCTTGCAAAAGATAAGCCCCTGTACTACTCCAAATAGCGTGTAAAGAGGCTTGCCCCATTGTGCCAGCATTAGGGGCTATATTTATGTAATCATCTGCGCTTACGCCGTTATAATAACCGAAAACGCAACGACTGCTCGTTGTGACGAGAGGAACGTTCGGGGAAACCCAGTCGTAACCCGCGTCATCTAAGCCATAATTTACGTCGGTTTGCCCGTTAAATAACGGGTCGATATAGCCGTTTGTCCCGTTCGGTAAAACGCCGTCGGCGTCCCAAGTTAAACCGCCGTAAGCGTTCATTAATATTTTTCGTTTCCAGCAAATAAGTTTAAAAGGTATGGAGGCCGTCCCTTTTACTTTGGCGATAGCGGCTCTTTTTGCGTAATATCCCGAGGCTTTTATATCAATCATAAGCTGGTTATCGATATCGATTTGAGCCTGACTAGGCCAAGAGATACCGTTCGCCGTCGCAACGTCTAAAACGGCTTGATAATCGGCGTCGTAACCCGAGGCTGTATTTATAGTAATAGTTACTGTATTTGAAATCGCCTCTTGAATCCCTCCTATAAATAATTTAGCTGAAAGCGCAGGACTTGTTCCATCAGGGGTGTTTGCACCCGTCCAAGTGAATGAATCAAAAGGAGCTACGGATTTTGTACCTATAAGAGTGAGACCATTATAATACTCTACTTTAGAGGGAGTGCCTACTATATCACAAGTGATTACAACATCGGTATCACTGGCATATATACTGCTCTCGGCAGGTGCCGTAATGGCTATAGAAGCTGCAGGCGGTGGGGGTGCGCCCCCCTGTAACCTTCTTTTATGTAAATCTATTATTCTCATCTACTTATGAAATAATATTCAACATTAACTCCATCAGGACTCTCTACAATCATCTCCATATTTGTGTTTGCCACAAACCCGTTTCCTATTTGTGCTGCAGGGGTTGTTCCGTCTGTTTGATACACTACAGGTTCACTTGGAGCATTTATAAAACATCTCGCAAATCCATTTATAGCAAGTTCTTTAGTAGTATAACTCAAAGATGTCGAAGGAGCAGCATAATTATAATTATTACCTTCTGTATTACTTAAACTTAGTACATTCCCTGTTTTATTCAATGCAGCACCTCCGCCTATAGTTAAAACAGCAGAACTCGTACCGGTCATTTTAATTTTATAAAACTGCTTATTTGTAAGAGTGTACGTACCTCCAATAACCCCATTAATTTCCATAGTGGCGTCACCAACAATAGTAAGAGTAACATTACCATCAACATAACCTTCAAATTCAACCCAATCAGAATGTATTCCAGATGTTAAAGTAATAGTCACATTTGCAATGCATCTTAAATAATAATCCGTCCAACTCTCTTGTATAGTATTTGAATTAGATAAATTAGACACCCGTGTAAATGATTTACTTTCTTCTAAAAAATAATTCTTAGTGACACTTATTCTTGATAAGGTTTTGTAATCAAGCCTGTCCATTAATCCATACCCATTAGGTATTGGGGATTTAATGTCTTCAATCCCCAATGATTTAACTTCTAGCGCACTGGCTACTGGGTGTAGCATAAAAGTATAAATAGAGGCTAATTCATTAAAATTATTATAACTATTATAGGCATTTGGATATACTCTGTCACAAAGAATAACCATAATTCCATCAGTCACTTCTATAATAGAAGGATAACCATAAAAAGGGTTAAGGTTTGGCAACGGTCTTATAATTTCGTGCTTTAGCTTATAAGCCAATTCAGAAGTAAACACGTCATCAGGATTCTGCGTGTATATCCTAAGATAAGTTTCAGAATTTATTTCGTTAGGTATAAACCCTTCTCTTTGAGGTGAAACTACTATCAATCTCCCCTGAGAATCAATTATCATACTCCCTAAACTCTGTACAGAATGGTTAACATCTTCCTGAATATTGGTCATACCCTTAAAAGTAAAGTTCACACCATCAGTGGAATTATATTGTCGAAAAGACTTTTCACCTACTACACCTGTATTATTTCGGGTAATCATAATGCTTCTACCTCCTGAAATATCAACAATCACAGGTTCAGCTACAGTTTTTGTAGCATCGGTTATAATTGTAGTGCTTGTTGGGACTGTAGCAAAACTATCTGTACTTGTGTATAATTTCACTAAATTATCAGTGGCTGTTTGAACTGAGGTTGTAAATACAACAGATGTTCCACGTGTTAAAATATTACCATAAGCAACTTCAAAATCACTTCCTACAGTAGTAATATCAGTTTTAACGCTCCAAGTAGCCCCATTATCTGCACTTGTGATATAACTAAAAGAAACCAGTGGGTACTCACTTGGACTGATCATATTCGATATTGAGAAAACAATCACTACTTTTCCATCAGGCAGTAATTTCGGAATTGCACCCCTATCATCATATTCGTCATTGTAAATTTCAAATTCAGCACCAAAAGTTTTTCCCTCATCTGTGCTTATTTTACCTGCTAAATATCCATCGTTACCTTGGTGTGTTCTTTTAGTAGAAACACGATACACCATCAGTATATTTCCATTAGCCATTTTACATAACTCTGGTTGTGTTAATGAGTTATCACTTTCATAAACTGTGTAACCATCAAATATGTGTGCTGGATATTCAGAAATGTCGTCAATTGACGCCGGGGTATTCGCTCCTCTCATCCAAAACCCTAGCCCACCAATTTGATCAGTAGGGGCTAAATCTCCAACCGCTAAAGTGGAATCATAGAAATAATCAGAACCTTCGCTGTGAACATACCGGCGTTGCTTTGTTGCACGCTCCGCCAGTGGTATTGCGGCAAGCTCCAAGAGATCGTTCACAGGGGCAGAATAATGAAGCTCATCAAACTTTGAAAGCTTTTCTTTTTCGATTGCCGTATAATTTGCCTCGCTCAAACCTAATCCTTCCACTTCATCAACTTTTAAATCGAATAAACCTACATGAGCTGCCGCATCGGTTAAGTGAATATTAAAAGCTTCTTTTTCTGCTTTATTATTTAAATAATTTTGCAATAGTTCAATTGATGAAACAGGGATCTTTTCATCCTTATGAAAAAAGCTATCAAACACTGCCCAAAATTGCAATTGAGTAGGTTTTAAACCAGTTTTAAACCAGTTTTTTATTGTGTTTAAAGTTGTTTTTGCCATTTTAGTTTCCTGTATAAATTATATATGCCAGTGTGAAATAAGGCGGTCTGTTCTCATGTGCATATCCAGAACCTGCCGGTTTTGTTTTGGTTACTTCCCTGGCGTAAATATTACCATCATGCGAAAGTTTATCACCTGCATTTACACCACCTGCTTCATTACTGTAAACAGTATTCAACATATCGTGATCGTGAGATGCTAATTC
>Ga0307486_1000870_pt1 | contig 25352 bp, 21 predicted proteins | sample CBIW02metaG_FD_203663 | JGI IMG/M metagenome (GOLD analysis project Ga0307486, IMG submission 203663) | Sea-ice brine microbial communities from Beaufort Sea near Barrow, Alaska, United States - CBIW 0.2 | ecosystem: Environmental > Aquatic > Marine > Coastal | place: USA: Alaska | collected...
ACCATCTCGCCCGCGCGCTGCTCGCTGGAGACATTAGAGACGGCGACACCGTACTGGTTGCGCTCGCCGCTGACGGTGACTCCCTCACGGTAACGTCCGCGCCGCCGCTGGACTGACCCTCTTTCGCGAGAGGTGTGGGGGGACGGGATGGGGGGACGCTCAGAAATGCGGGTTAGCCTTTTGTCATGCTTGCTACTGTGATTCATGGCGAACGGGATGTTCGCCTCGAAGATGTTCCTGACCCCGTTCTCTCCACCGGCGGCGATGCCATTGTGCGCGTCGTCGCAGCGTGCGTCTGCGGCTCAGATTTGTGGCCCTACCGTGGTATCACGCCCACCAAAGAACCCCATCGCATCGGTCACGAATTCGTAGGAATCGTCGAGGCCATCGGGCCAAATGTATCGAAAATCAAGGTGGGTGACTTTGTCATCGCCCCGTTCTACGACTGCGATAACACCTGCACTAACTGCCAGAACGGCGTAAGTGCGTCGTGCCTAAATGGAGCCTGGTGGGGTAGCGACGATAAAATGGGTGGGTTCGCTGACGGCGCCCAGGGCGAGCTCGTGCGCGTGCCGCACGCCGACGGTTCGCTCGTAGCTACCCCCGAACAGCCCGACGACGCGCTCCTTCCGGGGCTGCTCAGCCTCGCCGATGTTATGGGCACCGGCCACCATGCTGCCGTCTCGGCGGGTGTAACGCCGGGCAGCACCGTTGTGGTTGTCGGTGACGGCGCTGTGGGCCTCTGCGCCATCCTGGCCAGCAAGCGCCTAGGCGCTAGCCGTATCGTGGCCATGTCTCGCCACGCCGATCGCCAGGCCGTGGCGCGCGAATTTGGCGCAACGGATGTTATTGCCGAGCGCGGCGATGACGGGATTGCAGCGGTCAAGGCCCTGTTCGACGGAGTGGGCGCCGACTTTGTGCTGGAATGTGTCGGCACGAAAGAATCGATGAACCAGGCCATTCGTTCGGCACGCCCGGGCGGCATGGTGGGCTACGTGGGTGTTCCCAATGGCGGTGCCGAGTTGCCCATTCGCACCCTGTTCGGAACCAACGTGGGCGTGAACGGCGGCGTCGCATCCGTTCGCAGCTATGTTGAAGAGTTGCTGCCTGAAGTGCTCTCGGGAAAGATCAACCCGGGCTTGGTTTTCGACCTGCAGCTACCCCTGGCCGAGGTGGCCGAAGCGTATGCCGCGATGGATGAACGCCGCGCCATCAAAGTGCTGCTGCGCCCGTAACGCCCGCTATGAACCAGCCATATCTGTGGGGAGGCCTACTGACCTTTGCCGTGGTCACCGTTGCTGTTCGGCTATTCGTCGGCCACCCGCTGCTTCGTTCGCGATCGGTGCGCGTCAAGAAGCTGGGATCCGCAGTGGCATTCGTGAGCGGGCTGCTGCTGGTCTTTCACTGCGCTGCCATGTTCTTTGGCCCGTGGATTAACGCCCTACCGCTCTTGCAGGCACCCGCCGATATGGTGCGGTCGATGGGCGTGGGCAGCGAAATCGCCTACTGGATGCCAGCCGCATTGTTGGTGGTGGCCTGGCGGCGCGTGTGGTGGCCGGCCCTCCTGGCCATGGTCGTGGCCATCGTTGGCGTGGGGGTCACCATGTACTGGCCGTACCCCCTCGTCGTGCACCTGGCATGGCTCACCGCCATTATCGTTCTAGGTTCGCTGATTCCTACAGTGCTGCTGCGCAGCCCGCGAGCCACGCGCTAGCTTTGACCTAGTCGTTGGCGAGGAGTAACTCTGCCAGCGGCTTGCGAGTGCGGGGCGCGATTTCGCGCTCGCGCAATTCGGGGGTGAGGTCGGCGGCTTTGCCGATCACGCCGAGGGCTGTAACGGTAACGACGGCCTGGTCGTCGTTGAGGTCGAAGGCCGTGGCGATAGCTGCCCCGTCAAAACCACCCATCTGATGGGTGTGCAGACCCTCGTGCTGGGCCTGGATGGTCAGATGCGCCACCGCCTGGCCAAGGTCGTAGCGTGCCCACGGGTTCTCGCGGGTGTCATCGATGAAAAGTTGCGCAACGCTCACAATCAGAACGGATGCTGCATCCGCCCACGTCCTGTTGAACCCCCTGAGCGCATCATGGATCGTGGCAAAGCTGACCGAACCGCGACGCGCCACAATGAAACGGGCGGGCTGGTTATTGCTGGCTGAGGGGGCCCAGCGGGCCGCTTCCAACACGGTCGTCAGGGTAGCTTCATCGATGACTGCGGTCGGGTCGTAGGCACGGGGGCTCCAGCGCTCGGCCAAAACATCGATAAGCGGTGCCCGGGTGTCGGCGCGGCGGCTGGCGTCAGTACGGCTGGTGGCAGTGCTGGTGGCAGTGCTGATGTCAGTGGTGAGGCTCATTGTGATTTTCCTTTTATCGGACGGGCGTTGAAGCGTGTGTTTTGGAAGGCACGGGGCGTCGCTGACCCATCTGTTATAACGTTGCAGCGTGCGCACTATTCCACGACGGTCCAAAAAGTACTGGGCGCGGTCGCTGGTGGCCGTTTCCATTCCCCTCGCGCTGCTATCCACGCTGGCAGGCTGCAGTTCCTTCTTTCCCGAAAATGTGACGCCGTCAGAATCCGCGGCGAGTCCGGTGCCCACCGCATGTAACCAGAGCGACGCCAAACTTCGGTGGCAACCCAAGCAGGAGGCGCAGCCAGCCGTGCTGGGCTATCGCACCATTATCGCCACCGCAGAGGGTCGCGAGAGCACGGCAGACACCCCGCTGGGTTATGAAGCCGAGGTGACCAGCGATGACTTTCTCTCTCCTGCTTACTTCGAAAAAGACTGGGTTGATTTTCTGTTAGATGAATATGGCCGCACGGGTCAGTCCACGACCGACTCCGCCGCCAGTTCCGCCAACTCCGACGGATTCTTCGATTCGGCGACCCTGAAGGATCCGCCCGTCGGCGTGTCGATTATTGGCTATCAGGTCGGTCAGGTTCGAGTGCAGTTCAGCCTGGAGTGCCGGGGCGAAGAGGTGGGTTCTGGATGGTTGACAACGACCGGAGGCAACCTGCTCACCACACTCATCTACTGCGGTGACGAGAAGGTTGTCGCGCCCGGCACAGAGAACGAGCTCTATCTCAACGAACTGCACTCGTACTGCCCGGCATCCTGAGCGCGCCGACCATCCCGCTGAACTACTTACCCTGTAGGCGGTTTCGCACTTCGCGACGCAGCACCTTGCCGAGCAGGCTGCGCGGAAGATCCTCGACCTCCACAATGCGCCGCGGCACCTTGTAGGCCGACAGCCGTGTGCGGCAGTAGTCGCGCACCGCAGTCACGTTGAGTTCCGCACCGGGCGTGAGCACCACGGCGGCCACTACGTCTTCGCCACCGTTTGCGCTCGGCAGCCCAACGGCGGCGGCGTCAACGATATCCGGGTGAGCGAGCAGCGCTTCTTCGACTTCGGAGGGGGATACGTTGAACCCTCCGGTAACGATGAGCTCTTTGATCCGGTCTACGACCGTTATAAACCCGTCGGCGGAGACCCTCACAATATCACCGGTGCGTAGCCAACCGCCGGGCAGGAGTGCCTGCGCACTCTCGGAGGGGCGATCCCAGTAACCCGAGAAGATCTGCGGGCCGCTGACGAGAAGTTCGCCCTCTTCTTCGAAGCCGCGGTCAATCGTGGGGTTCTCGGGGTCAATGACGCGAATATCCGTGCTCGGAAACGGCACCCCCACCGTTCCAGGGCGACGGCTCGGGCCGATCGGATTTCCGGCCACAATCGGCGAGGCTTCGGTCATGCCGTACCCCTCCACCAGCAAGCCCCCGGTTGCACTCTCCCACCGTTCCACAATCGAAACCGGCAGGTTCATAGCGCCAGAAATTGCAAAGCGGATGCCGGCCAGGCTCACTTTTTTCTTCGCTGCCGCAGCGACCAGACGGTCATAGATGGGCGGCACCGCCGGCAAGAACGTGGGCGGTGCATGCTTGGCGGCGTCGAGCACGAGCTTTTCGTCAAACTTCGGAAAGAGCACGAGGCGAGCGCCGATGCTCATCGCGAAGGTGAGGCAGAGGGTGAGGCCGTAGGCGTGAAACATGGGCAAGACGCCGTAGACGGTTTCGTCGCCCGGGTGAAGCCCTGCTACCCAGGCAAAGCCCTGGGCTGCGTTTGACCGCAGGTTGTAGTGGCTGAGAATAGCGCCCTTCGGAGCACCGGTAGTGCCGCTGGTGTACTGCAAAACAGCGGTGTCGGCCAGGAGAGGTCGCTGGTGGGACGGGTGCAGCTTGCGGGCGGCGACGACCGTTTCCCAGGCAATCGCTTCTTTCCCTGGCCTGCTGGTCAGGGCCGCGCGTGCTTCTCGTGCCTTGGTGATCGGCAGGGTGAGGGCCAGCCTCTTTGCGAACGGCATGGCCCGCGTGAGGTCAACGGTGACGACATCTTTCACCTGCATGTCTTTGGGAAAAGCGCGGACCGACTCGTACACCTTGTCCCAGACGATGGCCACGCGGGCGCCGTGGTCCTCAAACTGGTGGCGCAACTCGCGGTCGGTGTAAAGCGGATTATGCTCGACCACGATGGCACCGAGGCGCAGCACAGCATAGAACGCCACCACGTGCTGCGGACAGTTGGGCAGCACGAGGGCTACGCGGTCGCCCGGGCTCACTCCGAGTTTGCGCAGGCCGTTTGCGGCGCGCGAGATCTGCTCGCCGAGCTGTTCGTAGGTAGTGGTGGCGCCGAAGAAATCCAGGGCGACCGCGGGCGCGAAATGCTCGGCCGAGGTTTCCATCATGTCGGTGAGGGTCTCGGTAATTTCATCGATCGTGCCCGGAACCCCAGGCGCATATGAGGTGAGCCATGGGCGATCTGCGAAGGTCACGACAGTTCCCGGGTAATCGCGGCGACAAAACTGTCGATGTCGTCTTCGGTGGTGTCGAACCCGCACATCCAGCGCACCTCGTTTTTGGAGGCGTCCCAGTCGTAGAACCGAAAGGACTCGCGCAGGCGGTCGGCGGAGCCCTCAGGCAGAGTGGCGAAGATGGCGTTGGCCTGGGTAGCCTGGCTGAAGGCCAACCCGTTTATGGTGCCGTTGTCGAGTTCACGCTCCAGCGCGCCGCGCAGCCGGGCCGCCATGGCGTTGGCGTGGGTCGCGTTGCGCAGCCACAGGTCGGTACCGAGCAACGCAATGAGTTGGGCCGAGACGAAACGCATCTTGCTGGAGAGCTGCATGTTCGACTTGCGCAAAAACTTCAAACCGGTGGATGCTTTCGCATTCAGCACCACAATGCACTCGCCGAGCATCATGCCGTTCTTGGTCCCGCCGTAGCTGAGCACGTCGACACCGGCATCCCTGGTGAAAGCCCGAAGCGGCACGCCGAGGCTTGCAGCGGCGTTGCTAATACGGGCGCCATCCATGTGCAGCGTCATGCCCTTGGAGTGCGCATGGTCTGCGATGGCGCGCACCTCGTCGACGGAGTAGGCGGTGCCGAGCTCGGTGGTTTGCGTGATCGAGACGACGAGCGGCTGGGCGCGGTGCTCATCGCCCCAGCCCCAGGCTTCCTGGTCGATGAGGTCGGGGGTCAGTTTGCCATCGGGGGTCAGTACTGGCAAAAGTTTCACTCCGCCGATGTGCTCGGGCGCACCGCCCTCATCGTTGTGAATATGAGCAGTAGCTGAGCAGATTACGGCGCCCCACCGCGGCAGCATCGACATGAGGCCGGTGACGTTGGCACCGGTGCCGTTGAAAACGGGAAAGGCTTCGACGCCGTCACCGAAGGCTTCGACGAAAACCTCCTGCAGTCGAGCCGTGTAAACATCGGCACCGTAGGCAGTCTGGTGCGCCCCATTGGCTTGCCCGATCGCCTCCAAAATCTCTGGATGAATACCGGAGTAGTTGTCGGAGGCGAAACCGCGGGAGTTCAGATCATGGAGTTGAGTCACCCCCCTATCCTCTCGCATTCATCTGGTGGTCTGCCCGGGCAGAGGGGCAATTTAGCGTTTCAAGGCGTCGCGGAGGGAGACCCGGGCCCCCATGCGCAGCAGCGCATTGGAGTAGATGCGCGACCCGATCACGATGACGAGCATGGTTGACAGTGCCAGAACCACCAGGGAAAGCACGGGCTCCCACCATTCGGCCTCACCGAGGAAGATGCGCACCGGCATGCCCACCGGGGCCGAGAACGGAACATAAGACATGATCGCCAGCACCAGCGGGTTGTCGTTGAAGAAAATGACCAAGAAGTAGGGCACCATGACGAGGAACAATACCGGTGAGGTCGCCGAGCCCACGTCTTCCTGCCGAGAAACCATCGACGCTGTGGCCGCATAAAGCGCTGCGAGCAGAACAAAGCCGAAGGCGAAGAACACGGCGAACCACACGATGGCCGGGCCGACATCGGCCAGGAGCACGCGTTGCCCGGTGACCGCCAAGCCGATCGAGACGAGCAGACCAATCGACACGATCTGGGCGAACGCCATCAGGCTGTTTCCGAGCACCTTACCGGCGAGCAAAGCTCGCACCGAGATGGTCGACATCAGAATCTCCACAATGCGGGTCTGTTTCTCCTCGACAACACTCTGGGCGATGGTGGCGCCGAAGGTGGTCGCCGACATGAGAAAAATGATGCCAAAACCGATGGCGACCAGGTAAGCAAGAAAACCATCTTGCTTGGCCGGGTCGAGAATTCTCACGTTGGGGCTCACGCTGAGCGCGCTAAGCACCTCGCTCGGCGCTGATGATTCGGCAATTACGGTGATGCCCAGAACGGAGTCGGCCCGTGCGAAGGGAACAACGGCCGCCTCGACGGTGCCATCGCTAACGAGCGCTTCGGCGTCGGCGATGGTGTCGGTCTCCACAATGTCGAAGGCATCGGCCTGTTCGACGACGCTGATGGCGGTTCCCACCGCGGCCACCTTTGTCAACGTGGTGTTCTGGCTGAGAATGCCGCCGACGATAACCGAGGCCATCGAGATAAGCAGCAGAATTCCGGTGGCGATGAGAAAGGCTTTGCTACGCACCCGTGCTGTGATCTCGCGGTTAGAGACCAGCCAGACGCCCTGCATAAAGGTAGGGGCGGTGTGAACGGGCCTGGTGGCGTTGCTCACGAGATAACCTCCTTGAAGATGGTGGCGAGGGACGGCCGCAGTTGACTGAAGCTGTAAACGGCGCCCAGAGTGATCGCACGCTGCAGTACGGCCTGGCTGGCAGCATCCGTGACGCACTCGAAAACGGCGTAATCGCCGTCGAAGTCGACACTGGAAACGCCGGGAACTTCGCGGATCCAGCCGACATCTCCCGCAGTGCGAATTTCGAAGCGTTCCCTGCTGTGCTGCTTGCGCAGCGTCTCGGGGGAACCATTCGCGCGAACCTTGCCGTCGGCAATGATGACGAGGTCGTCACACAACCGCTCAACGATATCCAACTGGTGCGAGGAGAACAGCACGGGCGCGCCCTGCGCTGCGTAGCCTGCCAGCACGCCGGTCACGGCCTCTACGGCTAACGGGTCAAGACCTGAAAATGGTTCATCGAGAACCAAAAATTCCGGGTCGTGTACGAGGGCTGCGGCAATTTGGGCTCTTTGCTGGTTGCCGAGCGACAGCGACTCTACGGTGTCGCCGGCCCGGGCGTCGAGGTCGAGGCGTTCCAGTAGGTCACTCGTGTTGCGGCGGGCGGATGCCGGGTCCAGGCCGTGCAGGCGCGCCAGGTACACGAGATGCTCGGCCACTTTCATTTTGGGATAAAGGCCGCGCTCCTCGGGCATGTAGCCGAAGCGGCGGCGATCATTGGCAGTAACGGGGGCGCCGTCGATAAGCACCGTGCCGGAGTCGGGCGAGAGCACACCGAGAATGATGCGCATCGTCGTGGTCTTGCCGGCACCGTTCGCGCCAACGAAACCGGTCATGCGCCCGTCACCAACGGAAAAACTCACGTCGGTAAGCACCTGCCTGGTGCCGTAGCGCTTGTTGACGCTCTTGATATCGAGCATTCGTACCCCTTCGTTGCTTCTTAGGTTTACGCTAGCGCGCTCACCGGCGCTCGGGTATCCGTCGGCCGGGGGAGTGTCTCCGCCCCACGGGTGAAGGCGCGGCCGCGTTAGTCAGCCGATGTGACGCCGGGCACGACGAGCCCGTGCTCGTAGGCAAAGACCACGGCTTGGATGCGGTCCCGCAGACCAAGTTTGAGCAGCACCTTGGAGACGTGCGTTTTGATCGTGGCCTCACCGAGAAACAGGTCGGCCGCGATTTCGGCGTTGGATCGTCCCTGCGCGAGAAGAGTGAAAACTTCTCGCTCCCGATCGGTCAAGTCGTTCAGAGGTAGCGGTTGCTGGGCGCTGGCCATAGCCCTTTCAGTGGCGGCGGCTGGCGCGGCTGCGGTCACGCACCGTTCTATTACCCGCCGCGTCACATCCGGAGCCAATAGGGCGTCGCCGCGGGAGAGAACCTGCACCGCTTCAATGAGTGATTCCGGGTTGGAATTCTTCAAGATGAATCCACTCGCGCCGTTTTGCAGGGCGGAGAAGAGGTAATCCTCACGGTCGAATGTGGTGAGCATGAGCACGGCAGAGTGAATTGCCGGATCCATCACGATGGCGCGAGTGGCGGCGAGCCCGTCGCTGCCGGGCATCTGCACGTCCATACAAATCACGTCGGGGTCGAGTTGTTGGGCCAGGGTCAGCCCTGCTGCGCCGTTCGCCGCCTCACCAACCACGCGGATGCCTGGCTCAGATTCCAAAATAATGCGAAACCCCGCCCGCACGAGAGTTTGGTCATCGACCAGCAGGACACGAATGTCGGAGGCGCTCATGCTGGCGCGTTTGCGTTCGTCGGAGTCGGAATGCGCGCGTCTGGACTAGAAGGCGCTTCAGGGCGGGCTGGCGCTTCTGGCCCGACTGGCGCATCGGTGCGCGGGAGGGCTGCGAGAGGAAACCGAGCGCGCACCAGGTAACCGCCGCGCGGTCGAGCCCCCAGGTGTAGCTCGCCGCCCACGGCGGCGACCCGCTCCTGCATGCCCCGATGACCGAGACCGCGCCCGCTAGCAGTTGCAGTAGTCGTAGCAGCATCGGCCTGACCGGTTGCTTGAGGACGGCGCCGGGGTCCAACTCCGTTGTCAGTGACCTCCAACTCAACGGCATCCACTTGGTAGCGCAGTCGCAGGTCGCAACTGGCGCCAATGCCGGCGTGTTTGCGCGTGTTGGTGAGGGCTTCTTGAGCGATGCGATAAATGCTGAGGCCGATGGTGGCCGGAACCGGTCGTTCGGCGCCCACGGTACGTATAGTTACCGGCACGCCAGCAGTGGCGCTCTCGCGGGCCAGCTCCGACAACTGTTCAAGGCCGCGGGTGCTCGTGCTGGTGTTCGCCGCCTCGTCGAGCGTTGCATTGGCATCGTCGTTGCCTCGCAGCGACCCGAGCATGGTGTGTAGCTCATCGACGGCGCTGCGGGCACTGTCTTCGATGATTCCGAGGGCCGCCGCCGCTTGTGCCGGGTCGCGGTCCATAATGCGACGGGCGGCACCGGCCTGCACTCCCATGAGCGAAACGTGATGGGCGATGACGTCGTGCAGTTCCCGGGCGATACGTACGCGTTCGAGTGAAATGGCCTGGCGTGCGCTGTGCTCCCGTTCAGCGTTGAGGGCCAGCGTGCTGGCCTCCAGCGCCGCCGCATTGCGCGCCGAGCGCCACGCAGAATCGCCAAAATACCAGGCAGCGCCAAAGTAGAGCAGGTTGATGAGAACCTGCAAGAATCCGAACGCCGCGTAGGCGGAGAAGAGCCCGTCTCGGGAGAGCTCGGGCAGCGTGGTGGCTTGATTGGCCTGCACAAACAGTTGGCTAATGAGCCAGGTGAACATACCCGCCACAATGACGATGCGCGTCCAGGAAGCAAAGGTGCGGTTGCGACTGGAAGCTCCGACCGTAAAAATCGCCGTGTAGAGCGAAATATTGGAGAAGAGCACATCGCCCACGCCAAGTATGGCTCCCCCAGCGAACGTAATGGCCACCAGAAGGGCGACCACCTCGGGCCAGCGCCGCCGCCAGATCAGGGGCAGGGTGATCAGCGGCACCCAGACCATGACAAGCCAGACCGGCGACTCCGCAAACGCTCCGGCGCTACGACCTAGCGACACGCTCAGGGCGGTTCCGGCAGCCAGGCCGAGGGCGATCCACAGATCGATGCGTGCTTCACCCCGGCTCGGTCGTGGCCGACGCCAGTTCTCCGCGAGTGACTCAGCCAGAATGCTCATGCTCCCACGCTAGCGTGCTGCTGAACAGCGAGCGCTAGCATCCGCCGTGCGCAGCGAGACGTACTTTCGGACATTTTCGCGACACGTCGTTATTGCCTGACTCTCAGAGCGGAGTGTTGCGAAAATCTCCGAGTTTATGACGCGGCGCTGTTCCAAGACTGTTCCGGAGTGCTCCGTGCTACGGATGCCTCTGGTGCACGCTCCGGCGGCATAAAAGGGGCCCGGTCAGCTTGCCGAGCCCCTCACCGCGCTCGTCTTACGCGGTCGTGCGGCGGCGACGTTCGATTAGGAGTGCTGCGCCGAGTAGCAGCAGGAGTGCTGCAATGCCGATCGGTGCTGCTGCGGCAACGCCGGTCTCGGCGAGGGTGGGTGCTGCCGCTGCCGCTGCCGCTGCCGCTGCGGTGTTCGCTTCATCAACGTCGAACGCAACGGCCTGCACGGCAGCCGAGGACTGGCCCAAGATGACAAGAGTGTGCGACCCCGAGCCGAGCAGGCTGAGCATGGAACTGCTCAAAACAATCTTCACCTGATTGTTAGCAACCGGGAACGAACCGACGAGAACGGGGCTCGAGTAGGCGTACACGTCCACGAACGAGTCATTCGACGCCCAGGCAGCCGTGGCCGTGGCGGGCTCATTCCGATTGAGGTCTCCGGCAGGCAGACCCGCGGATGCCGCGGTTCCGACGGTCACGTTCTTGGACGCTAGGTAGGCTGCAAGACCCGAGGAATCGGCAACCGGAGCGGCAGCAGCTGCGGCCTTCGGGGCGGTGACGGCGGCGGTGCGTTCAGACCGTAGAGTCACCGGAAAGTAGCCGTCGGCGCTAACGGTGACGATGACGCCAATACCGTAGTTGACGCTGCCCACCTCAATGGCGTGCGTGTTGCCGGTCGAAGCGAGCGCGCCTCCCATGCTGTCCTGGGCTTGGAACCATTCATAACTGAATTTTGCTTCTTCGGGCCAGCCATCCGTGGCGGCGGTGACGGTGCTGCCCACCAGCGCTTCGCCGGTGACGCTTACGGTGCCCGGAGCCATGCGCAGACCGGCACGGAAGGAGTAGGTGCCGGTTTCCCAGGACAGGCTGGACACCGCTGAGGCAGAGCCGGCCATGTTGTCGATGGTGTTGCCGGACAAGGTGCTGGGGCGCGGAGCGGCGACGCCGAAACTGATGAGTTTGCCGTTCGGCTGGGCTTCGAGGAAACGGGTCAGGTCGGCGAGCTCATAGTCGCTGCCCTGCGCGAATTCCGTTCCCATCTGGTTGCTCGTAGTCCAAATCTGGCTCAACGATGCGGTGTTCTTGCCCTTTACCGCCTGTGTCGAGGCCAACATAGTGTAAGAGAGATCTTGAGGGTCTTCGCCGTAAGAAAAGAACATCGTGTAGTCCGCCGGGGTGTCAGAGAAAGTCGTCCATGTCACATCACCCCGACTAATGCTGGTGCTGAGATTGTAGTTGAGAATGCGCTCATAGCTGTCGTCGACCGCGTAAGAGACAGCGTCGCCCGGCTGCAGCACCAGACCCGCGCTGGAGATTTCCACCTGAGTTGTATCGCCAGATACGTGCCAGCCGAGGGGATTAGTTTGCGCGGGCCCAATGTCGGCCTCGAACACGTCGGGCTCGTCAAGCGGAAGGTAGTCAGCATTGGCGTGGGCCGGTGCGGCGGCGACAAGCGACAGACCACCAACCAGGGCCAGGCTGAGGCCCGTGGCGAGAGCCCGGGAGAGTCGTGTACTTTTCTTGCTTGAATCCACTGTTGTGATGCCCCACTCGTATCGATTGATCTGATCGGTTGGGGGCCGCCCGGCAAGAGATGCAAGGTTTAGTCACAACAAACTGTGGTGCTGCATGAACCCCCTCAAGTAGCCTACGGAAAAGTGATACGCACAACGGATTCTGGCCAAACTGGGGGTAGTGACGGGCGCTAAAAGCGAGTACGCGTCAGTTTTACGGGGTGATGGGCGCGAGTACGATCCGGCTGCCGTTGACGGATGCCGCGGTGTCGCTCCACAGTGCAACAACCCGGGTAGCCAGATCGCGCTCCAGCCCGTCGAGGGAACGAACGACGAAAATCACCGTTGCAGCAGTGTCCCCGGCTTTTGTGAACCCTTGACCGACCGCGCGCACCCAGGTTTCCGCCGCAGATTTCACCGTGGCGTAATTTGCACCGCCTGCTATCGGCTTATCAACCGACACGCTCGACACAATGGCGAGCCGGCCTGCCGGTGAAGCGAGCAATTGGGCATTGAACGCCCGAGTGGTGTTACGCAGGGTAGTGACAACATGGGAGTACAGGAAGTCCCAGTCCGCATCGTTTTGGCCGGCCAGTCCGCCGCCACCGCGCCAACCCCCCACCAAATGAATCAGCCCATCAATTGGGCCGCGCTTCGCGGCTACCTGTTCTGCTAGAGCGGTCACCGCAGCAAAATTCGTCAGGTCGCACTCGTAGAGTGCGGCCTCGGAAGCGACCGCCCGCACCGACTGCAGCCGTTCCTGGTTGGAGCCGACGGCGACAACGTGCGCGCCGGCAGTCGCCAGGCCTGCCGCGACCGCCAGGCCGGCCGTGCTGGTCGCACCGGCGATGAGCACGGTGCGACCAGCAACGGACGGGATAGCGCTCACTAAGCGACCGCGCTGGCAGTGATACCGGCCGTCGAGGCGATGACCGTTTTCATCTTCTTCTCCAGGGCCTCAAAGAACATCGACAGCGGGAATTCGTCGTCGAGAACCTGATCGGTGTAGCCCTTGGGTGCCCCAGCCAGAACCTCAAGCGATAAGCCGCGGGTCCAGTTCGAGGCTGGGTTAGCCGTGAGGGTTTTCGAGATCATGTCGTAAGCAGCGAGCCAGTGCGCTTTCTTAGGGCGATCAATCGACGCCCAATACAGGTCGTCGATCTCCTTCCCGAGGGCAATGACCACATCGGGCACGGCCTTCCAGTCAAAGGTGAGTCGGGTATCGGTCCAGTGCAGCGCGCCGTGCTGGTGTAGCCAGGCGAAGAGCAACTGGCCGCCGAGACCGTCGTAGTTGCGCACCCGGCTGCCGGTGATGGCGAATCGAAAGATGCGGTCGAAGATTACCGCGTATTGCACCAGCTTGGCGTGTTTGCGGGCCTCGGGACTCGCCGTCTCGCTGCGTTCAATAATGACCGATTCGCGGAAAGCGGTGAGGTCGCAGCGCATCTCCTCTAGTGAATACAGAAAGAATGGCATGCGCTGCTTGATCATGAACGGATCAAAGGGCAGGTCGCCGCGCATATGCGTGCGGTCGTGAATGAGATCCCACATCACGAAGGTTTCTTCGGTGAGCTTCTGGTCATTCAGCAGCGCGGTGGCGTCTTCCGGTAGGTCCAGCCGGGTGATTTCGGCAGCGGCCTGAACTACGCGGCGAAAACGTGCCGCTTCGCGATCGGCGAAGATCGCACCCCAGGTGAACGTGGGAATTTCGCGCATGGCCACCGTCTCGGGAAACAAGACAGCCGAGTTGGTGTCGTAGCCAGCGGTGAAGTCGAGAAATCGAATGGGCACGAACAGTTTGTTCGTGTATTCAGCTTCGAGTTCATCAATAAATTCGGGCCAAATAACTTCGATGAGCACGGCCTCGACGAGGCGATTGGTGCTGCCGTTTTGCGTGTACATGGGAAACACCACGAGATGGCGCAAACCGTTCACCCGATTCTGCTGTGGCTGAAAGGCCATGAGCGAGTCGAAGAAGTCCGGGACGCCGAATTTTTCGCTTGCCCAGCGGTCGAAGTCGACCGTCAGAGCCGCAAGGTAGGCGGCGTCGTGGGCAAAAAGCCCCCCAAGTTCATCGATAGCGGCAGTGATAACGGCAACGGATGCCGCAGCATCTGTGTGCGCCTCGGTGTCTTCGATCGAACCATCCTTCGCCTGCACCTGCTGCAGGGCGGTGGCTGCCGCCTTCAGGCGCAACCAGGCCGGATGCGTAGTGACGGAATCCGCAGTGTCTTCGAGAACCTCGGGCTCTCCGACCACAGCATTAGCTCTGTGTGTGTTTTCAACAAATATCGACATGGGAACCTCCCGTTCTCCTGAGCGCCGCGGTTGCGACTATGTGTACGCCAAGGCGTTACTTCAGAATATCGGGCGCCGGGCGACGTTTTCTTGCAACCTTTCGCAACGGATGCTGGCTCAGGCGAGGTATTCGCGCTCCGAATCGCTATTTTGGCGCGAATCCGAAGTGAATCACCGTCTTCGCCGACCGCACCCACCCTTCACACCGTCAGGTGGGAGGGCAGGTTGGCGCATAACTCCTGCAATCTCGCCGGTGATTTCAGTTATGCCCCGTAATTTCAAGCATCCCGTGAAGATATGCCCGAAATTGTAGGAGTTGCGCGCATCTGCATCTGCGTGCGTATCTGCGTCTGCGCCGGCCGGCCGGCCGGGCAGGCTCAGGCACGGGTCCCGGGCCGGAGGCGTCGATCAGGCTCGCGCGAGGACCTCCGAAGCTTGCGAGTTGGTGTCTGTTGCGGTGGAAACCGCGTCGTCGGCGAAGGGTTCGGCCGTTCGCGGCGCGTTGTAGAGCGTTTCGTTGAGAATTCCCTGTCGCTTGGCCACGATGGTGGGAACCACGGCCTGGCCGGCCACGTTCACGGCGGTGCGCCCCATGTCAAGGATGGGATCAACGGCCAGCAATAGTCCAACGCCAGCCAGCGGCAACCCCAGCGTTGACAGCGTCAGCGTGAGCATCACGACAGCGCCGGTGGTTCCCGCCGTCGCGGCCGAACCGAGTACTGAGACCAGAACGATCAACAGGTACTGGCTGAGGTCGAGCTGGATGCCAAAGAACTGGGCCACAAAGATGGCGGCAATGGCCGGGTAGATCGCGGCGCAGCCGTCCATTTTTGTGGTGGCACCGAGGGGAACGGCAAACGAGGCGTACTCGCGCGGGACGCCGAGGCTACGCTCGCTCACCCGCTGGGTGAGCGGCAGAGTGCCAATGGACGAGCGCGACACGAATCCGAGCTGCACCGCTGGCCACACGCCGGAGTAGTACTGCTTAATGGAGAGCCCGTGTGAGCGAATCAGAATGGGGTAAACCACAAACAGAACGAGGATCAAGCCGATGTAGATGGCCACCGAAAATTTGCCAAGCGAGCCGATGGTGTCCCAGCCATAGCTGGCCACGGCGTTGCCGATAAGCCCGATGGTGCCCAGTGGCGCGAGGCGAATGATCCACCAGAGTACCTTCTGAATGACGGCCAGGGCGGATGCGTTGAGCGCGAGAAACGCTTCAGCCGGCTTACCGACTTTGAGCGCGGCAATGCCGACGGCAATCGCGATGACCAGAATCTGCAGAACGCTGAAGTTGATGCTCGTGGTAGCGACGCCCTCGGCAACGGAGGTGTTCGCTCCGAGTCCGAGGAAGTTCTTCGGGAACAATCCGGTTAAAAAGCCCCACCAGCTGCCCGAGCGCCCGGTGTAATCCTCGGGCGTGCCAAGGCCCGTGCCCGCACCGGGCTGGAGCAGCACGCCAAGGCCGATTCCGATGGTGACGGCGATCAAGGCGGTAATGGCGAACCAGAGCAGCGTATTCCACGCCAGCGAAGCGGCGTTTGAGACCTGGCGGAGGTTAGCGATGGAACTTACGACGGCAGTGAAGATGAGGGGGATCACGGCGGTCTGCAACAGCGCTACATAGCTTGAGCCAATGGTCTGCAGGGTCGTGCCGAGCGCGTTGGGGCTTTCGCTGGTGCTGCCCAGTTGTTTTGCCAATAGCCCCAGGCCCAGCCCAATGACCAGGGCCGCGATAATCTGCACTCCAAAGGACCGCACCCACCGGCCGAGCCTGCTGCGAGTACGAGTGTCGATGGTGGAAGTGTGCGTTGTCATGCTTTCAAGCTAGGCGGGCTCTTGCTGCGCACCTATTTGTTCTACGCCGTGTTACGTCGACCCGGGCATGGCACGGCCTCAGCGTTACTGTCACTGGCGCTTTGACGGCAGGTGCTGATGACCTCGCGTTCGAACAGTGTGGTGCCTGGATGATCGTTGGCCGCAACGGGAAAGTAAATCATCAAGGCCCATAAATCACGGTCAGGCTTTACAGCTCCACGAAGGCTCCGGCTGCTGGCCCGTTGTGTTCAACGACGTAGGCGACCACGAGTGCGCGGCTCGCGATCGGGTTGCCCCCGATGAGTTTGGGCAGAGGCTGCGCGGGCAGCACAGCGGATGCACGCCAGGTGCCGCCCGCGCGCACAACGGCCACGGGTGCGCCGTTGATCGTGAGGTGGATGTCGGCGGTCGAGGCGGCTTGAATCGTGCCGGTGACGTGCACCAGCGACGCACCCTCATTCAGCAGTTCATCAGACAGGACCGCCGAAACTGAGATGGTCGACGCGAGCGGTTCAGAAGTCGCCCTGATCTCGCTCGGGACCGCGCAAGATTGTTGTACGACGTCTGTGAGCAACGGCGGCGCCAGTGGTGCGGCCTGTCGCAGCGAGCCGGCCGCCTCAAAGGCCAGGGCGTACGACAGAAGGTTGTTGTCGTCGTACGCCGCCCCGGCAATGGTGAGTCCAACCGGCATGTGAATGTCGGCCATCACTCCCATGGGGATCGTGACGCTCGGGATGCCGAGGTGGCGCAACACGTAGTTTGCGTTGGAATAGAACACACCGTTCTTCCAGGCCAGATCTGCGGAGTCGACATTGATGTCCGAATCTGCGGGGGCAACATCGGCGTTGGCAGGAAAAACGATTCCGTCGAGCCCCGTGTCGCGCAGCCAATTCTCAAAGTACACAACGCGCATCGTCTCGAGTGCGCGCAGTCCTTCAGCAAAGCCTGGGAGGTCGGATAGATCGGGAATACCACTTGCTGCCAGCGCTACAACGTCGCGGTAGCGGTTCTCGTAATCCGCCACCTCGGAATACCGGTCGGGTAGGCCGCCCGGTGGGGTGGGAAAGATTTGGGTGTGGTCCACGGCAGCGAGCTCGTTGAGGGCGGGATCGTTGTTGAGGTGAAGGAAGGTATCCCAGCCGTGGGCAATGAATTCGTGGAACTCATAATCCATGAAGCGCGCTGGCAGAATGCCCAGTTCGCTCAGTTGTTCGCCGCCGGGCGTGGAGCCTTCGTACTGTTCCACAACCGGCAACGCCACCTCGACGACGGTGGCCCCGAGCGCTTCAAGCCGCACTCTGGCATCGTTCCACAGGGCGAGAATCGATGGTCGTACCTCGATGGGAAAAGCCGGATCCTGGCCCAGGTACATTCGGGGAACACCGAATTTTTTGCCCACCAAAGCGCGGTCAGTGGGCAGCGACGGGTAGCTAACTGGGCGCACCGCGGATGCTATGGGCAGCGGCACGATGTTCTGATGCCGCCAGAAATCGCCCTCGGTCCGCTCGTCGTCGGCGACGATCACATCCAGAACGGCGAGCATGTCGGCCATGGTTCTGGTGTGCGGAACGACCACGTCCCTGGTGGGAAAAAGCGGCCAGTTGCCACGAATTGAGATGACGCCGCGGGAGGGTGTGTAGGCGCAGAGCGCATTGTTGGAGGCGGGGCTTCGGCCCGATGACACCGTCTCCTCTCCGAGGCCCAGGGCGGCAAAGTTCGCCGCCGTCGCCACTCCGGAGCCATTCGACGAGCCCGATGCGTAGGCCGCCGCGAGAAAGTTGGAATTGTAGGGGCTTTCGGCCCTGCCGTAGAGACCACGCTGCATTCCCCCGTCCGCCATCGGCGGCATAGTGGTCTTGCCGATCAGGACTCCGCCGGCAGAGCGCAGACGAGCCACGGTAAACGCATCTGCGGTCGCCACGACATTCTTGAACGCCGGTGAACCTCCCGCGATGGTGAGCCCCGCCACCATATAGCTGTCTTTGACCGTGTACGGAATTCCTTCCAGCGCACCCGCGTGGCCGGTGCGGCGTCGTTGGTCAGAACGGGCAGCTTCGTCAAAAATATGCGGATTCAGTACGGGAATGGAATTGAGACGGATACCGGACCGGTCGTAGGCACCGATTCTGGTGAGATAGCGGCCCACCAGTTCAACGCAGGTAACGGTGCCAGCGTTCAGCGCGTCCAGAATCTGCGCGATGGAGGCCTCGAAGAGATTAAACGGTGACGACATTGTGGTGTGCTCCCTCGCAAGCGATCCTGCCGGGGTGACCTCGTCACCAGAGTCGGCACCGACTATCTGCTCGGAAGTGTAGCTTAGGCATCCATTGACTAGATTTGTGAGTCGGTGCAAGCTGTCGACCCCGCTGCTTCGTCGAAGGCGGCACTGGCTAACCAAACGTGCATTCTGGATGCTTGCTGCACTCGCGCTCTGCTCCTATTCGCCGATCAGGCGCAGGCCGTTATACCAACAGACGGCGCGCAGCCAGTCGTCGTCGAGCCGGGGTTCTGTGTCGCGCAATCGGTCGAGCGATTCCAGCTGGTGGGCATACGGGTAGGGAATGTTGGGAAAGTCGCTACCCAACACGACGCGGTCGGGCATGTCGGCCAGGCGTGACAACAACGCGGGGTCGAACGGCGCGAGTTGTTCAAAGAAGTCGGTAAACACCATGGTGGTATCGAGGTGGACCCACGGGTAGGTCTCGGCGAGATCAAGAAACTCACTATATTCCGGGGCGCCCAAGTGGGCCACAACAGCCGTCAACAGCGGATGCCGAGCCAGCACTCCCGCCAGGTTGTCCGGTCCGGTGATTCCGGGCCGGGCCACCGGGCCGCTGCCGACATGAATCACGACCGGGATCGCGGCGTCGGCGAGCAGGCCCCACACCGGGTCGAGCACGGGCTCGCGCAGGTCGAATGCCCCTATCTGCGCGTGAATCTTGAACACCCGCGCACCGCGGTCCAGAGCGGAGTGCACCTGATCGAGCACACCGTCTTCCGGGTAGAACGTGGCGCTCGGCACGCAGTCGGCATGCTCCTCGGCCAGGGCGAGCGAGAAATCGGTGAGAGCGGCGGCCATGCCGGGGCGATGAGCATACGACAGCGCTGTAAAGCGACGCACACCGAGTCGACGAATGGTTGCCAGTCGCACGTTCTGGTCATCGCGATAGTGGATAGGCCACTCCTGCCCGATCTTCGCTTCGATGACATCGAAGTGTGCCCACACTCGGCGCAGCATGCGATCGGGCAAAAAATGGGTATGCAGGTCGACCAGTCCAGGCAGCCCGAGCCCGCGCCACCAGGCCGGAACGTCGTCGTCGGTAAGCATCATTGACTCAGTGTGTCAGGCCAGAAGCTGCTCCGGCCGTCAGAGCCACGTAGCTGCCGTTTCCAGTCACATCGGCGAGTCACCACTGGCATCCGGGTCATTGCAGGGCAGGCATGACCTCGCGTTCGAACAGCTCTATGCCGGAACGATCGTAGGCGGCTTCGGGAAAATAGTGGATGGCGTAGCCGAGACCGAGTTTTTTCATGGCGCCAAGACGCCGAACGATCTGTTCGGGCGTTCCCACTCCCGCGGCGCTGCCGCTGCGATACTCTGCCATGAAATTTTGTGCGCCCTCCACCCCGAGATAGGGCGTTACGCGCGCTTCGATGGCATTGAGACGGTCTGCGACCTCTGCCTCGGTCGAGCCGACCACGGTGTTGTAGTTGGCGGACCGGGTGATGGCCGCAAAGTCGGTACCCTGCGCCACGCAGTGTTCGGCCAAGAGTGCGCTCTTATGCGCAAAGCCCTCGGGGGAGCCATCAAAGTTTGTGTAATTGGCGTACTGGGCAGCAATGCGCAGGGTAACTTTCTCGCCGCCGCCGGCGATCCAGAGGGGAATGCCACCCTCCTGCAGCGGAAGTGGCCGAAAAATGGCTCGATCCATTTGATAATGGGTGCCGTCGAGGGTGGCGGTTCCTGTTGTCCACGCCTGCTTCATAATCTGCACGCCCTCATCAAGCCGCGCCAGGCGTTCGCCGGCACCGGGAAAACCGTAGCCGTAGGCGCGCCATTCATGCTCGTACCAGCCGGCGCCAATGCCCATCTCGATGCGGCCGCCTGAAATAATGTCGGCAGTCGTCGCCACCTTCGCCAAATAACCCGGGTTGCGGTAGCTCATGCAGGTGCACATCTGGCCGAGGCGCACCCGGTTGGTTGTGGCCGCGAAGGCGGAAATCAACGACCACGCCTCATGTGTCGCTTGCGCGCTCGGCACCGGCACGGTGTGAAAGTGGTCGTAGACCCAAATCGACTCCCACGAGCCAGCATCGGCGTGCGCGGCCAGACCGCTCATTGTTGCCCAGTGATGCGCCGGGTCGATCCCCACCAAATCGTGGCGCCAACCCTGGGGGATAAAAAGTCCGAATCTCATGAAGTCATAATACGGCGCAGCTTCAGACCGAAACCAGGCGATACTATCGAGCCAATGGCCCACCGAGAGGGTCACCGACAATGAGCATGAGGTTGCGCGTGGATCCGCTGTCATTTCTGGGCATCCTCACCGAAATCCTCACCGTGGTCGGGCTCCTCATCGGGGCCACTCTCTTCATCGTCGGCCTCGCCGTGCGTGGCTTTAGCGGCCAGTGGGTAAAAACGGATGCCGTCATCTCCGCGTCGTCAGCGGGCACGGTCATCCGCTGGTTCGACAATGTCGGTGACGTACATGAAGGCGAGGCGACAACACCGGAGACTCATCATCTTTCGCCCGGCAGCGACGTGGTTCTGTGGTTTCGTCGCCGTTCCCCAGAGCGCTGTCGAACCCACGACCCAGAGCTTGATGGCAAGGGGTTGCGCCTAACCGGGATCGTGCTCCTTGGCTTGGGCGTCGTGGCTGGAATTATCGGTATCGTGCTGATGTTTCTCTAAAACCCGGCTAAGGAAAATCGCACCCTACCCCGTACTGTTAGAATTTGCACTAGTGACCGTGGGGCACACGCGGTCACGGAAGTGCAGCACGTTGCCAAGGGGGCGGTGACCGACGCTGTGGTGGGTAAGTTGGGGATTTTCTGGCGCAGTGTGCGTGTGAACGACCGCACCACGCCAGCGACCTCAAGAGCGCTTGTCCGTAGGGCCGCGCTGAGAGTGTTCGTGACGCGATCGACCGGTCTTGGCCTCATTGCCGTGATTTTGGTCAGCACGTATCCCCTGGTCGCTGCTACGCCCAAGCATCGGGCCGCCGCGATAGGTTTTATGTTTGAAGGCCTCACTGCGGGCGTGACGAATGCCGCAGACGTCACCCTGTCCACTGGGCGCAGCGCTGCGGACGGTGTCGGGACGCAACTGATCGCCGGGACTGCGGTTGTTACGGCCAGCGTGCAGACCGTTGCCGCCGTCAACTTTCTGGCCGAAACCGCACGGCTAGCCGTGGCGGCAGCGGTACTGGCGGCGACGGCCGGGTTGGCCCAAGAAGCTCAATCTGCATGGTCCGAGACCGTTGACGCGCTGATCGATGATCCGTGGGCATTCGTAGCCGACCGGGACAAATTTGCCGACACCATGGACGAAAACTTCTCCCGAGAAAAGGTCTGGTCGAACTCCATAGCCAACTTTCAAGGTCTGCTCGGTGCCCTTGGTCCCGGCTATGACGTCATCCTCGGCGGTTTAGTGGAATCGGCGAGCATTGTCGGCTGGAAAGACAATGCCACTTTGTATCCGGTGTCGTCGATTCAGGATGCCGGACTGCGAAGAAGTGCTTTTCTTCGCACGATGGCGGAAATTGGGCTCGGATCCAGAATTCCCCTGGATGAGCGCAATAGGCGCTCGGACGAGGACATTCAGCCCAAGGACGTTACTGCCCTTCTGCTTGGTATGGGGCAAGTCGATACTCTCGGAGGTAAAGACGAGGCGGTTATTCGCGTGATGACGCAGCCGGGAGTGCATCCAACGTTTACGCTTATTATCCCCAGCACTCAGAAATGGCTCCCGTGGGATAGTCAAACCCCGAACGACACCATCGGAAATCTCACGATTATGCACGGTTCGAGCTCACTCGAACGTGTGGCAGCTGAGGCCCTTAATGAGGCAATGACTGCCTACTATGACCAGAGCGTCGGTGTGGACCGGGCCACAGTCTTTAACGCAGAGGTCATGGTGGCCGGATTCAGTCAAGGCGGAATCACGGCAGCGGCTTTTGCTGAGAGTCAGAGCGGTACGTACAATATCGTTCAAGTCCTGACAGCCGGATCGTCGACAAGCAACTTTGATATCCCTCAAAAAGTTAGTGTCATAGCTTACGAGTCTGATCCGGTGGGCAGCTTTGACGGCCGGGCCAATCCTGATGCTTGGGAGACCATCACTGCCAACAACGGCGGCGGCAATGGTTTCGGCTCTCACGATGTTCTCCGATATGCAAAGTTGGCAGATTCGCCAGTGGGCGCACCTCAAAGGAAGAATAATCTCAGTCTGTTCCTCGGGCTGGGCGCTGACAGTGTCATCTCCGACTACTACGCCATCAAGGAATCGAAATGAGACTCGCTGTTGTCCGCTTTCGCCTACGCCGAACCGTGATCTTGGTTCTTCTGGTCGGTCTCGGTGCGGTGGCGTTCGCTGGGTGCGCTAACTTGCGTGGGGGGCAGACGGTGGATGCTGCAACAGCGCGCATTGAGGTTCTGGCCGGTGTTGCGTCAGCGGAAGTGAGTCAGGTTTCGTCCTTGAACGGCTTTACTCGCAACCGATCCACCTTCGTGGAAGTCACCCTGGAGCGCGGATATCACATTGAAGATTCTGAAGCTGCTCTGGAGTGGGTGGTGCGCACTGCTTGGTCCGTCAACGGGCAGAAGCCCACCAGCGGGCTTTGGGTAGGGTTTGTCGATGCGTCCGGTGAGGCCGTTGACTGGGACTGGGTGTCGGCGGTCAAGGCACTCGGTTACGAGTCGCCATTCGTGTTCGATTTCATCGAACTCACCGGAAACCTTTCCTTCGATCCGGCAGACATCGGCGACAGTCTCGGTTCGTGGCCGGGCGAGGTGCCACAACTTGCCGACGGCGTAATTCTCGCCGACTGACGGGCTCCGTTTACGTTGTTGCGTTCGCATCGCGTCTCATGGTGGTCCCCAGTCCGCGCTGATGAGGCCATACCCTGGGCCGAGTAGGCAGTGGTAAAACGCGAAACACGCTCGGTAAGCGGCATGATGGGGGTATGAGTCGAACCGTAGCCGGAGCACGCGTACTGATTACCGGAGCTGCCAGTGGTATGGGCCGTCTGTATGCCGAACGCGCGGTGGCGGAGAGGGCGAAGAGCGTCATTCTCTGGGATCGCGATGCGTCGGCGCTGGCCGCAACGACGGCGGAATTGACGCAGCGTTCCAACGGTCGCACCCAGATCGCTTCTTATGTCGTCGACATCGCCGACCTCGGCGCGATTGCGCAGACCGCGCAGCGGGTGCGCACCGAAATCGGCGACCCGGACGTGGTTATCAACAACGCTGGAATCATTCGTGGCAAGTATTTCTGGGAACACGACAATGGCGCAGACACCCGTCCCACCATGCAGATCAACGCGCTCGCACCGATGTACATCGCCCGTGAGTTCTTGCCAGCAATGATCGCCAGCCCGCGTCGTGAGTCCCGCATCGTAAATATTGCATCGGCCGCGGGCACCCTGAGCAACCCTCGCATGAGCGTCTATGCGGCTTCCAAAGCAGCGCTGATCGGCTGGAGCGATTCGTTACGGCTCGAGCTCGTGCAGCAGGGGTTTGGCCAGGTCAAAGTGACCACCGTGTGTCCGAGCTACATCGACACCGGCATGTTTGCGGGTGCTCGCGGGCCGTTGCTTACCCCGTTGATGTCGCCGGACTATGTCGTTGATCGAGTCTGGCGGGCAATGCTTGCTGGCAAGCCGCAGTTATTGCTGCCGTGGACCGTTGGACTGTCGAAGGTTCTGCGCGGGGTGCTACCCCTGGCCGCCTGGGATGTCGTAGCGGGCAGGGTTTTCGGCGTTTATCGCTCGATGGATCGCTGGGTCGGTCGCAGCTAACGCTCGCCAAGACGGCAGTGGCGTGACGAACCGCCCTCAAGGGGTGACAGACTGTGAAAATAAGTACGTGCAGCGTGGCGACCTACGGGTTCGTCGCCAGGGCACCGTACGGCCGCCGTCAATACAGACGTGCACCGAAACAAATGGGGACACCATCGCTACCACGCAGCACCACCATGCACCGGATACTCTGCTTAAAGTCCTCGGAAATCGAGACGCGCTAGCCCTCGGCTTCGGAGCCATGATCGGCTTCGGCTGGGTCGTGTTGACCGGCGGCTGGATCAACGATGCCGGAACGATGGGCGCCATTGCTGCCATGATCGCCGGCGGAATCATCATGTGCATCGTCGGTCTCACCTACGCTGAACTGACCGCCGCCATGCCCAAGGCTGGAGGCGAGCACAACTTTTTGCTGCGAGCGATGGGGCCGCGCTGGTCATTCGTTGGATCGTGGGCTATCACCGGCGGCTACGTCACCATCGTTGCATTTGAGGCCGTTGCTCTTCCGCGCACGGCCGGTTACCTCTTTCCCAATCTCAGCCATATTCCGCTCTGGCAGATCGCTGGTGAGCAGGTGTACCTCACGTGGGCGCTCGTGGGAGCCCTTGCCGCCGTCGTGATCACGGGCATCAACATCCGTGGTGTGAAACTGGCCGGTGTCGTACAGACCTTCGTCGTACTCTTTCTGCTCATCGTGGGGGCCATGCTCGTGCTCGGGTCGTTTACCGGCGGCTCGACCACAAACATGGAGCCATTCTTCACCGGCGGCATGGGTGGATTCTTTGCCGTACTCGTTGTGGTGCCGTTTCTGTTCGTGGGCTTTGACGTCATTCCGCAATCGGCCGAAGAGGTCAACATAGCACCGCGCCAGATCGGCAAGCTCGTGGTTATCGCTGTCATTCTGGCCACCATCTGGTACGTCATGATTTTGCTCACAACCTCCTCGTCCATGTCGGCCGGTGCTATTGGCCAGACTGACATCGCCACAGCGGATGCCATGGGCGCCCTCTTTGGCAGCGACACCATGGCCAAAGTGCTCATTGCCGGTGGAATTGCCGGCATTCTCACCTCGTGGAACTCGCTGCTGCTCGGTGCCTCGCGCCTGATGTTCTCTATGGCGCGCTCTGGAATGCTGCCGGCCTGGTTCGGCAAGCTGCACCCCAAGTTTCGTACCCCCACCAACGCGCTCTACTTTGTTGGTGCTCTCTCGTTCGTTGCTCCGTTCTTTGGCACGCAGATGCTCGGTTGGCTGGTTGATTCCGGTGCACCGAGCATCGTTCTGGCCTACCTGCTGGTAGCCGTGGCAT
>Ga0307486_1000871_pt1 | contig 25338 bp, 19 predicted proteins | sample CBIW02metaG_FD_203663 | JGI IMG/M metagenome (GOLD analysis project Ga0307486, IMG submission 203663) | Sea-ice brine microbial communities from Beaufort Sea near Barrow, Alaska, United States - CBIW 0.2 | ecosystem: Environmental > Aquatic > Marine > Coastal | place: USA: Alaska | collected...
GAGGATCATCGCCGCGCACACCATCGACTCCAAGATCGCAGAACTGATCGACAGCAAGTCGGGTCTGGCCGCCCGCGCGTTGGACGGGGCGCCCGAAGAGGACCAATCTTCGTCCACGAGCGTGCAGCTCGACGCGCTGGTCGGACTCCTCTCCGACGCGCTGGTCGCCAAGGGACTCGACTAAAGCCAGCCGCCGATGCCCGTGGCACCTGGCATAAAGGCGGATGAGTTGGCCGATACGCCGGGTTCTGTCGCGAGTGAGCCAGCGATCGACATCTGCAACCAACTAGCGCTAAAAGACCCGGTATATACGACTATCGGTGTAGTTTGACCTATTGCCGCAACCAGTTGTGTTGCGAAGTTTTTGCGAAGTTCTTCCACCTTGAACGTCGAGCCGCGGAGCGCGCTAGGCGGCACTTCCACCGCAGACTGAAAAACCCTCTGTTGTTCCTCCCATCGCGTCAAACACCCGGGTGTTATGACCAAGCTCCGCCCATAGACCGCGGAGTGGCAATCGCCGGGTAGTTGATTTGGTGTCAACCCTGCGACATCCTTTGCGCAGGTCGCTGTGTACGCGACCGCATCAGCAGCTCCTGCGCGTGCCGTGCATTCTTCACGTGGCTCGTCACCATTAGACCTCGCCTGGTGGATCGCGGATATCGCGATGCATGTCAGTCACCACTGTCGACGTAGTGCACGGATGCCGATTGGGTGGGCACCTCGCACAGTCCCGGGCCTGCAACAAGTACAAATCGACACGAGGCTAGCCCTCAAGGCCCCCTGCCCTGAATTGTGCGATCAGCTCGAAGTGGCTCAGCGCAACCTCTACTCGGTCTTGGTGCCGCGGGGAGCCGTCGACGGGATACATGGTCACGACCCCGCCGAGTTCCGCACTTCAGAAAAACTCTGCAGTGATGCTGGGCCGAAGGCGCACGCGCACATCTGGGAGCTCAAACAGCGTGAGTGCCCTGTCAGCTGGTGTCGTCTGACGCCAAGGAGACTGCAGTATGGCATTTAGAGAATCTCTGTTGCGCGTACATCAATGCCGGAAGAGCCGTGTCCAAGGCTTTCTCGTTCGTTGCTGTGGAGCACGAATCCCCTTTTAATTGTCTGAAGGTCGGACTTCCTACAGGTGGCATATGTGACGTCTCACTAGGGTGGGTTCAAACGCGAATCGGTTCAGAACCGCGGCTTGTCGCACTTCGAGATGACGTCGCGCTTCATGCTCCCCGGACATTTCAATCCTCTCTGACGCGAACCGGAATGTCGCATGCCAATGTCGCCATGCCATGTAAAGTCCTTGATACAGATGAAGTTGCGAACAGCAAGGGATAGGGCAACATGACCGATTCGGCAGAGCTATCGAAGACGACGACTGCGCGGATCGTGTGGGACACCGCTGACAAGTACCTGCGCAATATTGTCGACGAGGAGGACTACGGCGACTACATCCTCCCATTCACCGTCCTGCGGCGTCTGGAGTGCATGCTCGCCGACAGCAAGGACGACGTCATCAAGTACGTCGATGCCATCGCCAGCATGCCCCAGCACCTCATCGACATCGCGGTCAAGGACCAGTTCGGCCAGGGTTTCTACAACGTCTCTCCGCTCGACCTGGCGACGATCGCGTCGGTCGACGACAACGTGGACAAGTCCCTCAAGAGCTACATCGACGGCTTTTCGAACAACATCGCCGACATCTGGGTCTTGTTCGACTTCCACCGGCGCGCGAAGGTCCTCGCCGACGCCAATCGCCTGCACGCCGTCGTCAAGCACTTCTCCACGCTCGACCTCAGCCCGACAATCCTCAGCAACACGGGTATGGGCGACGTCTTCGAGGACGTCATGTACCGGGCCTTCAACAAGAAGGGCAAGGCGGCGGGCAACTTCTACACGCCGCGCGACGCGATCCGGCTCATGGTCGACGTGCTCATCAGCAACGACGACGACACGATCGCCTCCGACCACGCCGCTCGCTCGGTCTACGACCCGACGGCAGGCTCCGGAGGGATGCTGCTCATCGCGCAGGAGGCGCTGAAGCGAACCAACGAGAAAGTCGACGTCACCCTCTATGGCCAGGAGCTCATGCCCTCGGCGTTCGCGCTCGGCAAGGCGGACCTGCTGATCCAGGGCGGCCGCCCCGATGCCATCAAGAAGGGCAACACCCTCGTCGAGGACCTCTACGAGGGGCAGACCTTCGACTATGTGCTCTCGAATCCGCCGTTCGGGATCGACTGGGAGGTCGAGGAGGAGTCAGTGCGTGGGCAGGCGAAGACCCCTGGCTCGCGCTTCAGTCATGGCTTGCCCGGGACATCAGACGGACAGATGTTGTTCTTAGCACATTGCGCGTCAAAGCTCAGCCCTGCGGGCAAGAACGGTCAGGGCGGCCGCGCGGCGGTGGTCTCGAACGCGTCGCCACTGTTCAACAGCGACAACGGGCCGAACTCGATCCGCCAGTGGCTGCTCGAAGAGGATCTGATCGACGCGATCATCGGGCTGCCGACGAGCATGTTCTACGGCACCGGCATCGCGACCTACGTCTGGATCCTCGACGCGAACAAAACCTCGGAGCGCGAAGGCAAGATTCAGCTCATCGACGCTTCCGGACAGTGGGACTCTCTGCACAAACCCATGGGTGAGAAGCGACGCAAGGTCGGCAAGCGGCATCGCGCCCGCCTATTGGAGGCATACGAGGCGTTCGAGTATGCCGATCCCACGATCTCGCGTGTGATGGCCCGCGAGGACTTCATGTTCCGCGACGTCCCCGTATACAAGCAGGCGCGCTATTCGACAGGATTCAGCGATGAGGCGGTCGAGGTCCTTCGTGGCCGTCGTGACTTCACTGAAGACCACGTTGCCGTCCTGCGTTCGCTCGACGACACGGCCTGGAACGACCTTCCGAAGTCGTTCCCTTTCGCTGCGAAGGCCGCTGGGCTGAAGGGCCCCGTGGGGCTGATCGACGCCGTGATGAAGGCGATGGGAGTCGAGGACGAGTCAGCACCGCTGGCCGTGGACCGCAAGGGCAAACCAGTGATTGTCTCGGGGTGGAAGCTCACGGAGCGGGTACCGATGAGTGAAGACTTCGACGCCCACATGGCGCGCGAGGTCCTCCCGTACGCACCCGGGGCACAGTGGGATGAGAGTAAGGCGAAGCACGGCACCGAGATCCCCTTCACACGGATCTTCTATGTCCCCGAGGAGCCGCGTGCTCTCGTGGACATCGACTCAGACGTGGAGAGAATCATGGGAGAACTCGCCAGGATGTTTGGCGAAGTGAGTCACGGATGAACGCGCGCGAAGTCGCGCTGGGCTTCCTTGCCGAATGTCGTGATGATCTTCGGATCCCGCTCAATGCCGAAGAACGCGCCGCTCGGCCCGGCGAGTACCCCTACTGGGGTGCGAACTCTATCCAGGGATACGTCGATGCGTTCCGCGTAGATGGACCCACCGTCCTGCTCGGTGAGGATGGTGCTCCGTTCTTCGACCGCACCAAGCCGGTGGCGTTCTTCGTCAACGAACCAATCTGGCCGAACAATCACGTCCATGTGCTCAAGCCGCTCGCCAAGACACACGGTCGATGGTTGATGTATGCGCTCAATGCCGTCGACTACTCGCCGTACGTCAAGGGCAGTACGCGCGACAAGCTCAATCAGGCAGAAATGATGACCATTCGACTGCCATGGATCGGGTTCGAGGATCAACGCAAGATCGCGGACTACCTCGACTCGGAGACCGTTGAAATCGACGCAATCCTGGGCACGCTCAAGACCCTTGACCAAGTGCTCCGTGATCGGGCGAGGGTTGCTCGGACCAGGACGGTCTTTGGCCTCGCAGCAGGTCAGCGCCACGGCGCTGCTGATGCTCACTCGCCATTGTCGGGCATCCCTGACAGCTGGGACCGCACGAAAATCGGCTATGACTTCACAGAAAGCACCGAACGGAACGGCGACGACCCGCCGGGTCCGCTGCTCTCGATCTCCGAGTTCCGGGGCGTGGAGCTTAACACCCGCACAGAGGGCCAGCAGGCGTCGCTCGACGTCTCGAGGTACCGGGTGGTGCGGCCGGGTCAGCTCGCGGCCAACATGATGTGGCTCAACCACGGAGGTCTGGGCGTCTCGTCCCTCATTGGGTACATCAGTCCGGACTACAAGGCGTTCTGGATCTCGGATCACTTCGAGCCGCGCTACGTCCACCACCTCTTCCGCAGCTCGCGGTACGTCGACTACTTCGCCGCGATCGCGACCGGCGTCCGTCCGAACGCCCAGCGCGTGACCAAGACTGTGCTGGACGCGACCCCAGTCCCGCTGCCTCCTCTCGACGAGCAGATCAGGATCGCTGACGAGCTCGACGAGACAACCACACGCGTCGACGCGATGCTGGCGAAGGTCGCCGATCTCAAGTCCCTGCTCCTCGAGCGCCGCGCCGCGCTCATCACGGACGTCGTCACCGGTAAGAAGGAAGTCGCATGAGCCACGCGCAACTGATGGAACGAGAGTTCGAGGAGAACCTCTGCTTCGAGCTGGCCGAGCGCGGCTGGCTCTACGAGGACGACGGGAAGCCGACCGGCTGGGTCGTTGGGCTCGCGATGGTGCCGGCGGACACGCTGCACTGGCTGGACATGCAGTACCCGGACGAGTACGAAAAGGCTGTCCCCGCAGACCTGACCGACGAGCAGAAGGCGGACTCAGAGCGGAAGCTCCTCGAACACATCGCCAAGGAGCTCGCCAAGGCGACGCGGATGGACCCGACCACCGGGCACCCCGTCGGCGGCCTCCTCGGCGTGCTGCGCAAGGGCTTCTCCTACGCCCAGATCGGCCGTCCGACGGCGAAGTTCGGCCCGATGATGGCTTTCCCGCCGGCGAACCCAAACCTGACCGAGGTCGTCGAGGCGGCCGACTCAGTCCGGCTGCGCGTCCTGCGCCAGGTGCGCTTCGACACGAAGACGAACGAGAGCATCGACGTCGTGCTCCTCGCGAATGGACTGCCGGTCGTCACGCTGGAGCTCAAGACCGACAACACGCAGACGGTCAACCACGCGATCCGCCAGTACAAGGAGGACCGCAAGCCCGGCAGGAGCCGCCCGCTGCTCGCGCCCGGCCGCGCGCTCGTCCACTTCGCGGTGTCCAACGACCTCGTCTATATGACGACCAAGCTGGAAGGCGGGGACACCCTCTTCCTGCCCTTCAACCAGGGAGACGACGGCCACGAGGGCAACCCGCCGTCGGGCACCGGCTCGTCGACGAACTACCTGTGGCGCGAGATCCTCCCCCGCCCGACCTTCATGCGGATCCTCAAGGACTTCGCGCTGTTCGAACCGGGCAAGTCCGGCAAGAAGGACGACGGCCGGCTCGTCTTCCCACGGTTCCACCAGCTGCGCGCGGTCGAGCGCATCGTCGCCGACATCGAGGCCAACGGGCCCGGCAAGCGGTACCTGGTCTGGCACTCCGCCGGCTCGGGCAAGACCAAGACGATCGCGTGGCTCAGCCACCGCCTGATCCGGCACATGAGCGCCAACTCGAAGTCGACGTTCGACTCGGTCATCGTCGTCACAGACCGCACGGTCCTGGACGAGAACATCCGCGACGACATGAACCTGGTGCAGTCGAGCAAGGGCCTCGTCGTGGCCGTGGGCGAGAAGTCCGGCGCGAAGTCCCCGCAGCTGAAGAAGGCGTTAGTCGAGGGCGACCACATCATCACCTGCACCCTGCAGACCTTCCCCGAGGTCATGAAGCTCATCGAGGACACCGAGGAGCTGCGAGGGCGGCGCTGGGCCGTCGTCGCCGACGAGGCCCACTCGTCGCAGTCGGGATCGGCGGCCAAACAGCTCAAGGAGTTGCTCGTCGACGTCGAGGTCGACCCCGACGAGGAGATCAGCGCCGACGACCTCCTGGCCGCCAAGGACTCGGCGATCGCGGCGTCGGCCAACATCACCTTCGTCGCCCTGACCGCGACGCCGAAGGGGAAGACCCTGCGCCTGTTCGGCACCCAGGTCGGAGACTGCTGGACGGCGTTTGACACTTACACGATGGCCCAGGCGATCGAGGAGGGCTTCATCCTCGACGTCCTCACCAACTACTCGACCTACGACATGTTCCTCCGGGTGAAGAGCACCCTGGAAGGCGAGGAATCGGAGAGCGAGATCCAGGTCACCACCGGCGACGCGGTCTCGACCATCGTCCGCTACGCGAGGCTGCACCCGACCGCCATCGCGCAGAAGGTGCGGGTCGTCGTCGAGCACTTCCGCAGGAACGTGCAGCCGCTGCTCGGAGGCCAGGCGCGCGCCATGGTTGTGACGAGCTCGCGCATGGAGGCGCTGAGCTGGTCGCGGAAGATGGACGCCTACATCGCCGACAAGGGCTACAAGCTCCACACGCTCGCGGCGTTCTCGGGCTCGCTCACCGACGAGGACGGCGAGAGCGTCACCGAGGTCTCCGTCAACGGCGTGAGCGACGTCGGCAGGGCCTTCCGCGAGCAGGGCATCTACCGCGTGCTCATCGTCGCGAACAAGTTCCAAACAGGCTTCGACGAGCCCAGGCTCATGGCGATGTACGTCGACAAGAAGCTCTCCGGCGTCGCCACCGTGCAGACGCTGTCCCGGCTGAACCGCATCTACCCGCGCAAGACCGCGCCGATGGTCGTCGACTTCCGCAACACCCCGGCGAGCGTCCAGGCCGACTTCAAGCTCTATTACTCCGACGCGCACGTCGACGGCGACGTCGACCCCAACGCTCTCATCACGATGGGAGAGCGGCTCGACACGGCGGGGCTCTACACGCACGAGGAGATGGACGCAGTCGCGGACGCATTCCTCCAGGACGCCGGAGGCGAGGCGATCGCCAAGGCCCTGTCGCCGGTCAAGAACCGCTGGAGCCGGCAGTGGCGTCACGCCGTGCGGTCGAAGGACAAGAGGCGGAAGGAAGAACTCGAGGCCTTCCGCGCCGATGTGCTCGGGTACCGCAATGCCTGGCAGTTCCTCAGCCAGATCGTCGACTACCAGGACCCGGAGCTGCACCGCCGAGCCATCCTCGCGACCCTGCTGAGCCGGAACCTCCACGCCGACGGCGACGACCGCGACGACAGCTTCCTCGAGGGCGTGCAACTGTCGGGTGTCAAACTCGTGCCGTCCGCGATCGAAGAGGACCACTCAATCAGCGAAGGCAGCGGCGACGGCATCAAGCTCCCCATCTTCGACGGAGAGTACGGCGGCAGCGCCGCGCCGAAGCGCGGTCCGCTCGACGAGGCCATCGACAAGGTCAACGAGATGTTCAAGGCCAAGGGCATCGACGTGAGCCCGGAGAGCGTGTCCGGCTTCATCACGACCTTCTGGGGCTTCCTCGACGCCAACGAAGAGGCCGTGGCGATGGCGAAGAACAACACCGTCGCCCAGCTCAAAGCATCCGAAGGCTTCAGCGGTGCCGTGGGCCTCGCGGTCCTGAAGACGGTGAACGAGTCGAAGGAAATCCAGTCCCACATGACGGACCCGGCGTTCATCGGCCAGATCGCCGACATCGCGGCGGACGCGCTCCACGCCCAGCACCGGTCCGATGCGGAAGCAGGACCCAAGACGGAAGGCGCGTGAGCATGGGCTCGGCGGAGCAGCACGGCTTCGGCAACATCATCCGCGACGCACGCAAGAAGCAAGGGTGGTCGCAGGGGGAGCTTGGGGAGAGGGCCGGGGTGTCGCGCCCGACCATCGCGCGCATCGAAAGGAACAGCGACGTCACTACCGCGACCATCGCAAAGGTCGCGCACGCGCTCGACCTGAAGCTGGAGCTGAGATGACGTGGGCAATGCCTCTGCGCGCGACCGGTAGAGGGACTTTGGCATGAGGGCGGCTCACCCGGCTTTCGAGTCCATGTTGGGACGAGACGACGTCGAAACCGTTCCCATCGGCGGCGACGCCCGGGGAGAGTTCGTGGCTGGGCACGGCACGAGCCTCGCCCTGGCTCGGGTGCTCGCTGCGGGTTGCCTCGCGCGGCTGGACCCGGCGCAGACATCGGTGTCTATATGGGATCCAACCGTCGGCGAGGGGTTCGCCGGGCACTTGCTCACAGAGGCGCTGCGCTCATCTGACGTCCAGGTCCAGTTCCGTGGCCAGGACATCGCCAGCGACGCAGTCACTGCGAGCAGGGCGCGCTTCCAAGCCGTGCCCGACGCACAGATCGCAACAGGCGACACACTGTCGCGCGACGAGTTCAAGGACTACTCCGCCGATATGGTCATCGTCGACGCGCCATGGGGGCTGGATTGGTTGAGCTCTGCCCCAGCCGTCGAGGCGCGGCGACGAGCTGGAGAGTTCCGCTTCGGCCTCCCGGAGCGCAGCGACAGCACCTGGCTCTTTATCTCTCTCGCCATCGAGAAGCTCCGGCGGCCTCAGGACGGCGGCGGTCGTGTCGCCGCTCTCGTCAACCCTGGGGCGCTGAGCCGTGGCGGGCCCAGCGCGGAACTGAGACGGCGGGTGCTCGACGCCGGGCTCCTTGAATCCATCGTCCGACTCCCGAAAGGCCTGGCACCGAACACCTCGTTGCCTTTGTATTTACTGACCTTTAGTAACAGGGTCGGCGACGCAGGCGGTGACAAGACAATCGTCGGAGACTTCCAAACCCAGTTCACGACGGAGCGGCGGCGTAGGACGATGCTGGACTCCGCCGTCCGAGAGCTCGAATCCGGTCTGAGGACGAGAAGGCCGGGGCCCCGGAACCGAACCGTTCCGATTCGAAAGTTCATCCGCCGAGAAGCCCAGGTCTCGCGGAGCCCCCGCCAGGGCCAGGAACTTGAGTGGCGCGTCACGACGTTCCGAGATACCGCCATCGACGCCCAACTCTTAAACGCCCGATACGGGGCGGACTCGGGGATATCCATAGTCGGTGAGACCGCAGAGATATACGACCTCGATCCCGGACGGGTCCTCCGGGACGACGCCCGTGAACTACTAAAGAGTCTCGCGGCCAATAGCTGGCCCGCGCTCCGGTTGTCCGGACTGATCGAGTCGAGTCCTGGAACAGTCGAGAGTGGAACAACGGACGACGCCGGAAGCCATGGACTGTTCGTCCCGTCAACACGATTCGGCCGCGCTTCCGCGGGAGCGCCTGACCCGAATACGAGAGGGCGTGTGCTGGCCGTCGAGGTCGACCGCAGCCGGACCGATCCGCGATTTCTCGCGGCTTGGCTGAACTCCGAGCAGGGTTCGATCAGCCGACTCCGGGCAATCGACGCAATCAGTTCGGGGTCTCACTCCAAGGCGTTGCATTCGGAATCCAAAGCGTTGATGCGATGGGCGGACGAGCTGATCGTCCCGGTCCCACCAATGTCAGTTCAAGAGCGCCTTGCAACCGCAGACGCTCGCCTCGCATCGTTCCAGGCCGACCTGAACAGCGAGCGCGAGAACATCTGGTCCGTGCCTGACGAGGCAGAGACAACGGTTGGAAAGTATGCGAAGCTCTTCGACAACTCGGTTGTTGGCTGGTTGGCGGAGCTCCCGTTCCCAATAGCATCAGCCCTGTGGACCGCTGAGACCGCCCGTACTCCCGGCGACAAGGTCGAGGCCTACTTACACGCGTGGGAGGCCCTGGTCGCGTTCCATGCCACGGTTCTGTTGTCGGCGTGCCGAAGCGATCCCGGCAGCAGCGTCGAAGTGGAGTCTGCGATCAGGAAGACACTGGACGAGCACGGCATCGGGATTCGTCGGGCGTCGTTCGGGACGTGGAACATCATCATCGAGAAGACGTCGAAGTCGCTGCGGCGTGCGCTGAGTGGGGACGACGCCGACGAGATCGCTCGAGTCCGCTCGGTCTTCAGTGACCTTGGCTCGCCCACCATCGCCCGGCTTCTCGCGACCGACGCGATTTCGAAGTTCAAGGATGTGGGGGACAAACGAAATCGATGGCGGGGGCACAGCGGCCATGTGTCCGACGAACGTCGCGAAGAGCAGGTCGCGGAACTCATCGCAGATCTCCATGACCTTCGCCGAATCGTGGGCGACGCCTGGTCGCAGCTCCCGCTCGTCCGCGCCGGAAGCTCCAAGCGAGGCAGGTCCGGTTATTCACAGGACGTGGAGGTCGCGATGGGAGCAGGATCGCCGTTCCGGACGGAGGAATTCCATGTCGGTGATGCGATGCATGACGGCGAACTGTACCTCGTGCGAGACGGGTCGCGGTCGCCGCTACGACTCGTGAGCTTTGTCCAGCTTCGCAGTGCGCCGAGCGACGCTCAATACACCAGCTACTTCTACAACCGAACCGAAGGGAGCAGCGTACGGATGGTGAGCTACCAGTACGGTCCGGCGCGCGAGGCTGTGGACGATGCGACGCGGTTCCGCGAGGACTTCGGAGCACTGATGCCGGAATGACCCTGACGCTCGACGCAGTTCTCCGCAGCGCCGGGATTGACCCGGCCGAGACCCAGTCAATCCGCCACGCCTTCGTGCGCGAGCACGAGGACAGCGGGCTACCCGGAGTCCATTCAGACTCCACCGACGAGGAGATCCTCGCATACACAAGCCAGCAGTCAGCAAGGCCCCGCATCTTCCCTGTCAGTCCGCCTAAGGTCTGGGTGGTGTTCATCCGTGAGGGCGGAGACAGAGCCCGGCTCTGGTCGGTGCTCGAGAACCGTGGAGAGGTCTCGAACGACGGAGTTCTGCGCACCTTCGATCTAGTCGCGTCCGCGCACCTTAGCGACCTAGAAGGTCGCCTAGTGATCGGCTGGAAGTCACCTCGGGCGTGGCGGCTCAACGGGCCGACAGCGGCCGGGTACCCAGTACTTGAGATCGCTGACGCCCAGCCGGTGTCGTTCCCCGGCTTCGATCGGCTCCTCCTCGACCACGCGCAACTCCTGGCGGTCATGCGCGAGCACAGGTACGCGGCCTGGCGGACTGCGCTGTCGTCAGTGATCGGTGTCTACCTCATCACAGACACTCGCGACGGACGCCAGTATGTCGGGAAGGCCGACGGACTGGAGAGCATTCGGCAGCGCTGGAGCACCTACGCTACCAACGGCCATGGCGGCAATGTTGAGTTGCGTGGCCTGGACCCGGCGACCTTCCGCTACTCGATCCTGAGGATATTCGACCCCGCGACGCCGACGCGGGTGGTCGACGAGGCCGAGAGCCACTTCAAGAACGCGCTGGACACTCGCAAGCACGGCTTGAACCGCAACTGACGCGGGTCTGTCCGGCGCGGCTGAGGCGGCTTGGGCCACTGCCAACGAATTCTCCGAAGGCTCGACGACGTCAGCGACTGGGCGGCGGGGTCTGATCGCTGTGTGCGCGTAGGTTAGGAGGGCGATTTACGTAACGGTCGCCGCGCTGACCTGTATCAACGTACGGCCTTTCGGGTGCCGGCCGCGGATCCGGGGACGCAATGTAGAGGTCGTCGTTGACCGTCACTGTCCACCCGAGCTCGTTGTAGAACGCCCTGAGCTGCGCATCGTCGGTGACAAGTGGAATACCTGTAGATAGAGAAGTCGCAGCCACATACATGTCGTTCATCGTGTTGCGTGCACTGCCCTTGACGTGCTGACCGCTTTCGATGAACCGATTCGCCAGATCAACTGCGTGCTCCGCGATGACGTCGTCAAGGGGGATCACTGCGTCCAGCTTCGAGCGTAGTAGTTTCCACTTTTCCAGCACGCGCCGCAACTGCTTCGCCCGCAGGGCTCGAGAAGCGTAAGCTTCAAAGAGTTGATCTTGACCAGTTTCGTGCGCGATCGCCACTGCGACGTGCCCCAGTTCTCGTGATTCTTGACGCAATCGAGATGCGCGCACCGTGAGGGTGTCTGTTTGTCTGGAGACCGGCCTATGTTTCGCGTGCTCGCGCGCCCAACGCAAGAATTGATCCGGTAGCACGTTGACGCGGACGCCGAGACGTCCGTCGACGGCTGGCAGTGCGTAGCGGTAGCCCGTCTCCTGATCCGGTCGCTGCATCCCCAGTACCTCCTGAGCCGACGTTGACGCAATCACAAGCGTCGAGTCGCTCCATGTGGCGTTTGCCGCGAACTTCGCCGGCGACAGCAGGTTGGTGTCAAGGAGAAGCATGGACGGTGTTGCGGCAGCGCCGGGACCGGTCACTCGGTGAAGGTCCCGGCGAGATCGACGCAAAGCCGATTGCCAAACCCATAGTCCAGCATTCTGCGCCTGTGCATCTGGTGGACCGCCACTCCTGGTGCGATACCGACCTCCTGGGCCTTGTCAGCGATCTCGCGGTCGTTGGTCAGGCCCCTGAACTGCGAGACGCCGGGCGGACCGAAGAGGAGGTCCATCGCAAAGCTGTTTGCACACTTCTCTGCGGCGGAGTTTCGCTTCTTCTCCGTTGTGTACTCCAAGTGCATCTCGCCGCGAGGATCGTTGAGGACATGGCCGATCTCGTGGAAGAGCGCCCAGATGACGAAGCCGTCCTTGGCCCAGCGCCCAGTCTGCTGAATCACGGGCACACGCCTATCGATCCAGCGGGTCATACCCAGTAGCGGGAGCTTCTTGGGCGGTTCCACGAACATGAAGACCACTCCGACCTCCGCGAGCATGTTCGCGGTGTCGCGGAGCATCGTGGGGTCGGGGGTCGCGGCGCGCACGCGAAGCTCGGGCAACGCTGCTCGGAGCTTCTCAGGGTCGTAGTCGTAACTGCGTCCGCACTCGAAGGGCTCCGCCAATTCGGCCGCCCGCAGCCAGGTCGTGAGCAGAGTCCGGTCGAGCGTCGTGCCTGAGTCCTTTAGCGCGGCCATGGCGTAGTCACCGCTGGACGCCTCCTCGTGAAGGTGAGAGTAAGCCGCCCATGTGCCACAACGGTGGAACGCGAGGAAGTCGGACACAAGTTTCCCGGGAGACCGCTTCGTGGCCGTGGTCGCGCCAATGGCACGCAGGTACGTGACCGCTGACGGAGCGATATCTCGTGCATGAGCGGCGAGACCCTCCTCGTCGGCGATACGGGCTAGGTCGGCCCGGTACAGCGCCTCATACTTCAGCCACGTTCCGGCGGGAATGCCGACGACGCGCTCGAGCCGCATAGCAGTGTCGCTCGTGATCGGGGCTCGCCCGTTGACGATCTCGTTGACCTGCTTGCGGCTACTTCCGATCATCTCGGCCACGCGCTGCTGAGACATGCCATGATCGGCGATCCACTCCTCCAGGTACTCCCCGGGAGCAACGGCATAGTTAGTGTCAGTCACGGCCCCTCCTTAGTGGTAGTCCTCGATGTCGACGACGGTCACGTCGACTGCGCTCAGTGAGTTGGGGTTCGGCTCAACTATCAGTCGCCAGTTCCCACTAAGCTCGCCAGCCCAGATCCCTGCGCGCTCGCCCTTAAGTCCGTGCCACGATCCTCCGGGGTCGTCTTCAGGTAAGTCGCCGAGAGTTTCCGAATTCTGGAGTGCCTTGATCCGCAGTCGGAGCTTCTTCTTTAGGTCGGGCCGCTTCTTCTGCATCTCACGTTCGTCTGTGCAAAGCTTCTCGAGCTTGTTATCCCGATAGGTTACATGCAACTAGTGTCACCGACTTCGTTACATCCTACCGTAGTCATCATAGAGACTACACCTGTGCGCGTTCCGCGGCGCGGAGCAACTCTGTCGCCACCAAATGCCCGTTGGTGGGACACTCGTCGGCCGGGAGGGCGTCTCCCTCGAAGTCGTGAACGGTCACGACGTACGTGTGAGCATCGTCGTCCCAGGCGATGCCAAAGGTGACAGTGTTGAAGTCAGCTAATGTGGTCATGGACCGCTCCCTCCGTCTTGGGGCACCAAGTGCTCCGGATTTGTGAACTCACTGTAGTAGTGTCCGATCAAGCGGTGTAGCCCCGCGGCGTCCAGGCCCGAGGTCACCGACGCGGCGGTCGACCCACGATGACACTCGTCGTCAAGGTTACCCACGAGGTCTGCCAGCGCGACGGACCTGCACTGCATCCGTGAGATCGGCCCGCAAGTCAGGTGCCGCGAACTTCACCGCTCTACGCCCCGAGCGTGAGCGTCCGTCAGATCATGTGTAACGTGGCGTGCTAGCCCCGACGATTTAGACCAAGTTGCTCAAGTTGCGTCTCGAATGCAATCTAGATCACACGATTCCCCGTCCACTCCTGACCCAAGGCGATCACGCCACTTGTAGATTTCCTGCCCTTGGCAGTGAGCGATCCGCTACCCGTACCAACGGTTCTTGTTCTCAGATGCCGACCCCTCTGGGCCGCCACGGCGGCCAGATGCAAACGATTCGCCTGCTTCGATCCTTCCCTTGTTCTTCCGCATCTCCCGTGCCGCCTGCGCACAGAGAGCATCAAGGTCGAGGTCATCAGGATTCCGACGTGAACCTGATGCCGAAGCAGCAGTCTTGCTGCGCCTAGATGTGCGACCTTTGGCCATAACTACGCACCCTCAACGTGACCCGATGACACCTGGTCGGTGTACCGCTCAAGCGCAGCGGCACCGAGGGCGTGGATCTTCATGTCGCTACACACGAGCATGCCGCTATCCTGCGACCCTTTGCCCAACTTAGCCAGCGCGTTGCGACCAGCATCGATAAAGATCGCTCGGTCGCGATTGAAGGTGTTCTCGGACACACCTGCCTGGCGTGCACCCTCGACAACTGTCAAGTCACCCTTCATCACCGCAAGGATGACCTCAACACGACGATCCCCGCCGATCGCCGCACCGATCGACCGAGACTTCTCGGCCTTGGGGCCAGGCACCGTGTCACGGACAACTGGCCTCGGCGGAAAAACACGTCCCGGTACTGCGGCATGGGACTCGGGTGAAACGTCCGCCCCTTGCGAACTCGTTGCGTCGATCACAATGCCTCCTCTAACTCCGGGCCATGGGACCTCCGCAGCCCTACTACCTAGAGAATAAAGCACGATCGGCACCCCATTTGCTGTCACAGAATTCCCGCGCAGACAGCCCCATGAAGGCTCCGCCAACCGCACCTGCCACACGTGGATGACGGCAAGAGAACACCGTGTACCGTACTCAGCCAAAGGCAAGAAACCCCCGAGCCGGCGATACCCCAAAACGCACGACCTATGTCTCACGCTCCCGATGGCGGTCCACCGCCAGCCCCGACCGAGACGCACTTGATCCGGTTCGAAAGCCGCCGCGAGACGCACCGATAGCGCTGCCCCTCCTGCGAGGAGCCAACCCTGAAACTGCCCTACTCCTGGGGGCAGTACAACGACACCTATCTCGGTTCTAAATTGCCCAGCCTGCCAGTGGTGGCGCAAAAAGAACTGACGTCTCATGGTGACGACGGCACCTGCCGCAGGCAGACACGTGCACCCCGTCGAAGTGGGAGTAGAGGGGGTAAAGGGGTGGAGGGGGTTCTCCCACTAATCAGACCAGTGTTGGGGCAACTCCCGCACAAATCGCTCGGATTCGTGAGCGGTAAAACGGGACCAAAGAATCTCGTTGACACAACTGCGACTGGAGACGGATTTGAGGGAATCCTTTCCATGGAACTAGGCCACGCGGAGTGCGTGCGGCAGCGTGCGTGTCGGAGCGTTGCAATAGCTTTGGGACATGTCGCCTGTCTTACATTCACGGCGTGAGATCGCCTCGTTCTTTGGTGGGGGTGATCCCCGCCTGATCACTGCTGCGTACCGTGAGCCTGCCCGTGCAGGTGAGTTGTACATCCTCGAAGACGGCAACGCTGCTTCGATCCGTGAGTGGACACGCACTCACCTGCGTTGCCCCTTCCTCGACTGCCCGCAGCCGCAACTCAAGGCCGTGGCGCGTGCTCGTCGTCGGGATGGCTTCAGCCATCTACCTGGCGCACACCGGCACTCCCCCGAGTCCGTGCACCACCTCCAAGGCAAAGCAGTCGTCGCTGAATGGCTACGCGCCAAGTTCGGACCTGACGCCGTGGAAGTCGAAGCAGCCTCGGACACTCAGCGCACCCGCATCGCTGACGTGATGCTCACCCTGCCAGAGGGTCAACGGGTAGCGTTCGAGATCCAATACGCGCCGCTCACCGTCCAACAGTGGATCGAACGACATGAGTCCTATCGCGACCAGGGGATCGTGGACGTATGGCTGTGGGGTCACACACGCCTCACGAAGGCCGTATCTCGTGAGGACTCCACTTTGTTCATCATGTCGGACGTACAGGATGAGGTCATGAGCCGAGGGTTGCCAGTGTTGTTCCTCCACCCTGACCGGCGGCGCTTGGGAGTTGCCGTGAACGACTGGCAGCAGTCCCAGACATTTGCATACGACTCTCGTGCACACCTGTCCATCCACAAGCTTTCCGAGACCATCGTCGACGCCACTGGAGTCACCTCATCTTGGTTCGATCACTGGCGCACCACTGGCACTCAGCGTCTCGAGGAACTGCGAGTCCAAGCTGCTGCGCACAGGGTCCACTTGCGCAAACTCGCCGGATTGCTTGGACGCGTGCTCACCGCGCGCCGCGACGCGCAGAAGATTCAGCTCCGCGAAGCACACGTGGGACACCGCCACGAGACTGCTGTACGAACTCGCCAGGCGGAACGCTGGCGCGCCCGAGGTCCAGCTCAGCCCAGACCCGCACCGACAGTGATTCCCACTGAGGGACCATGGAGCCACTGCCGCCGATGTGGCGACGTCTTGGGCGAACCGTTGCAGTCGAGTGGTTTCCACGTGCTGTGCCGACCGTACCGGTGAACCACCGCGCTTCCCGCAGTCGAGGTTCGGGGTTGTCCTGATTGTCGTGATCATCGTCGTCATCGTCGTCATCGTCGTCGTCATGACGGGAACTGCAGCGAACCGCTCGAGAGTCCAACCACGTGAGTAGTCGATTCAGAAGATGCTCTGGACTTCAGTCCCTTCACGAACATCTCCGAGCGACGCCCGAGCCTCAAGCCGTCTGCGTTGAACTGCCAAGCCATGGCTCTGTTCGTTGCCGACGAGGGAACGGTATTGAGACCACTCGCCGACCGGGCAGCGAACGCGACGGAGGTCTCTCGGCCGAGGAGACGGGGGTCAGCAGGAGGGCGACTGCTTCTGCGTTGCACCGGGCGGTCCCGCGCTTAATGCGCGCCAAGTTCACGTCCCTGCTGGGGCGCTGTGCAACAGTTCATTGGTAAGTGAGTAACCAGGATGCTGGTTATGAGGCCACCTGGTTGCTCAACATGGCCCGCGAGGTAGGCCGGAAGATGGTTGCGTTACCGCGATCACGGCTACAGGAACTTCGGTGGTGTCCCGTTGGCAAGACCGAGGCGGCGCAGATCGTTCCACAGCCAATCTGCAGCGACGGAAGATGCCGGACGCACTTCTCCCAAGTTGGTTGCGCCAAACTCTGTCAAGGATATGCCGCCGGCAAATGTCGCGTCCCGTCCATTAAGCCACTCTCGATACAGGGTGTCAGCGCGAAGGCGCAATTCCATTCCCGCCTGCCTGTCGTACGGCACCGGCGTGATTACTGCCCGCTTCGACGATCCCCAAACGCTATGGGCAGTAGGTTGTGCTACCTCCTCGAGGATCGATAAGGGCACTCGCACCGAAGACAGGGAATTCCCCGTGTGAACCAACTCCGCAGGAGGGTCGGCGATTAGGAGTGCGACGCCAAATGGCGAGCGAGCGGTGCCAGCCATTGCCCAACTAAGACGTTGAAAATGGTACTCAATCGCCTCGTCGTACGCGTCGCACCCAAGCGAGTGAACTTCGGCCTCAAAGGACATAAGCGCTTGCCTCGAGTAGAGACGGCAGATTGGGCCGCCCTCTTGCCCGTGTTCCAGGTCATGCCCCGGCGTCAAGGACCGGATCTCCTTTACTCCCGAGCTCTCTATCCATGCGGCCAAATCAACGAGTTCCTGGTGTGCGTACTCCCGGGCCGAGTCGAACGAATAAGAGTGGTAGAAGCCCTGAGCGATGATTCTGGATGCCTCGCGCCTGACGCTGTCGGCATCCAGATGACCGCGCCATAAGTTACCCTTCCCCACCAGGCTCCGCGCGAGGTCATACCTGCGTTCTTGTGCCCAGACTCCCTTGCCGCTTCCGAGGAAAGGGTCTCGTCCGAGCTTCCCCCCGGTCTCATTTGCGACCTTCTCTTTCGTGATCAGCCAAGGCCATGCCTCCACCGGGGGTACAGTTCCGCTGGTGAACCACGGCACCCACTCGGGAGACAGCGCCGCGAAGGGGGACACTGACGGTGTGCCCGTCACCTTGTCCTCGACTGGCGAGTCCCTCGCGAAGGCCACTGAAATGCCGTGACCAAAAGTGAAGAATCCCAGTTCCACGTGCCCGGCGAGTAGCCGAGCAGGAAGCGTTCCCCTCGCTAGAGGGCCGAGACCCTCCTCCCAGGTACGCAATGCCTTCAAGAGACGTGGACCGCTTGCGACGGGATCAAGATCGGCGTCGTCGGAAGTGCGGAAGTGGGCGTGCCCCCGAAACGCCTCGTCGAGAATCCATCCGGCTGCGCCAGCGTTCCCGGCCACCAATGCGGCGACGAGGCTGTCGAGAGCGCGAGGGTCTGTTGCAATTGCGACCGCGACCGCGGTCGCCCATCTCCATTTGCCGAACTGAGTGTCACTCTCTACCAAGGTTGCGGTCGGCACTTTGCCATCGAGGATCGCCTGCGCGGCGTACCAGTGCTGAAAAATCGGCAAAGAGAATCGAAGCGCCTGGTCTGGACCAAGTGCCACCAGCCGACTCGCCAACGCGATCTGTCGGTCCGGCACCGTCAGTCCTTCTTTATTGTCGCGAGTGAGAGTGACGGCAAGGGACTCGAGAACTGCACTGACCTGCGCGGACGTCACCGACTCAAACTCGTTAGGTCGCGCAAAAGCCTCCGTGACCAGACTCCTTAGGAGGTCAACTTCACCCTTGGGTCGCTTCCCATCTCGATACATCGCGCCCGTTGCAAGAGCAAAGAAGGGGCGAGCGAGACTCTCCTTCATCCCCTCGGTCCAACTCCAGTTCACGACCTTCTCGCCAGCGATGGTTTCAACAATCTCGATGGCAGTTTCAGCGCTCAGAGGAGACACGACCGTTGTCTCGCTATCCCTCGGGATGGCGACCCCATGTCGGGCCGTGATCAGAATCTGCGCGCCCTCGCGATTGAGCCTCAGCTCGCGCGCTGAATTGAGTAGGTGGTTCGCCGACCCTGGGTCCACCTCGTCCAGACCATCGAGGACAATCATCAGCCCACGTGCTGAGCGCCACAGAGGCCCCACCACTCGTTCGAGAGTGTGGTCCAGAGCGTTCGCGGTGGATTCGCGCGCCAAGAGCCACACGGGCAGAGGCGCGTCCTCGGAATTCCCGAGAGCCTCGATCCCTTCGCGATGCCATGCCTCGGCCGCTTCCGACTTCCCAGCGCCATAATCGCCGACGAGCACGGTGACTGAGTCAGCGCTGACCTTTGGAACTGGTATCTGACTGAACAACGCTTTGAGGTCCTTAGGTTCCACTTCGAACGCTTGCAAGCGAACAGCACGCCTGGCATCGGAGCGCTTCTTAAGCGCTTCGGCTAGATCCACTGTCGACAAGGCCGCCCACGGGCCTCCGAGGTCGAGCAGTTGAGCCCGCACAGAACGACTTCGAGACTGAGTCCATCGCTCGCTCAGCACATCTCTATCGCCGTCCGAAAGCGCCCCAAGAAACTCGGGGTAGGTCTCTTCGACCACCTTCAGCGCGTCCGAGAGGTGCCCCGGTCGCTCCCCCCATGCACGCGAACGCTCCGAGAATCTGTCGTCAAGCCGCCTGGTGACGCCGGCATGCACGTCCTCCACGGGAACAGATAACTCCTCCGCGGAGAGAGATTTCAACCACTTACGATACGTCGGGCCGTGCACGGAGAAACCGAGTCGCTTCCTCACCTTCAAGTAGACGCGCCAACGGAACGTAACCCTTCGCGCCAGATCTTTCGCAAGAGTTTGGGCCGCATCCAGAGTTAGGCCCACTATGACTTCGCTCATCTCATCCTCAATCGCTCACGCTCACACACCGAAAAGCTCACCCCAACTGAGGCATGACGCTGCCAGCCCCACGTCTGCTCGTGACGCCGGCGCAGCAGCACCCACCGGCTTCACCCAACGCACCTTGCCTGCATCCCAAATCCGCGATAGCCCATTCAGGTTCGCCAGCTCACGCCATCAGCGGCTACCGTGATGCGGGCACGCTCCCCGAGGGTTGCGGCACGGCTTGTTTCCTGCGGTAGCCACCCCACAGTGTCCGCCACTGCGGACATCCGCCGTCGTTCGTTTCTGGGAACGAACGCGCGCCGCGGACTCCTGTCGCGCGCGGGCGTCTGATGCTTCGGACTTTGAAACCTCAGAGCGCATGCGCGCCAGGCCCAGGTCCGCGTCCGGGATGTCGTAGGAGTCGAGGCGGGAGTCGAGGGCGGCAAACGCGGAATTCAGGTACCGCCTGTCCGCTTTCGTGATCCCTGCCATGTCGTCCCCAGGCACCAGGACGGAGAGGAGCATTGCCAGGTCGCGCAGGTGGCGCTCACGCTTAGGGTCTTGGGTGATTCCGTACGCGGCAGACTTCCCGACAATGGCTCCGAGAATGCTCGGGCGGTATATGCGAGCCTTCCGACCGGCAACAAACACATCGACAGGCTCAGAGCGCATCAGCGCTTGTGTCCCGCCAGGACTCTGGATCGTCGTACCACCATCTGCGCCTTTCCTCTGCGCGGTGCGGTCTCCGAGTCCGCGTGGAATGAGCACATCAACCATCGCGCCGTCGTTGAGCCAGCGATGGTGATGGCCCTCCATGGATGCGCCCGGTGCAGAGGTGAAACCGACCTTCTTCAGTGCCGTGGTGAACTGCATCAGGATGTGAGGGAAATCCTTGGCGTTGAGCATCGCGTCGACATCATTAGTCTCGCGAACGGGTGCGGTGTCACGTTCGGCGCAATGCAGGTAAACCATCGACCCTCCGACTACGGTCCAGGACTTCGAGGGCAGCACCTCCGTTAAGTCCATCACGCCGTGCCAGGCACGAATGTGCTCCTTGCTCGACAGCGACAGTTGAACCGCCGGCGCGCTCACAGAAGCCCTCCCAGCAACTCTGACACCCGAGCGTCCTCACGGAAATACTGATCTGCGTAGTCGGCTAGGTCCGCGGCAATGAGCATCGGCATATGAGGGTCGAAGTTGAGCGCTGGCACCACATGCAGCACAACATCTGCACGAGACGCTGGAACCTCGCGCAACATGTGACGAGCTACAATTCCGGCCACTTCATCAGCACGGACATACGCTTCGACCGCGCCCGCACTGTTGAGGCCCGCCTCAGGCAGCGACAGGCCGGCTAAGAGCAGTCTCGCATCGCTGCGCAAGAGGTCGAGATCCTTGGAGATGAAGCACATCCTGGCTGCACGAGCAGGCAGCCAGTCGCGCAGTGCGGACGCCTGCTGGTCAGAGTCGCGCAACCGTTCGATCCGTTTGCGGAGCCGCGACGCTTCAGCCGGGTCAAGCTCCTCAGGAAGCACGCCGGAGGCCATTTCGATGAACGCCCAAGCCATTCGTGGCGACATTGGGCGAGAGCGCCTCTGTTCCTTGGGTAGTGAGGCTGGGTCAATCAGCCAGTCGCGTCCTTGGCGGCTAGCCCAGATGCGGCCGTGCTTGATTTGGGCGCGCACCCGCTGCGGGGACACGCCCTGCCTGCGGGCCGCTTCTGGAACTCCAATACTCATGACGCAAGTATTGCTCTAGGGAAATAGATGTGTCAAGGGCGTGCACATTTTGTCCCTCATACGTACCTAAGCAGGAGCAGTGCTAGAGACGCCACGCAAGGGCGACGTTCCCTGCAGACATCACGCCGCGAGACCCCGTCTGCTCGTAACGCCGGCGCAGCAGCACCCACCGGCTTCACCCAGCGCACCCTGCCCGCATCCCAAATCCGCGGCAACCCATTCAGGTCAGCCAGCTCACGCTCCGACATCCGAAAAGCACCACACCCCGCCTGGCGGGTGCCGGACGGGGTGTGGTTGAAGGGTGGTGATTAGTACGTCATCGCCACAATCCACTTACCAGTCATGGGATCGAACACGCTAGTGGAATAGGAGTCCCCAGCCTTGTCTCCGCGATCCAATACGATCGCCGAAGCAATTTCCCCCGGCGAAAGCTTTCGTGCCCCCTCGACGTCCGGCTTAAAGCCGTCCTTCCGAACCGCCGCCCAGGCGGCCTCCCAGTCAGGGAAGCGCTGCGGTTCGACATTGATCCGACCCTGCGCATTAGAGAAATAGAGTTCAGCGCCGCCGTTCCCGCCTTGCGGTCCAACGACTTCCTCGATGAAGACCTTGTAGCCCCCCCTCGCCTATTGCCTTTTCTGCTGGGATTTTGTAATCCGGGTCTCCGATGAGGGCCACTTCATTCTTGTAAACGTCAGTTGGTAGCGACTCCGGGTCCTCAATCTGACCACGGAACCCGAGGGGCATGTCCTCAGTACCCTCGTAGCGCTCGCCGTTGATGTACTGGACGAGGACGGCTGGCTGATTGGGGTGGTCATTTGGCGTGTAGCCAGGGGTGGTGGCCAACAGCGAAATCGCGCGCACACCCAAAGCCCACTGATCAGGACCGTTGTCGAAAATCCACTGCTCAGCAGCGTCCTGCGGCTCGTCCGAGAAGACGTAGTTCGGGTCCGTCTGCGACAGGAACGCGATCCCGACAGGCACTGCAAGATAGTTGTCGGTCGCGACCCACTCCTGACCGCGGGGCTGCTCCGTAGGAGCGCCGGTCGGTTCAATCGTCTGCTCGATCGTGGGAGCGCCCGACCCGGTCAGGCTAGGGTCCGGAGACGGCGTGCACGAGCACAAGCCAAGGACGGCGGTCGCGGTCGAAATACCCGCAGCCACCTGCTGTCGATTCAAAGCAGCCACTTCATACTTTCCTTGAGGTTCAATCCCATGCTTCAGGAAATTCGGATCAGCCATGTTCGACTTCGGAGCCGAATTTAGCAACCGTCACGAATCCGCTTTGCTTCTCATTGCTCCGTGAACGGAAATCGTTCGCGTGGGTTAACACTTGACGCAGCGATGGCCGGGGCTCATGTCGCACGCCTTCTTTGTCTCGAACCTTAGTGGGTAGTTCTGACGCCTGATTTTGTGTGCGGATGGTTTGGTGCGACGAAGGGCGACATCGCCAGGTGGCTTGTTGACTGAAGCCGGCGTTTTCGCGTTCTCGGAGCCCTCGAGGACTCTCAAGATGCGTAGAGTCGTCGCTCACCCTCACCAGCGGTCTTCGTGGAGCGACCCTACGGGAAATTGGACGCGAGAAAGGCTGCGCGATGTGCGGAATGCGCAGTGTGCTGATGTCGCTGTTGAGTCTTGTCCCGTCACCTTCTGAGGCCCAGCATGGCTGCAGGCTCTTCGCGCAAAGCTCGAAGCGAGTGGTCCTTTCCTCCAAGGCAAACGGCTTGGGTTGACGAAGTCGGGACACGCGGGTTGGCGTTGCTCCCCCGGTTGGGCTCCGAGTGGTGCTCTCGGTCGTGTCACACCGTCTGGATACTGTGCAGGCAGAGGCCATGCAACCAGTTTTTGTTCAAGTCGAGTCCGCACCCTTGTTGGTGTGCGAGGTGGGGAAGGCGGCGACAATGAGCGCAATGACCCATCAGCTCCTCGGTGGGCTCGTTTCCGCCCGCTTTGATGCGTTTGGGTGCGAACGCCGCGGCATCCATCTCGACGATCAGGAACGTGTCGAATGCGTCCCGTGCACGGTCGAGTCAGCCACACCTGTTAGATCCGACGTCTCGGTCGCTTTCAATGACGATCGCGGTGGGATTGCCGAACTCGCTCTGCCGCCATCGGGGCCGTGGCCACACACCCGGTACTTCAAGCCAGGGGTCGGGCTACACCGAACCGACGGACCAGCCATTGAGTCCGATGAAATTCGTGCGTGGTTCGTCGATGGCGTATGCCATCGCACGGATGGGCCCGCACTGGAATGGAACGACGGGCACTTCGCTTGGTTCCAAGAGGGACGCCTGCATCGCGACCGGGGGGTCGCTGTCGATAACGCGGACGCGACCGAGTACCGCGCGTACGGACGACTTCACCGGGAAGACGGTCCCGCGCGAATCGAGAAGCCCGACGGTGCCGGCTACCACCGCTACGGGCCGGGCCCACGGATCAGCTGGCACCTCCGCGGCACGAGCCTGGTGCGTGCGGATGTTTGGGCTCAGTGGGCTGCAGCGCAAACCCCTATCGAGGTGCATAACTCGCCTGCACTCGAGTTCCTAGATATGACGACGAACGATCCCGACCAGGACGCACCGTTTGGCACCATCTTCGACTACAACGTCGACCTCGCACTTGTCATGAACCCCAACATCGAGTGGCCCGAAGAGTCGACAATTGCCACGGAGACAGATTCAGACGAGCAGGATGAGGCAGCCCCGAAGGTTACGGCCGACCCAGAGCACCTTCTTGGACTACGCAGGCTCATGCCCACCGCATCATGTCGACGCCCTTTGACCTACAACGCTGAGAGTTTTCGTCGACGCATCGCAGAAGGTGAACGGTTGGGAACGCTGCGCAAGACAGGCACACCACTGACCGATCGATGGAACACGTGGCCCGGCGCACGAGGCCCTCTTCGTGTTTGCCAATACATTTCAGCCGACCTCGAACTCGACCATGACATGATCGCTTTTGGCGTGCCAACCTTCAAACTGCACCGCGCCCTCCACGAACGGCGCATCCCCGAGAAGGTTGCCAAACGGGAGGTACTCACCCCTCCCGAGCGGCGCTACTGGCTTTCATACAGTGCACACCAGTACGCTCGCGCGCTTGCCCTCAGCCTTTCCGATAACAGCGAGTTTCCTGTCGTCGAAGGGCGACTCGCACCGGATGGGACTATTGCGTGCGCCATCGAACGCGGCTTTGAGTTCGCAGCCCAGGCAATCGCTGCTGGCGTGGACGACATCGTTGCCAAGAGTTGGGCCATGGTCATTGTCACCGCGGCCGGTTACCCAAGGATCGCTTTCAAATGGGACGTTGAGGCATCCCCCGCCTACGATCCCGACCTAGTAGTCCCCGCCAAGTCACAAACCAGCGACTACTACGCCCAGGCGCTCGAGGACCTTCGAGCAAGAGGTGACGGAACCCGGTTCATGGACTTCGCCAGTCGCAGCTACCGGTTCTCGTCCGGTGCCGCACTCACTGACGGATAAAACGACGACGACGCCAGACAAGGAGGTCGACTACGCCTCGACCACACCGAATAATGTGCGCTTCCCCAGACCTTGCCCTTCACAGTTACCACGCCATGCTCGACAAGGATGCGCACCGCCGTGTTGACCGTGCGCGTCGAGAAGCCGGTCAAATGCTCAAGGTTTTGGCGAGTGATAGACGGAAGCCCATACACGGCACGAAACACGTGCCTTACACTCGGTCGCGCTTCATCGAACCATGCGTTGTGCTGAGAGTTGAGATGCCATTGCGCACCGTAC
>Ga0307486_1000873_pt1 | contig 25326 bp, 25 predicted proteins | sample CBIW02metaG_FD_203663 | JGI IMG/M metagenome (GOLD analysis project Ga0307486, IMG submission 203663) | Sea-ice brine microbial communities from Beaufort Sea near Barrow, Alaska, United States - CBIW 0.2 | ecosystem: Environmental > Aquatic > Marine > Coastal | place: USA: Alaska | collected...
GAGTCTAAATATCCCTTTTCAACTTTTAAATCATACCAATTCCCGGCAAAATTTATTAATGTTAAAATTTCTCGTAGTACGAAGCATATAGGGAAGAAAAACTATTCAACCTCTGCAATTTTGTAAATCGAAAGTCAAATTAACCCAGTCCCGCCGCTTTAAAAGCTATAACCTGCGGCGGGATTATTAAAAACACAATGAATTATGCCAACAACAATTGTCACCACCGAAGATTTGATGGAATTCAAATTAGAACTCCTGGAAGAAATCAAAAAGTTACTGAACAGTCCATCCGGATCGGGTTCCGGTTCAAAAAAATGGCTGAAATCCACGGAAGTCATGAAACTGCTTCAAATCAGTCCCGGCACCCTTCAGAATTTCAGGATCAATGGAAACTTGCCCTTCACCAGGATAGGGGGAAGCATTTATTATGATGCCGATGAAATAAACAAAATCCTGATGGGGAACAGGATCAACAACAAATACGAGTAAGGCCATGAATTACATCAAGCACATTAATGGGGTACTTCAACAATTTAATGGGGATTCCAGATTGAATCCAACCCATATCAGTCTCTATATTGCTCTTTTTCAACTTTGGAATATCCATCATTTCCCGGATGTTTTTTTTATTGCTCGGGAAGAGGTAATGAAAAAGTCTAAAATCGGATCTATAGCAACGTATCACAGATGCCTCAAAAATTTAAATGATTGGAAATATATCGATTATTTACCATCACATAACCCATACAAGGGTAGTGAAATTAAGATGTTCATTTTTGAAATATCTGGTGAACAAGATGTAAACGAGCCTGAAACAAGTCCTGAACAAGTGGTGAACAAGCCTGAAACAAGTCCTAAACAAGTCGTGAACAAGTATGAAACAAGTCCTGAACAAGCATTAGTATCTAACATAAACATGATTAAACATGATTTAAACATGATTAAACATAATAAAAACATTAATAAACATGCAATGCCGGAAAATTATTTTGAAGTTTTTAATTTTTTTAAAAATGAAAATAAGACGGAATCCGAAGCGCTACAATTTTTTAATTATTATCAATCCAAAAGCTGGAAAGTTGGAGACAATACCGAAATGAAATCTTGGAAAGCCGTTGCAAAAAGTTGGATCAGGAAATCTGAATCTTCAAAGACTTTTAAGGATTATCCGGAAACATCTAATCAGGACTATTTAAAAACCAATCAAAATAAAGATTATGGGCAACCCCTCTAAAATCGTTGAAGGCAGTATAGAATTTTCCCTGGGAAAATTCGACGGAAAACTCATGGTGTATGATTTTCCAAAGATACTGGTGTATTTGGAAGCCAAAGGAAAAATGTTGTTTGGGAATCATTTCAAGATTTACCAGGAAGATGAAAAAATCCTGTTTTTGTTAAGCAATTATTTTATCAAGGATGAACAGAATTGCAAAAAGTACAAAATTGATCCTGACAAGGGGGTCTTGATATCGGGTCCTGTGGGTTGCGGGAAAACATGTTTGATGCGCCTGTTGAAAAATATTGTGCCACACCAGCGGCAATATGAAGTTATTCCGGCCAGGAACATTGTTTTTGGTTTTAATCACATTGGCTTTAAAACCATTGAAGATTATGGAAATGAAGGTTTTTTCTGCTTTGATGACCTTGGAGCGGAGCCAACCGGAAGGTACTTCGGGAAGGATTGCAATGTAATGGGCGAATTGCTTATATCCAGGCACGAGCTTTTCCTTCAATCAAAAATTAAAACCCATGCCACCACCAATTTAATTGCAGAGGAAATGGAGGAGCGTTACGGTAGCAGGGTTAGAAGCCGGATGCGCCAGATGTTCAACCTGATCAACTTTGATAAAAATACCCGGGATAAACGAAATTAATTTAAAAAATCATAAAGATGAAAATAGCAACTTTTAATATTCAGTCCCTGTTTCACAGGGACAAATCCCTGGTAAACATTCAAGCCGGAAATGCCGTGATCAACTGGCTCAATGAAATGGATCACCTGATGAGGAAATACACAAAAACTTCGAACGATTTGGACAGGATAAAAGACCTAACCTTTTTACTCGGATTTGAAAAAATAAGCAATATATCTTACGCCATTATGAGAAGAAGGATAGAGGCAATGTTTTTTCGGGCAATCCATTCTTCCGGGGAAACAAAAGCCAATAGCCTTAAAGACTTTAACGGATGGGTAACATTGCAAACCATCCCTGTCGATCCTATTGCAACTCAAAACAAAGCCAGGGTAATTGCTGAGGTAAATGCGGATGTTTTATTACTGCAGGAAGTGGAAAACAGGAATTCCCTGTTGGACTTCAACAATCAATTCCTGCCTAAATTTAATGGTGTTCCCTACCGGGAATTGCTTGTGCTCCAGGGAAACGACGGGAGGGGACAGGAGATAGGTATACTTACAAAAAATGGATTTCAAATCCAGGAAGTCCGCACGTATAGCAATGAGTTGGATGATAGCGAAAAACCGGTTTTTGATAAAAATCTGTTGAAGTATGAGATCACGACTCCTTCCAAAAATAAAATCTACTTGCTTGCGGTTCACCTTCAGGAACAGGGAAAGGATAAAGAAAATTGCGATGTCCTGAGATTCCGGCAAGCCCAAAGGCTAACCGAAATATATGAGCAATTGCGAAGCCAGGGGCAGGAGCATGTGATTTTGGCCGGCACTCTAAATGCGGTCCCATATTGTTTCAGCCTGGCTCCCCTGCTTCAAAAAACAGATCTAAAGGATGTTTCAAAACACCCCGATTTTGATGTTGCTGGCGAAAAAGAAAAAGATGCGGGCTATTTACATATGAATGCCTACAGGATTGGTTTAAACATCAAACAGAGGGATTATCTGCTACTGTCTCCAGAAATGTTTAGGCGGGTTAAAAACAGTGGTTTAAACCGCAGGGCGGTATGGCCGGCGATAGCTTCACAATGGTCGGTTTACAATACCATAAAAAATGAAAAACAGGCAGCAAGCGAGCATCCGGTTGTTTGGGGGGAGATTGAGATTTAAAAAATAAAAGGAACAAGTTAAAAAAATATGTAACTCAAAATAAATCCGGACTGAATGATCAATTTTTGGAAAACACCTGGAATTCCACATAAAGGTTGGGTTTTAGATTATGTTTATGACATTAGAGAAGATGGACATTTTGTAGATGAAGATGAATATGAAACTTGTATGATGTGCAATTATGAAAGAATAAGATATGTTCACGTAGTAACACACCAATAGTTTTATAGGGTAAGGAAACAGGTCCTTATCTGTTTTACGAAGTTAGTTTTTCTTGTACATTGGCTCTGATTTGTATAACAGGAGCCATGTGATGGGGGGCTATCAAGTACAGTGATAGGCTTTGGATAAAATTCCTTTTTTCTACTCGACACGAAACGTAGCCACAAAGCTCAAGAGATTTTTTATCATTTCTCAAATAATTCAAAAAGTTTATCAGCCATACCAATAGTATTAGAATAATCACATTTAGAATCACATTTAACATCATAATTCCGACTTAAAAATCCATGCTTGAATCTAAATTTTTGCTCTCCATAATTCATTGGATCAACCACATCTGCTACTAAAGCCATAAAATGAATTACTTCCATTGACGCAAGATTATAACTAAATGCAGAAATATTTTCCCTACTTTTCAGATAATGATTATCCGGTAATCCGGACAAATATTTAGGATCATCAAGTAGTCCATCCTTTTCCAATTCAACATCAGAAGTATTAAAGGCTTTTAAGCAACTTAAACAGGGTTTCCCAGGTACAATAGTATGCACTGTCCAATCCGCAAAATTTAAGTCTCCAGATTCACCAAATTCAATTAAAATACCTCCATCAATTATTGGTATTAAATGAGAAAAGGCAAAATGATTGAGGATATATCTACCCCATGGTTTATCAACGCACGAAAAAATAATATCACAATCCAAAGCCTTACGATACGCATCTTCTTTACTCAATTTATTTTCTGAAACTTTAACACTAATTTTATTTGCTGTTCCAGCTTTAAGAATATGGTTTTTAATAACTTTTACTTTCTTACTACCAATATCAGAATAAAAAGCTCCAGCCAATCTGTCTAAATTATGCTCTTTAACTTCATCATAGTCTATTAAGGTGAAATCGGAAATTCCCATTCTGGCAAGCATTTCTGCTACGACAGATCCTACACTTCCCAAACCAACAATTCCAATTTTTAACCTTGTAATATTTTTATGTGTTTCTTCCCCCCAAACGTTTACAGTTCTAATTGTTTTATTATTTGGTTTTTCAGGTGGAATCAAATTATCATTAAAATAGATATGAAAATAGGGTCCGGTAATCCGAACAGAATGAGACCATTTTTTACAAATTTTCTCATCTTTGTAATACCATACCCTAGAACTCCAATAACCATCATCTCCAACTGTCAAACCAACAAATGGTAAGCCTGTAGTAGAAAAAGCATTAACAAATGTTTTTTTTTCGGTTTCAATATCATCAAAACTCATATTTTGCCACCCCGGAAATGGATGACTGTGTAATAAAGTAACTCCCATCTCCTTCTTCATTGCTATTTTACAAACACGCAACAGGTATTGATAATTGTAACTTGCATTCCCATGGATGTTCCTATCACCGTCTTCTGGAAATATAATTTCATTAATCACAGCAGTATATCTTTTATTACCTACAGATGGTGTCCATAAGGCAAACAACAAATCTTCCTGCCGGTCTTCCCTAATCAAAATGTTTTTCAATTCATTATTAATAAAATCGGGAATGACTGTACCAAATGATTGTGAATCAAATATTTTTGAATATTCCATTTATTTGTGACATTAAATCTTTCGTGGGATTTTCTGAGTTTAGGTTAAATCTAAAACTCCAATATCTCCATTGTCCACCTAAAGGACTTTCAATAATATTTCGTTTATTATGTAATGTGTCTTGTTTATCCAAAAGCACTGGATCTGACTTTATATGAATGCTCGGCCCGACTGTTCTTGGATATTCATTAGGAGCGGGAATTGCAAGATCAATAACTCGTCCTTCAAACCTACCAGTCTTTACTTTATAATTTTCGATTTGCACAAAATCTTTCCCATTTGAAGCAGATATTGAGTTAATGCTATATCCTAAATTTTGCAAATCTTCAGTTAAACGTGATGGTCCATATTTTATCATGAAACTGGGTTTGGTTTTTTACTAAATACGGTAAAATGCATTCCATTTTTCATATCTAATATTTCTTCTATATTATCCAGTTCTTTAAGATCATTTCCGTCTTTTAAAACTAAAATATTTTCAGAGAGGTTAAACTTTCCGAAGTCAACTAAAATTTGTTTTACAGATAGTTGAGATTTGTCAGTATCGAAATTTTCCTTATCGATAAAAAATTCATATTTCTTGTGCATTTTTTAAAAATTTAATTATTAAACAATTATTTTCCTGTTGAATCTTTTCTATTACTTCTTACGTGGGGCTTGACCTTAATGGTTTTTCCATTGACTTTTTTAGAATAACCTGGAATCCTATTGAATTTTCTCCCTTCTGAATCTTTTGCCATTTTTTCTTAAATTTGGAATTAATATTTATAGATTTACAACTATATATGCTGATGGCTTTTTAAAAATTGCCATCGTAATGGCAATTTTTTTTAATTAATTAGCATTTATAAGTAGAAAGTCAATTGGAACAGTTTAAAATCACATCAGATTATGAAAATATTGACTGGGAAAAGGTTATTAAAGTACTGATGGCATACTCGTACGTTTTAATAGGCGAAAATATATCTATGGCTAAATCAAGAAAGGAATTAGCCTACGACTTTTCCATGGAAGCTATTACGAGATTTTTAAAAGAACCTAATAAGTTTGATCCTACACGAAACCCGGATTTAGTAAAATATTTAAAATACAGTTATATAAGGCAACTAATATCAAATGCTAAGAATACTGGATTTTACCGCTATGAGAAAACACCGTCAACTTCGGAAGAAGATTATTACTTCACACTAAAGTCTGAATTTAATTTGGACGAAAAAATTGATATAAAGCAAATTGTAAAGATGGTGGAAGAAAAGCTCGTTGATGATAAAGATTTACTTTTAATTTTCAATGGTAGATATCACGAAGATTCTAAAAGATCGGAAATTTGTGAGGATCTAGATATATCCTTAAAGGAGTATGATAACAGATTGAAAAGGTTGAAAAGACTAGTTAAAAGAGTCCAACAGAATTTGGATGATAAAAATTAACAAATGTTCCATGAACTCAAATAAAAATCAAATACATGATTTGGCAGTATCTGTTAGTAAAAATGAACTGACGGCTGAAACATTTTTGAAAATTGAAGGAGTCGATATTGATGCCTTTGTAAAAAAAGGCATGAAAGAGATTCAATATCTTTCTAAAGAGAAAAAAAAGATATCTAAATCAAATAGTAATAGTAAATTATTTTTTAAGAGAGTCGTACTTGCAGCAAAAATAGCTGATGAATTACATAATGAGCCAACTTTTGGTCATGTTAAATTTCAAAAACTAGTTTATTTAAGCGAACAAATATGTTCTATTGATACAGAGAAAAGATATGTTAAACAAGCTGCAGGTCCTTATGATAGAAGGTTCATGCACAGTATTGATAGTGCCCTCAAAAAGCAAAAATGGTTTGAAGTCAAAAAAGATAATGGTAAATATACAAGGTACTTCTATACGCCATTAGAGAATGTTCAAAATTACAATAAATATTATCATTCTTATTTTTCTAGTGATTCCGAAAAAATTGATTGGTTGATTTCCTCCTTTAAAACTTCCAGAACAACTACCGTAGAGTTAATTGCTACATTATTTTCTTGTTGGAAAGAGGTATTAAATTCTGAGGAGGAATTCTCTGAAGAATTATTAATTAAAACTTTCTACGATTGGTCAAAGGAGAAAAAGAAGTTTGATATCAAGGATGTAAAAAACGGGATTCAATGGATGAAAAATAAAAATTTAGTTCCTTCGCTAAGTACCTAGCAGCGTATATCGCAAATAGGCGTTAAAATTTAAAAGATAGCGATTAGCTTCACCAACAAGCAAGATTAACCGACATGTCCGTGTCGCTACTTTGCCAACTTGTATTAGAGTGCCGAGGAAACTATGACCGGCAATAAATAGTCATTGTGTACTATAATTAAGATGGTAGAACCAATCTACCTATGGCGTTTTATAGGAGAAGGCATAAACCAGCTAAAGTTTGATTAACTGAATCTATTTCGGGGAATACCAATCCTTCCAAACATCATTTCTTCCCCAAAAACCCCCTCACTTCCCTCACCAATACCCTCAAAATATCATAAACCATTCTTGCCAGCAGTACAAATAATTCTTTCATAATTCCTGTAGTTTAATTAAACTGTTTAGTATTGAAAATGCCAATGCTTTTAGATTCGAATTTTCAGACAAATATTTGGCCTCATCCCGATTGGACAAAAAACAAAGCTCTACCAGGATTGACGGGCACAATGCGATTGTTTCCCGCAACACCTGAAAATTCGCGAATTTCACTCCCCTGGATTTAATCCCGAAGTTGCTTGTTATCCCGGAATGGATCTGGTGGGCAAGGTAAATTGACTGACTTAGATTTTTGGAAAGGGCGGCATTTGCCACAAATACCTCAGTGCCGGTTGTTCCAGGATTTTTGGCGTGGTTGCAATGTAGGGAGATAAAAACATCGGCCTTTAAAGCTTTGGCAAGCTTTGTCCTGTCAGTTAAAGAAATAAGGCTGTCTGAATACCGGGTAAGGTATATTTCCAGATTGCCTTGACCTTTGTTCAGGCTGAGGATCTCATTGGCGAGTTGCAATACCACATCTTTTTCCATTATTCCATTAATCCCAATGGCACCTGCATCTCTTCCGCCATGCCCAACATCGATCACAATTAACTTTTTATGTCCTGTTGACTGGCCAAAAATGAAACACATTTTTAGGAGCAGCAGTAGAAAAATGACGTTTTTGAGCCTGGTTTTCATTTTTAGATTTTGAGTTTTCGACATTTTATTCCTGATTTTCATAGCATTTGATTTCAATTGATTCTAAATAAATACAATCTAAATCAAATAATATTTTGTTTTAAAATACTGACAATCAGTTGTTTGAATCCAAATATAATGTAATTTACTTATATCAAAATCAGTATAAAATATAAATTTAAAAGCATGAAAAAATTAATCTACCCTTCACTTTTTTTGTTCCTGTTTTCATTCCCGCTTTTCGCACAGATTGGCGGGATTGAAAATTCGGTCGCCGACATTTCGGATACCATCCGAGTGATTTTCCCCATTCTTCTCGGGGTTATTTTTCTTGTAGGTTTCCTGTTTAACGCGGGTCATTTCTTTGGTGAGAATGCCGATCTAAAAAAGGGCATCACCCGGGTTTTGGTCTTTGTGCTCATTGCCGGCGCGGTGGTGGGAATTTTCACGTATCTAATAAGTATTGTAGTCTGATGAAACGCTTTGAAGTCTATAGAAATATTCGCAAAAGGGCCCTGATCTGGGGACTTCCCATCTCACTTTTCGCCCTGATGATGGTTGCCGTAATCGCATCGCTGCTTGTGATCATCTTTTCTTTCAGCTTTGTGGTTGTGATCGGTGTTTTTGTTTTGAATGCCGGGCTTTACATAAGCCTTACCCGGATTGCAAGCATTCCCCGATACTTTGAATTCACCAGTGTTTTTCCGAAGAATATCACCAACAAAAAATCAAGCCTTTTCAATTATGACCAGGATTAATCTCGCATATTTTAGACCAATAGCGGATATTAAGAAAAATATCATATTCGCCAATAATGACAATGTGGTGGTTGGGTATCAGGCAATTCTCCCCGAGATCTATTCCTTGTCTGAAAAGGATTTTGAGGACATCCACAATTCCTGGTTCCAGGCAATCAAATCCTTGCCCACAGGCTGTGTGGTGCATAAGCAGGATATTTATGTGAAGAGAGCATATTCATCTGGAAAGTTACCAAATAACAGCTTTTTGGAAAAGGCGACCCATCAGTATTTTAAAGGCAGGGAATATATAGAACATCGCAGCTATCTGTTTTTTATCCTCACCAGGAACAAGGCGTTGAATAACCCTAAGTATGTCAATCCTTTCAGAAAAATCAATAAAGGCATTCCCCGGGAATCGGATGAAAATATTAAGGGTTTCGTGGGTGCCGTGAATGATTCTGTGTCTTTTATCAATAACAGCAGGAAACTGGAGCTTTTGCCACTTTCTGAAGATGAAATCCACAGCCTTGCCAATGAGTATTTCAACGGATTTAATGAGGGTTTTGATACGAACATTGTATTGGACAAGGGAAATATCAATATTGGAGAAAATTATTTTGATGTCCTGGCGGTCAACAGCGAGTTGTGCTTTGGAGAAAGTGTGCAAAGCAGTAAGACCAATGAGCGTTTTACTTCCGACGATTTTGTTTTTCACCAGGGGTTTATCGATGGTTTTGGGCTTGCATTGAACGAAAACCACATTGTAAACCAGATTGTCTATCTGGATGACAAGCAGAAATGGCGCAAGCTGCTGGACAAGAAAATTGAAGAACTCAATAAAAGTTCCAATTTCGGGTCACAGAACAAGGTCGTTCTTAAAAAGATCCAGCATATACTGGACCAGATAAATGCGGATGATACCTCAAGGATTATCCGCGGGCATCTCAATGTGATCTATTGGGACAGGGATTTTCAAAACCTGAGCCGGATTGGCTCCAGGATCAAGACCGAATTTAAAGAATTGGATATATCCCCCTATTTCCCCCTGGGAGAGGAGCGGAAAAATTACTTCCTCAACAGTTTTTTCTGTTTCTCTTCCAATTTTTGCAATGAAGATCTGTACGTTACCGATCTTAAACATGCGTTGTGCCTTTTTATCAATAACAGCAATTATAAATCGGATGAAACCGGCATTATTTTTAATGACCGTGAACATAATATTCCGGTTTTGAAAGATGTCTGGGACGATGAAAAGAAGCGCATCAAAGCCAGGAATTTTGCCATCTTCGCTCCCACAGGAGAAGGCAAATCCTTTCTGGCTAATAACATTCTCCGGCAGTATTTTGAAAGCGGGGTTCGCCTGGTAATTATAGACTTGGGAGGATCCTACACAAAATTCGCCAAACTCTATCCTGAACATTATGCCATTCTTCGGTATGAAAGCGGGAAGAATTTGGGGATCAATCCTTTTTACATCAGCAATGAAAATGATCTTACCGCCGAGCGTCTTGAGGATCTGTCGGTATTCCTGTTTGAATTATTCGCTTCCGATCTGAAAGTTACCAAGGCACAATCGGTATCCATCAAAAAAATTTTACGCTCTTATTATTCAAACAGTTCAGAAAATCATTCCCTGGAAAGCTTCTATCAATTCATATACAACAGCAGGGGAAATCTTCTGGACGATTTGAAAATTCATCCGGATTATTTTGACATCGGTAATTTCCTCCACATCATGTCTGAATATGTTGGGGAAGGGCTTTACAGTTTTTTATTTGAAGCAGGGGAGGACCAGACCTATAAAATCGAGGATAAGCGGCTGATCGTTTTTGAATTGGATGAAGTAAAGGACAATAAGGAGATCCTTTCAGTCATGCTGAAGCTGATCAAATCTGCCATTCAGCGCACCATTTGGAAAAACAAGGCCGAAAAAGGGATCATCCTTTTCGATGAATTTGCCAAGCAACTGAAGTTTGAGAATGTACTGGAAAGCGTGGAGTTTTACTATCAGGCGATCCGGAAACAAAATGGGGCAATCGGAATTATCCTTCAATCCATTAATCAGCTTCCCGGAAATTCAACATCGGCCAGTATTCTTGAAAACACACAGGTAATTTACAGCCTTCAAAATGAGAAGGGATATGATGAACTCACGAAACGCTTAAACCTCTCCAGCCACGATTTAAATCAGCTGAAATCTATCAGGAACAACTTCACCGGGACCAGAAAGTACGCGGAGATGTTCATCAAAATAGGCAAGGAGAGCAATGTATTCCGCCTTGAAGTCCCCAAAGAAGTTTATGCCGCTTACCTGACGGACGGGGCTGAAAACGATGCCATAATGAAAATGTACGAGGGACATGGAGATATGGAGAAGGCCATTGTACAATTCACGAAACAAACCAAATAACAAATAATTTCAAAACTCATGAAAACAAAAATCCTAATCCTCGCAATGGCGATAATGCTAAGCGGAAAAGCAATAAGCCAGGGAATGCCGGTTTATGACAACACAAATTTTATAAGCCTTGCCAAATCCCTGATCGAATCGGCAAAGCAAACTTCGCAACTGCTAAAAACAGTCAATTTCCTCAAGGATCAAAAAGAGAATATAGAAAAGGTACATGATGTGGTGAAACAGTTAAAAGCTGTACAGGAATTAACCCGAAATAACCAGATCCTTTTTGAGGTAGTCCGTGGTGATTTGCGGGAGATCTTAAATTCCCCCTACATCAAACCGGAGGAGGTGACACGCATTTCGAATTCCTTCAACGCCATCATCGATAATTCTTTAGCGGATCTTGATTTTGTCGACCAGATATTGTCCAGTGACTACCTGAGAATGACCGATGCGGAACGTGCTTTTGTTTTAAAGGAAAAAGAACTTCAGTCAAAGGAAATGGTCGCGGAGATTCAACAGAAAACCAGGCGTTACCGGGATATTATTTCCTTCCGGGAAATGCAGGATAAGATCAATAACAGGGAAATCGGTTACTGATGTTGGCCGCAGGAATATTTTTGGGAATAGGTCTGGAATACGTCGATGCTGTTTTTCAAACCATCAAAAGCAGCGATTTCTCGCAGTACACCATTACCGGGATGAAAACCCTCGCGGTATTGTTTTTCCTTGTCAATATCCTGAAAAAATACAATGAAGGCATTGCCGATAAAGATGGATATACCTGGGGATTGAGCCCCGGAGAACTGGCCAAAAACTTTGCGGTGGTTCTGCTGGTAATTTTTTCGACCCAAATTTTAAGTGTTTTTGACGGCATTTTAGTGGCCATTGAAACCCGGTACAGGGATACTGCCCCGGCCCTTTTGCCACTTCAGCTGATGGATATAGATATTGAACAAGATGTGGGCGCATTGGAAGCTGCTAAAAAGGCGATGGCATTGCTTTATGAGGCTTTGGTCACCCCCTTATATCCTGTCAAGGTAATTTCCTTTGTGATCGGGCTGTTTATGTGGGTTTTGGACCTGTTTATCTATCCGTTGTTTTTGGCGGAGCGCTATTTCCTGCTCGGAATTATGCAGGCCTTTTTTCCCTTGGTAATAAGCCTGGCGGTTTTTGAAAAGTTCAGGTCAATGGCCTACAACTTTTTCAGGTTGTATGCCGCTGTTTATATGCTGGTTCCGGCCTTTTTCCTGGTCAATGTATTTGTCAATAATCTGTATGCCGAGATCAATACCAATTTCTGGTCGAACCTTTTGGGAACGACCACAGACAACGGCATCATTCAGATAATTGTGGAGGCTGGTTCAATTGCTTTTATCGTATTTCTGAAATTCAAATTATACACCAGGGCTACTTCGTTCACTTTGAAACTTTTTACTGCCTAAGGCGGATTAAATTTAAAAGGTTCTGTTTTATAATAATGTAGAATAAACAAGGAATAGAAAAATAAATTATCTAAAAATAGGTGGAAAATGCTGAAACAGTGGAAAAAAAATTGCCCGCAGATCTCGCAGATTTTCGCAGACAAAAAAAAATAAAATCAGGTTGAGGAGTAAAATTATTTCAGAAATCCACAACTTTTTAAAACATAAGCATTCAAAATAACTGCCTAAAGCAGATCAATTCAAACAAAGAATATGAAAACACCCTACAAAAATATTTACAGCGTTTTGCAAACCAATCGGTTTGTGGTAATTACCGTTGTATCGGGAGCATTAATTTCCAGTTTGTTTTTTGGCTGGATGATGTTTGATATACAGCGAACGGCTTTGAATAACTCCTTCGCAATAAATACCGATGGCAGTGTAATTCCCCTGAAATGGGTCACCCAAAAAGAGAACCTGGAAGTCGAAGCCCAGGCGCATTTGGAATTGTTCCATAACTACTTTTATAATATAGACGCCAGTAATTATCTGCGGAACCTGGAAAAAGCGCTTTGGCTTGGCAACAGCTCCGTGGATAATCTATACCGACAGAAAAAGGCCGATGGGGTTTATAACCGATTGCTCCAGTATTCCCTGGTGCAAAAGGTGTTGAGCATAGAATCTCAACTGGACCTGCAGGTGGAGCCATACCAGTTCAAAACGACTACAATTTTTGAGATCAATCGGGGAACCGTGGTGGACAAATATGAACTGGTTTCCACCGGAAACCTGATTGTTGTGGACAGGAATTACCCAACAAACACCCACGGATTACTGATCACCAACTATTTTGAAAACACCTTAAAAAAGATAAATAATGAAAATTGAAAAGAATAAAATCGTATTTGGTTCTGTGCTGGCGATAGTGATCATTTTTATTGTTGCGTATTCCGCTTTGGTTTTGGGAGGCGATGGGGATGAAAACAAGGAACTAAAACAAACCATGGTTCCTGAACTGGGACAAGAGCAAAAGGAATATAAATCCAAGCTCGATGCCGTGAACGCATTAAAGGAAGTTCGTGAAACCAATGCACCCAGTATTTACGATGAGAAACTGTTGGATTCTTTGGGTTTTTATGATCCGGATCTAAGGGAAAAGCAAAAAGTGAAAATTGTGGACAGCATCTACAACTCGGGTAGGATTAGCTATACCCAAAATAGCTTCCGCGATAATTTAGATAAAGCACAAGTTGAAAAGCCACAGCTGGACAGAAAATATTCAGCAGAAGAACTTGAAGAACCTGCTTCAGCAAAAGAGCTGGGGCTCGAGCATCAGATTTTTTACAGTTCCAATCCAGTTCTCAAGAAGGAAGTTTCAAACTTATCAAGATCTGAAGCTGAAATCCATGTGGAAGTTGATGGCAACCAGACCGTAAAAAATGGGTTTCGGCTTAAAATGAGGCTCACTGAACCGGCAATAATAAACAACAGATCCATTGCTAAAAACACTCCTGTGTATGGTTTTATAAGTTTTCAAACAAACCGTGCCTTGATCGAAATCGAGAATATAAACCATCAGCCGGTCAGGCTGAAAGCCTATGACCTCCAGGACGGCAGTGAAGGGATTTATGTGGAAAACAGCTTTCGGGCCGATGCCAGCCGGGAGGTAATTGACGATGTTATTCAGGATATAAACGTTGCCGGACTTCCGCAGGTTGGGGGGATCAAAAAAATTTTCCAACGGAATAACAAGAATATAACAGTGACCATAACCAATAATTACAAACTCATTTTAAAATCCCCACAAGGGAATTAAATACTCATTCCTATGAAAAAACACTCATTTATATCCGGTTTTCTTGTCATTGCAGGATTTGCCAATCTTGCTGCACAAGAGATAAAAGTACAAAACCCTGCTTTGGATACCATTTATGCCAACGATCATAAAAATGTCGCCTTGTTTTTCCCCGAACCTATCCGGCAGGGCATAACGGGATCAGAAAATTTTGTGTTTACCTATAACAGGGAAACACAGCAGTATTTGGGTTTGCTCCAGGCCACCCCCGGAAAAGAGAGCAATTTGCTGATAATCGGCAATTCAGGTTCCATTTTTTCCTATATCATCAGGTATTCCGATCAACTGGAAAAACTGAATTATTTTATTCCGGGATCCAAAAGCATTGGAAATGAAATCCCAGAAATTAGCGGAAAAACTAGTGAAACAGATAAAAATCCTGCCAGAATAAGTGAAACTGAAAACCGTCTTGCAGGAACAGAAACCTATTATCAGAATTTCAGTTCTCGCTTATTGAAAAGCAAGCCAAGGTTTGGCCACATTAAAAAACGGAACGAGGGAATTAACCTGAGGTTGGAAAACATAGTGTTCGACAAGGAGGAACTGTATTTTGTGATCGAAATTAAAAACGCATCCCCAATAGACTATGAACTCAATTTCCTGAACCTATCAGTAGAAACCAGGAAAAACGGAAAGAAAAAATCCATCCAGAAGTTGGTGCTTGAACCGGTTTTTAAATATAACCTGCCCGGTATTATTCCGGTGGGAAAAACAGCGCGATTTGTTTATGTGCTGCCAAAGTTTTCAATTGCAGCGGATAAGATAGTGGTGATCGATCTCAAGGAATTGAACGGGGAAAGGGACTTGAAGTTGAGGCTTAGGAAAAGGTTTGTGAATAATCCTGAATAGCAACTACTATGAAAAATTCAATTTATTTATTGATCCTATTAATCTGTTATTCCCTGCAGAATCTCAAATAAGCCCAGCCAAAACTGCTGAAAAGGTAGTGGAGAGTATTTATAAAATGCAAAATACAGAATTACAAAAAAATATACCACTCCGGAAAGAAATGAATCTTATTAAAATAGGTCTGTTCAAATATTGAGAAAGAACATTTTCAGAAATACATCTACATAAGCGACAATTTCCGTCTTCAAAAGGATGCTTATAAAATATAAATGCCCAATTGCCACCTTATAATAAGTTTCTTGATGGGATGCTTTTCCGATGGACTACTATCATTGAACCATTGAAGAAACTGCTCTATTTCCTTGTGTACAGCACTTAAAGTGGTGCTTCAAAATGTACTTTAAGGAAATTTTATAGCTGTTTTAATCCTAACTCAATCAAAAATTTGTTATGTTCTTTTGTGCTTGAAGCAATTCTTTTTTCGATATCGACTAATTCTTTATGGATCTCTTCAAGATTTATTTGCTCTTCAGCTTCTGCCGTGCTAACGTAGCGTGAGATATTAAGATTGTAGCCATTTTTTTCAATTTCATCCATTGAAACCCTGCGGGCATATCGCTCTATTTTTTCTGGTCGTGATTTGTAGGTCTCAATGATATTTTTAATATCAGATTTACGCAGTTCATTTTGTCGTTTTGCTTTTTTGTAATTCCCTTCGGCTGATGCATTAATAAATAAAACATCATCTTCACGTTTGCATTTCTTAATAACTAAAATACAGACTGGAATACCAGTAGAATAGAATAAATTAGACGGTAAACCAATCACAGTGTCAATATTCCCATCCTTTAGCAATTTGGTGCGAATACGCTCTTCTGCACCACCACGGAAAAGTACTCCGTGCGGTAAGATAATGGCCATTGTTCCATTCTGACTTAAAAAATGAAAACCGTGTAATAAAAAGGCGAAATCTGCAGCACTTTTGGGTGCCAAGCCATAACTCTTAAACCTAAAATCTTCTCCTAGTGTTTCGGTAGGTTCCCAACGTAGGCTGAAAGGCGGATTTGCCACTATAGCATCAAATTCTACTTTTTTGGAAGGGTTCATCTCATTTAGGATATCCCATTGATTTTTTAAGGTATCGCCGTGGAATATCTCAAACTCGGTATCTTTCATACCGTGCAGGAGCATATTCATACGGGCTAAATTGTAGGTAGTAATATTTTTTTCTTGGCCGTAGATCTTCCCGATACTACCACCTGCTTTTTTTATGCGCCGACGTACATTGAGTAGCAACGAACCAGAGCCACACGCAAAATCCAGTACATTATCCAATTTGTCTTTTAGTCCTGACCTCGGATTTTGACTGTCCAATGTAACAATTTCGGAGAGGATGGAAGAGATTTGCTGCGGTGTGTAAAACTCCCCAGCTTTTTTGCCCGAACCTGCAGCAAATTGACCTATCAAATATTCATACGCATCACCCAGTGCATCGTTGTCTGTTGAAAAATCTACAATTCCCTCTGCAATTTTTTGAATGATAGTGCAAAGTTTTTTATTCCGTTCTTTAGGCGTTTTACCCAGTTTATCCGAATTTAAATTGATTTCTGAAAACAGCCCGTGGAACGAATTATCAAAAGACTCATTTTCTATATATCTAAAACCTTCTTCCAATGTCACCAGCAAATCATCGTCTTGCCTACGTGCCATCTCTGCTATGTTGCTCCATAAATGTTGAGGTTTTATTACATAATAAACTTTACGGCGCATTTGTTTTTCAAATTCCGGTACATCCTCCTCATTCTCGACATACCAGATTTCTAAAGGTGTGTTTACCTTTAAATCGTCCATCACTTTTCTAGGGGTGTCATCTGGATAATCTTTACCCAATTCCTTTTTAGCACTGGTCTCGTAATTACTTGATAGATAACGCAGGAATAGAAACGAGAGCATATAATCCCGAAAATCATCGGCATTCATTGCGCCACGTAAACTATCCGCAATATTCCACAGGGTTTTCCCTAAATTATTTTGTTGTTCTTTTTTGGTCATTTATGTTAAAATTTGAACCTATATTTTTCAATTATTTTATTCAAAATTTCTTTGAATAACGGAATATCCTTATCCGACATCTGATTTGATTTCGCCCTATATACATCCTGATGCGAGAGAGAGTTAATTTTGTCAGCCACCATACTCGCATCATTCAATCCAATTTGATTGAGCACATAACCAATACGTGGTTTCCCCAAAAACGATCCTATATGTTCAAGTAGTTGTCTCAAAAGGGCGAAATGATAAACAAAGAGTTCATTTTTGGTAGCATCATCTAACGTTTTCAAAAGGTGAAGGTGAAAAAGGAAAACCCCATTTTTTTCGTTCAAGCTCAATTCGCCAGTCTTAATATCTTTTTGCAATAAGAAAGTTTTTGTTTGACTTTCATATGTTTTAGATTTTTCTCCTTTCATAAACCTATTGGCAAGGATTGAAAATAAGCCAATATGGTGTGTTGTAAGTATGACTTTTTTATTGGGGAAAACTCCATCAACCAAATTAATGATGGATTCCGTAGTCAGATATATATTGTTTTCATCCATACTAGATACAGGATCATCAATAAACAAATGAGCTTCCTTCTCTCCTTTTTCAGTATGGGAAAATGATTCAACGTCGAAAAGAGCTAAAAAGAAACACCAAATGAAAATCTTTTCTTGTCCTCTAGAAATTTTTATCGCTATTTCTTTCTTCTCATCTTCATAAAAAGAAATAGATTTAATTCCTTTTTCCCTATCACCATCAATATATTCATTAAGGATAAATACATAATTTGGAAAGTAAATTGATAATTTTTCTTCCAAGACGGGTGTGTCCATTAGTAATGAATGATGCGAATTTAATGAGCTATATGTAATGTCTAATTTTACGTTCTCATTGTTGTTCTTCTCATCGTTATCCCATACAAACAAATCTTCACTATAAGCGTTGTAGTAAACTCCAGAATGTTTATCAGTATTTTGCGTCTTAGTATAATTTTTATAACCTACAGACAGTTGTGTTTTGCCTGTAGCATTAAATGCATAAATCAAACAGATTTTATGCTCTAATTCATAGAGTTGTTTTGCTATTTCTTGAGCATTCTTCATATTATTCTTAAACTTTAGGAAACAAACCCTGTAAAAAGCCTTTTTTATGCAGATCCAGTTGGTTTATTTTATCTTGATGCGCGTTAATCATATTATCTAGGGTTGATAGACAAGCGGTAATTTTTTTTTGTTCGAGTTTGTTTTTAGGATAGTTAAGTTTGATTTCTGACAACCGTGTTTTTGATATTCCTAGCACTTTAGCACCTTGCGCTTCTCTTTTAATCTGGTTCCTATTATTACCTGATTTGAAAAGATATCCGCCAAAACCGATCTCTAATTTATTATTTATCTGCCTAGCCTGTAATGTATGCAGACCAGCTAATAGTTTCTCTTTGTTTATATTTATTATCTCCATACTCTTTCCAATATCGCTTAAATCCTCGGAAGCGTCAGCGAAAATAATATCACCTTCTATACAGTAGTTTTCCTCGTCTATTCTTTCAATTAATACATCAGAATTTATAAAAGGAACTTCCTCTTTTGTTATATCAAACCATACTGAATATTTCTTATGTATATCACCATAATGAATATTCTTGACTTCACCTGATCCATAATTAAGTTTAGCTCTGGAAAACGAATTGGTAACCAAAAGATCATAGACATTGCCAAATGGTTCAATAATCCACTCCTCATCATTCATAAACTCCTTAAACCGATAGTTGGGCACTTTTTGCCCTTGTTGCGGAAACAAATTTTGCATTAGCCCTTTTTTATGTTCTGTTAAGGCAGTCAACTTATCCTTATGGGCGGTAATCAAATCATCAAGCGACAATAGACAGGCGGCTATTTTTTGTTGTTCAGCAATAGAAGATATAGAAACATTAATTTTTGAAAAACTTTTATAAAACAAATAGTTTCTGATGCCTCCTTCAGTATTTCTATTGACACGTTTAAGAAATTCAGTTGATTTGAAAAAATAATTTAGAAAATAGTCATCAATTTCTTCTTTTGTATTGAAGCATACATATAATGAACTTATAATAATATCTTCCAAATTTCCTGAATAACCAATTGAACCAATATTTATTCTGGCAGGGTTGTAAGCAAAAGTATTTTTTTTTATAATCTTATATAGAGAGATATCATAACCTCTATGCTTGCTATTAATGCCTTCAAATTGCTCAGACTGCGGCAAAAAGCCTTCTTTATTATTAATAGAATAGACAGGTAAATCTTTATTTTTTTTATTCCTGTTGGAAATAACTTTTGTTATACTACCTAACGAAGTCTCTTTCCACTCCCCATCATCTACAAATTCCGGAAATCGCAACACCGGCACTAACTTGTTTTTGCTCTTATTCATAAGGTTGTAGTCCAGAAATTTCTCGGCCTTCAGCCTGTTTTTTTAATTGTGGCACCAGGTCTTCCATTAAATGCAGTTCTCGATTTCGGCGTTCTTTCCACCCAAGTTCCAGAGGCTCTAATAAATCGGTCAATTGCTCACCGTCAAAAATCATACGTTTCATAATGCCGGCAACAAAGGTTTTTAGATCTTTGGTTTGTAAACCATTTTTGCGAGCAATGGAAGCCAGTTCCTTTTCGTGCTTTTCAATCTTGAAAGTTTCAAAATTATCTTTAAGTTCCTTGACGGTTTGCCCTACGCTCCAGTCCACCTGGTTTATGAAGTCGGTAAAGTCTTCTTCTTCTTCCATCAGGTTGGAGTGTGACTTAAGTAAATTGATGATCTGTGCCCGGCTCATTTTCTGCTTGCTTGATTTTTGCTGGGTACTGTCTGCAATTAGGCTTATTATATAGTCGTAATCGATCACTGCACTACTAAAGAGTACAAACTCAAAATCCAATTCCTGTATCTCTGGCGGGGCATCATCGCCCTGCTTTTTCTGTATCTCACGCAGTTGCTTTGCGGTCTCAATATAACTGCTTCTAAATTCCTGTAACCTTTCAATGGGCAATATCTGCTCGATGGTTTCCTGTTGCTCCTCGTTCAGCTCAGTATACTGGTCCAGCTCGGTCTTGAGCTTTTGTACCTTTTTAAAGTTTTTGATAAAGGCAATACGTGCCGCATCACCTTTCAAATTATAGACTTCTTGGGGCTCACAAACCAAGTCTTGCTGTTTCATAAATTCATCCAATTGCGCAACGGCGTCTTGATATTGTTCTATCACCACAGGTGCGGGCTCTACCATCCATATTTGTACCGCTCGGTCCTTATCTTCTCCAGAGAAAAGGGTTATGGCTTGATTAACCGAATCTTGTTGCGAGCGAAAGTCCAAAATATTTCCATAAGGCTTTGTGTCATTCAACACCCGATTAGTTCGGGAAAATGCTTGTATCAAGCCGTGGTATTTCAAATTTTTATCTACATACAATGTATTGAGATATTTGGAATCAAAACCAGTAAGCAGCATATCGACCACGATGGTAATATCAATCTTTTCATTTCGTGAAACCGTGGCATTGTCATATTTCTGGTCTTTGATTCGTTGCTGCACATCCTGATAATACAGATCAAACTCGATTATGCTATGATTGGTTTTAAAAAGTGTATTGTAATCTGCAATAATTTCTTCGAGTGCTTTTTTCTTTTCTTCAGGATTGTGCTTATTATCTTCTTTTTCTTGTGCGAGATCTTCTTGCAACTGCTTGATATCGGCAGCATTCTTTTGGCTTTGCTGGTTGCCATCTTTTGCAATAAGCTGTGCGGGCGGCGAAAAGACAGCGGTAATTTGTAAAGCATTGTAATCTGTATCTTCTGCCGACAATTGTTCTTGCTTACTTTTGAACAAACGGTAATAAATAATGGCATCATTTATAGAACTGGTTGCCAGAACGGCATTAAAGCGACGATTATTGGTTGCCCTATCGTGTTTCTTGATGATAGCATCTACAACAGCTTGTTGCGCCAATGCTTCGCCAGGTCTTGCTTGGTGTTTGCCCTCTCCTTTAAAATAATCTATATGAAAACGCAGCACATTTCTATCTTCAATGGCGTGAGTGATCGTGTATTTAGGCAACTCATTCTCAAATACAGATTTTGTGGTTTTATAAGTTTCATATTCGCCTTCGCGAATTTTATAAGTGGCATTCTCTTCAAAAATAGGCGTTCCCGTGAATCCAAATAATTGGGAATTTGGAAAGAACTCTTTAATGGCTTTATGGTTTTCACCAAACTGCGAGCGGTGGCATTCATCAAAAATGAATACCATTCTTTTATCACTCAAAGGTTCCAAACGTTCCTTATAATTGCGCGTTTGCGTACCATCAAGTGCCAATCCTAATTTCTGAATCGTGGTAACAATTACCTTGTCTGCATAATCATCAGATAGGAGCCTGCGGACAAGGGTTTCGGTATTAGTATTTTCTTCTACACTACCTTCTTGAAACTTATTAAATTCCTCACGAGTTTGTCTGTCCAAATCCTTACGGTCTACAACAAATAAGCATTTGTGAATATCATTATTGCCTTTGAGTAAGGTAGCTGCTTTAAATGAGGTAAGCGTTTTTCCACTACCCGTTGTATGCCATATATACCCGTTGCCTCGATGTTGCTCAATAGAATCTACTATAGCTTTAACAGCATAAATTTGATAAGGACGCATTACGAGTATTTTCTGCTCGCTTTCCACCAGCACCATATACTTGCTTATCATTTCCCCCAAAGTACACTTTTCAAGAAACTTTTGCGTAAATGGTTCTAAATGAGTAATCTTCTTATTGTCAGGATCAGCTAGTTGGTATATAGGTAAAAATTGCTCATCGGCATTAAAAGCAAAATGCTTGTTCTTGTTATTTGAAAAATAAAAAGTATTGGTCCTATTGCTTACAATAAATAATTGCATAAAACAAAGCAGTGTACTGCCATAACCATTGCCCGGCTCATTTTTATAATCAACGATTTGCTGCATCGCCTTGCGTGGCGAAATATCCAGTTTCTTCAATTCAATTTGAACGAGTGGCAATCCGTTAAGCAATAGAATTACATCATATCGCTGGTTGCTGTTCTCAGTATTAATTTTTAATTGGCTAATAACCTCAAAATCATTTTTACACCAATCTTTTAGATTTACAAGCGTGTAATGTAATGGGGTTCCGTCCTCTCGCTGAAAATATTGTAGCTCTCGTAATTTTTTGGAAGCCAGAAAAACGTCAGGTGTAATGATATCCTCGCGTAAACGTAAAAATTCATTATCAGATAAGCGAACGCGATTAAGTGCTTCAAACTTCTCCCTGAAGTTGCGCTCAAGTGTTTTCCTATCTATAATATCAGGACGATCCGTGTACTTTTGTGCAACCAGTTGATTGATGAATTGTTGTTCTATTTGATTTTCCTTAGTCATTACGCTTGCTTGGATAGAATTCTGGCCTAAGCATCAAATATCGGTACATTTTTATAAAAAGCTATAATACTTGCTATCAAATCCTAACTATTTTTAAATTAAGAAATTTATAGACTAAACGTTTTAGTCAATTTTTTTAAAAAACATACCAGGAATATTCTAAAATTACGGTTCTGAACATTCCCAATATTTATAAGTAGTGACAAGGCATTGTGAAAATTTTGGATTGTTTTCTTCAGCATTATCAACTCGAGAATTTTAGCGCTAAGTAATTAATTTAAATTTCTTATGAAAAAGTCTTCTAGTAATATTTATTGTTCCCCTTTTCTGTGTCAAATCTTATGGATTTAAAGGTTCTTCAAAAATGATTCACTGATTTATTTAAAAATTCTTAAACCTATTTGTAATTATTAATTTGTTAATAAATACTTGAAACTTGATTAATAGAATTGTGTGATTCTATTAATTTCATATTAATTTGGAAATTCCATTCCAGATTATGTTAAAAGATTCTGATTGAAATGGTATTCAAAAAAATTGGAAACAATTTTTAATTTAATAATCTTAAATACTTATAGTTATGGCAGTAAAGCATACACCTACAGGAAAAGTTCACGTTGGTAACAAAGGAGGAAAAACCGGTTGTGGAGTTAATACGCAAGAGGAAGCTGATCATTGGGTAAATACCAGTGAAAAGATTACTTGTGCAAAAAACGGATGCAATTAAAAAGCCTTTAGGCGTGGAGTCTTCCGACCTCACACCTTCTCATTCCCCCGCTGCTCAAAGTCTCATGACTTTAAACTCTCCATTGCTATCGTGAAAAGGAATGAAAACGTCTTGAAGTATCCTGAGTTCTTTTTCCAATATTGTTAGAACTGGCTGAGGAGGAAATCGCTGTAGTAGAAAGTTCATAGAAAAGTTGAATTTTTTAGGGGGTTCAGGATTTCTTAAACAACTTAAACAATAAGAGAGAATGAATAAATTGAGATTGTTGAGGGGAGTATGGGGTAATGGATTGAAAGGTTCTCAAAAAAAGAATACTAAAACATGTTGTTATCTCGGAACAAATTGAGGTTGTAGATGAAAAACGGATTTAATACAACGAGTTGTAGGTTATTAGATTTGAAATAAATAAATTAAAATGAAAAAAGTTGGTATTAAGAATTTTGACCTATTATACTTTTTGAATTCTACAAGTTTAAAATCTGATTATCTATATTTTGATGAAATATTATTTGATCCTTTAGAATTAGAAAAAATTCGACCATTTGCAAAACTCGTTTCAACAACTATCTGTGATAGGACTGGGAATCTTTACAAAGCAAAATCTAAAGAAATAGATTTTTTAATAAAAAATAATTTACTCAGTGAATTTAAAAGAGTACCCTTTTCTAATCATAACAAATTTACCGAACTAAAATCCTCTGAAACAATATTAAAATTGAACGAAGAGGGTGATAAACTTGCTGAAGAAAGAAATCGCTTAATTGATTTATTTTTTAATAAAAACCAATTTGACAATCTTGAAAGATTATTTACTAACATTACAGATACTGCTGATAACCATTCATTATTTCTAAGTTTTATTTCAAATTTTGAAAATAATAATCATACCATTCCAATAATTTTCAACAACAAAAATTTAAATTTTGGTGATTCAAATAAATCCTCTTTCGTTTTAAATATCGTGCTGAACAAATTTCCTTCGTTGGACAAAAATATAGGGTGGAAGCAAGTGAAAGAAATTAAATCAGATTTAGATTTGAAAAATAAATATTTTAAACTTAATAACTGGATAAACGATCTTTCAAAACAAGAATATTCTAAAATAGAAATTGAAGAAAAAATTGAACATTTGATTAGTGAATATGAAAATCAACTTCGGTTACATCACAAAAAGATAAAATATAATAGGTATGAACTTATATTGAACTCAAGCCTTGGAATAATTGAGAACCTGATCAAATTAAATATCACCCAAATTGGAAAAAACATTTTAGATGTAAAAAAAGAAAAGGTTAATCTAGAAATTGAAAAGCAATTTATTTATGGAAACGAAATTGCCTATATAAGTGAGGTAAATCAACTAACATCTCGTTATCAAACAACCTACAACATCAGTTGAGCGCAAATAGCGGGCGTTAGATTAAAAAGTGATATTTTAGAGACCAAGTAAAAAATGACAAAACCGAAATGGAAGCGTCCCTACTCCCGCACTTGCCTTTACCAAGCCCCAGCTGCGCAACAACTGTAGCTGCGTGAGGTCTCATGACCTCGCGCCTCGTGCAATAACGTAAGTACCGGGAAGCGCCTTGAAGTCCAAGCTCTTATCCCTGAAGAAATTGATTTAAAGAATTAAAAAAAATATAGTTTAACGTGTTGGCAAAAATTAAAAACTGAAATCAAGAAATGAAAAAAACGATTATTTTAACTGTATTCATTACAGTAATTTTACAATCGTGTTCACCTAAAATCAGAACACATTTATCAACTGAATCATACAAACCATTAAATCCTGAAACTGAAATACTGATTGTCAACCAAAATGAAAAAGTTCCCGTTGATTTTAAATTTATTGGAGAATTAAAAATTGGAGATTCTG
>Ga0307486_1000874_pt1 | contig 25284 bp, 23 predicted proteins | sample CBIW02metaG_FD_203663 | JGI IMG/M metagenome (GOLD analysis project Ga0307486, IMG submission 203663) | Sea-ice brine microbial communities from Beaufort Sea near Barrow, Alaska, United States - CBIW 0.2 | ecosystem: Environmental > Aquatic > Marine > Coastal | place: USA: Alaska | collected...
TAATGAAAAGGTGCTTACTGACGAATGGTTGGAAGAGCGCTTCGATCTATTTGAAAATTATTGCCTTAGTTCGGTAAAGAATCAAACCAATCAAAACTTTAAATGGTTGGTTTTTTTTGATACTAGTACGCCTGAGTTTTACAAGCAAAAAGTGGAAAAATACAGAAGTTCTTACGAGAATTTTCTTCCATTTTTTATTGATGGGATGAATAACTTCTTGCCAGAGATTGTTAAGAATATAAAAAAACTCGATTCTGAAAAATACATCATTACTTCCCGTCTTGATAATGACGATAGTATTCACGAAAATTATATAGAAATTATTCAAAGTTACTTTGATAAACAGGATCACCACGCACTCGATATAATTGATGGATATACTTTAGAAATAGGCGAAAATACCCGTTTGGGAGAGCTAATGAAATTGAACAATCCTTTTATTAGCCTTATAGAAAAGAAGGAAAATTTTAAGACAGTTTGGTTCAGAGACCGCCATGGTTCTTGGAAGTATGAGAAAAATATGACCAAAATAAAAAACCAAAGACTTTGGTTAAGTATTATTCACTCCAAAAATAAGGTGAACAGATTCTCTGGTTATGGCAATGTAAATCCTAAAAAACTGTATGAGTTCCATATTTCAAAAGACCGAACTACAGAAATTATGGAAAGTTTAGTAAACTTTAGTTCCTGGAGATATTTGAGTTTTAAAAACAGATTAGAGTGTACCTCTAAGCGATACTTTAAAGATTTTAAGACTATTATAGGTGTTTATAAAAAAAGAGGGATTTAAGATACTCTCATTTAGGGATTAAAATTTAAAATACCCCAGTTTTTTCCTCATCTTAGCTTTCCGGATCAAATTTAAAGGTTTCTTTCTAAGATGGGATTTATCTTGATGCAGGAACCCGATACAGGCATTTATAACCCGTTCACTTGATCTTCCATCGGTATATGGATGGGTGATATCGATATAACTTTGAATTGCTTTCATAATATGTGGTGGTTTACTCAGGGCTTCAGAAATTGCTCCTTCAATTTCTGAAGCTTTGGTTATATTTATAAAATGCTTTCCTGGCTTATTGTTTTTAAAAGTCACAACAGGTTTTTTCTGAAGAATAAACTCTGTAATGGCTGATGTTGTATCCGAAAACATAATATCGGCTTGTTTAAAAAGCGGGATTATGTCCGTGGTATCGTAATAAGTTAGATTTTCATTCTGTAGCGCCTTGAATTTTTCAATTTTTTCCTTAGCCAGTTTGGGATGTAGGATGACCTTAAATTCCCATTTCCCTGTTTTTGAAATCCTGTCAATTTCAGCAACTACCAAATCATTGAAAGTTAGGCTGTATTTTGGTGAAAAAGTAGAAGAAATTAAAATTATGGGTTTACCTGGTTTTTTTGCAATTAATGGGAATAATGAATCTACTTTAGACCATCCTGTTTCCAATACTTCAAAATACTTATGTTTTTCCTGTAATTTTTTAAACGGAATGGTGGTCGAGGGACCTTGAGTACAGTAAAGGTCAAAAAATCCACGTATCCTAAAATGGCCTTTTTTGAAGCTGTGTTTATTTGCCAGGAAGCCGTGAAAAACCTGCACTTTTATCCCCGGAAAAAAATCGGGCACGCTGTCGTTAATTGTCAAAACCACGTGGGGATCGTATTCAATTGCTTCTTCAACGTTATTTAACAATTCGCCGTGTTCCGGAAAATATGCTTTGGTGTAATCCTCATCGGCAAACCATTTTACCTCAAACCCGCGTTTTAATATTTCGGTTTGCAATGGACCGCCAATTGGAAGCGCATAAGTATGGCTGATATAGATTAAAAATCGGTACTTCATTTTTTTATGGTTTCAAGAAATTTCTGAAGTTTTTCTGAAATATAGTCCGGTTTAAATTGATGGTACATTTCCGCAGTTAGTGAATTCAGTTCTTTTTTTGATTTCATCTGATAAATTTCGGGCATAAAATCCTGCAAATGTACAGAAACATTAGTGATGCCGTCTTCAAAGATATTCCAGTTTTCCTTGTTCAAAGAAGGGCAAAAGATAGCAAATGTGGGTACGTTCAGGGCTTTGGCCATATTCACTGCGCCGCCTTCATTCCCTATCAATGCATCGCATTGGGAAGTAAGCGCCATAAATTCCCTTAAGCTTTTCCCGAAAATTTCGAGGTGAATGTGCTTTTGGGTTTTTGGATTGCACAATTCATAAATATTCCGGGCTTCATCCAATTGCGAGGGAATATAGTTGAACAATAACCGGGATTCGGTTTCTTCAACTATTTTATTCAGTAAAACAGCAAGAAATTCCGGAGGATAGGTTTTGTCTTTTGAACTTCCCAAAACCGAGATCATCAACAACATATTTTCAGGATCAATGCCAGATTGCAATAATAATTGTTCAGCAGAAGAAATTTCAGCAGGGTTAAGGTATATTTTAGGTTTAATTTCCGCGGGAAAATTTTTGTGCAAAGGTTTCAGAAGCTGCATCCTTTTCTCAATAGCCATCCCAGCCTTGGTTTTTGGGATTATATTGCGATCAAAAACATTTGAATAAAAATGCCGGGTGTACCATTTGTCAAAGGAAATACGAAATTTCGCCCCAGAAACCCACGAAATTAAAGCAGTTCCCAATTTCGAATAAACATCAATTACAACCTCATATTCTTCCTTTTTTATTTTCCGAAGAAAAGAAGCAAAATTCAGGAGGTTTTTATCAGAATCTTCAAAAAGGATCAACTTATCTATAAACGGATTGTTTTCAACAACAGCGCGGGTATGGGGATAAATAAGGTAATGCAATTCTGCTTCCGGATATTCTCCTCGCAAAGCCTCGAACAAGATGGAAGTTGTAAGCACATCGCCAATCATTTTTTTCTGGATAATTAGTATTTTCATAGGCCCACCCCAACCCCTCCCGAAAGGAGGGGCTTTTTAAAATTATATTTTAGTTCCATCAATTCCCCCTTCGGGGGTTAGGGGGCTTTTTACACCGCCACATTATATTCCCTCAAAGCCTCATTCAGGGAGGTTTTTTTATTGGTGCTTTCCTTCCTTTTCCCGATTATAAGTGCACAAGGCACCTGGAATTCTCCCGCAGGAAATTTCTTGGTGTAACTTCCCGGGATTACCACTGATCTTGACGGGACGTAGCCTTTTAATTCTAAAGGTTCATCTCCGGTTACGTCAATTATTTTTGTGGAACCGGTAAGCACAACGTTGGCTCCCAAAACCGCTTCTTTTTCTATACGGATTCCTTCAACAACAATACATCGGGAACCTATAAACGCATTGTCCTCAATAATTACCGGGGCTGCTTGCAAGGGTTCCAAAACACCGCCAATTCCAACGCCGCCGCTCAAATGCACGTTTTTGCCAATTTGGGCACAACTTCCCACGGTGGCCCACGTGTCTACCATGGTTCCTTCATCTACATAAGCCCCAATATTCACGTAACTCGGCATCAGGATTACGCCTTTGGAAATATAGGCGCCATACCTTGCAACAGCATTAGGCACCACTCGTATTCCTTTTTCTTCATAACCGGTTTTTAACGGAATTTTATCGTGATATTCAAAAATTCCGGCTTCCATGGTTTTCATTTTCTGGATCGGGAAATACATCACAACCGCTTTTTTTACCCATTCGTTTACCTGCCAGCCGTCAGAAGTTGGTTCTGCAACACGCAATTCACCTTGGTCCAGTAACCGGATCACCCTTCTAATGGCATCTATTGTTTTTGAATCGCTGAGCAAACTGCGATCTTCCCAAGCTTTTGCTATAATATCTTCTAATTCTTTCATCCTGATGATTTTCAGCAAATATAACAGGTTCGTTGCTATTTTTGGGAGCATTGCCATATAAACCTTACATTTGCATAAAATTGACTATGGCAAGGATTTTGGCTTTGGATTACGGTGGAAAACGCACAGGAATCGCTGTCACTGATGAGTTTCAAATTATTGCTTCCGGTCTGGCTACCGTTGCCACAAAGGAGTTATTGCCATATTTGGAAAATTATTTTAAGTCTGAAAACGTGGAGTTGGTTCTTGTTGGTGAACCCAAACAAATGGATTATACGCCTTCCCAAAGCGAAGCTGCAATTCAGGAATTCTTAAAAAAATTCAAGGAAAAATTCCCACTGATGGAAATGAAACGCGTAGATGAGCGATTTACGTCAAAAATGGCGGTAAAAACAATGATCGACAGCGGCCTGAAAAAGAAAAAACGTCAGAATAAGGCCTTGTTGGATGAAATAAGCGCGACCATAATTTTGCAAACCTATCTTTATAAATGAATATTTTATAATTTATAATGAATAGTAAAAATTGTATATCTTATATTTAAGATGGTGAAAATTGACATCGGTAATTATTCATTATAAATTATTCAATATAAAATTAAAATGAGGGAAGATTTAAAAAAAAGGTCCAATGTATTTGCTCATAATTGTGTTAAACTGGCTTTGGAATTGCCAAAAAACAAATTGGGACTCCATATAGAAGGGCAATTAATACGTTGTTCAACTTCGGTTGCAGCAAATTACAGGGCAGCTTGTTTAGGACAATCTAAAAAATCCTTTGTATCTAAACTGGGAATTGTAATTGAAGAGGCCGATGAATGTATTTTTTGGGTTGAATTTCTTCAGGATGAAAAATTGATAAATAATACCGAAAGTCAGAATATATTAAAAGAGTCAAAGGAATTGACAGCAATTTTTATAGCCTCCAGAATCACAGCCATAAAAAACATGAAAAGTTGATCTCTTAAAATTATACATTATTCAATATTAACTATACATTATACATTATTAATTATACATTTTAAATGATTTTACCAATAATAGCATACGGGGATCCTGTTTTACGAAAAAAGGGAAAAAATATTCCAGAGGATTATCCGGATTTGGACAAGCTAATAACAAATATGTGGGATACTATGTACGAAGCTTATGGGGTAGGCCTTGCCGCGCCACAAGTGAATTATTCTATCAGATTGTTTATAATCGATCCCACACCTTTTGCTGATGACGAAAACTTAACCGAAACTGAAAAAGAAGTTTTGAACAGTATGAAAAAGGTTTTTATCAATCCAGAGATTATTACTGAAGAAGGTGAAGAATGGGCTTTTAATGAAGGTTGTTTGAGCATTCCCGAGATTCGGGAAGATGTGTTCAGAAAACCCCGGATAACGATAGAATATCAGGATGAGGATTTTAATTCGTTCAGTGAAACTTACGAAGGATTGGCGGCGAGAGTCATCCAGCACGAATATGATCACATTGAAGGAATTTTATTCACCGATAAACTATCCAGTCTTAAAAAACGTTTGATCAAAGGAAAACTTAATGATATCTCAAAAGGAAAGGTAGATGTCGATTATAGAATGCGCTTTCCTGCAATGAAAAAAGGACGTTAATTCTTTTGTTTTTAAGTACAGAGAAGTGATATTTGCCAGCCAAAATTTATAATGAAAATATGGGTTTAGAAAAAATTTTATCGATTTCCGGAAAACCGGGATTATATGAGTTAACAGCGCAAACCCGCGGAGGTTTTGTCGCAAAATCGATTATAGACGAAAAGAAAATTGCGGTGAATGTTCGCCAAAACGTAAGTTTACTGAGCGAAATAGCAATTTACACCAATACTGAAGAAGTGCCATTGGGAACTATCTTTCAGAAGATGTCCGAAAAGGAAAATGGGGGAGAAGCAATAGATCATAAAGTTCCCAAAAAGGAACTGGAGGCCTATTTCTCTGAGATCTTGCCAGATTATGATGTGGACAGGGTATATCAAAGTGATATCAAAAAAATTATCCAGTGGTATAACCTTTTGGTAAAAAATGAATTTACTGATTTTTCTGTCGCTAAGGAGAAAGAAGCGACTTCAGACGAGGAGGAATAAAAATTTGATTTCAAAAATAAAAAAGCAGTTTTAATTAATTTAAAGCTGCTTTTTTATTTTCATATTTTTCGAATTAAATATGGGAAAAAGTACACGCAATTGTATTTTTGCAGAAATGAATAACCAATGAATTCAAGAAAAGACCAGCTTTTGGCATTCGACAGGCTTTTGACAATAATGGATGAATTGCGCGAGCAATGTCCCTGGGATATGAAGCAAACCATGGAATCCCTACGGCATTTGACCATTGAGGAAGTCTATGAACTTGGCGAGGCCATTCTGGAAAAAGACCAGCAGGAAATTAAAAAGGAACTTGGAGATATCTTGCTTCATATCGTGTTTTACGCTAAAATAGGGAGTGAAACCAGGGATTTTGATATCGCCGATGTGACAAATAGCATTTGCGAAAAACTCATAGAAAGGCATCCGCATATTTACGGCGATGTAAAAGTGGCCGATGAAGAAGAAGTGAAAAAAAACTGGGAAAACCTGAAATTGAAAGCCGGGAATAAAAGCGTTTTGGGAGGAGTTCCAATGTCTTTACCGGCTTTGGTAAAAGCCAGCAGGATCCAGGATAAGGTTGCGGGAGTAGGATTTGACTGGGAGGAGCCCCAACAGGTAATCGATAAATTGAAAGAAGAACTGGAAGAACTGAGCGTTGAAGTGCAGGCGCAGGATCAGGATAAAATCGAGGCCGAATTTGGCGATGTTTTGTTTTCTTTGATCAACTACGCGCGGTTTTTGAAAATCAACCCCGAGAACGCTTTGGAACGCACCAATAAAAAGTTTATCAAACGCTTTCAGTACCTGGAAGAAAAGGCAAAAGAAAAAAATAAGCCATTAACAGAAATGTCCCTTGCCGAAATGGATATTTTCTGGGAAGAAGCTAAACTGTTGTAGTGGATTCTTATTAAAGGAAAATTAGAATTGCCAATATTTCAATTATTCAAAGCCAACGGTTTTCACTGGTTTTCATTAACATAGCCCAGGATTTTAATCGTGGGTAGAAGAAATCATAATCCCATTCGAACCGTTTCAACGGTTTTCATCACAACAATTATTCAGGATATAGAGAATTTTATCAATTGCCCCTGGCTTCAACCAGGGGATGATAGGAAATGTCCGCAAGGGGCTTTTAGCCCCATTCCGCGAACTTTTCATAGGCTTATTATGCCTCTTGAAATTAAGGGTTGCTTCGAATTATTCCCTTTTAATAAATAGATTTAATTTTCTCCAACTTTTCCATCCATACTTCAAGTTGATCCTTTTGGTCCTGGATATTTTTATGGACCGCTTTAACTAATGGATTATCGGTATTTACATCGGCAAAAAACTGCAAATTGTTTTCCAATTGCCTGATTTCATCTTTAGTTTCCTGTACTTTCTTGGTTAGGAAATAAGCCTCGTTTCGCAATTTTGCATCATCATCTGCATTGTTGAGGGCCTGAATTTTATTCTCATATTTCATCATTTCGGCCTTGGTGCGGTCTACGTCCAATTTTGAGAATAACTGATCCAGTAATTTATTGAATTTGCCTTCAATAAAACGCTTGTTATAGGGAACCTTACCTATATTTTTCCATTCTTCAATGGCTGCTTTTATCTTGGATAGGTCGGTTTTTTTGTCACCGCTAAACTCATAGGATTTTAAAGCGTCCAAAATTTCTTTTTTCTGATCAAAGGCTTTGTTTTCTTCTGCATCTTCCTCTTTATTTGAGGCGTGTAAACGGTCGAAATAATGATTGCAGGACGCTTTAAACTGTTTCCAAACCTTGTCGCTTTCCTTTCTTGGAACGTGACCCGCTTTTTTCCAATCGGCCTGGATCTTTTTCATTAAAGCGGTAGTGGCCTTGAAATCATCGCTGTCCTTGTTCTCATTAGCCAATTTTATGAGTTCCCTTTTCTTCTCGAGGTTGTCATACTGTTCTTTCTTTAAGCCTTTGTAGTACGCGTTTTTATTGCGGTTAAACTGTCTGACGTTTTGTTTGAATTCACTCCAGGTAGATTCATTTTTTTCGCGGGGAACTTTTCCCACTTTAAAAAATTCGTCGCGAAGGGCATTCAGTTCTTTGATCTTTTGCTGCCACTGGCTGTGTGCAGTATAATGGGTTTCTACAAGGGTCTTTATTTTGGCACAGATCTCTTGTTTTTGCTCTAGATTTTTTTCGGATTCCTGGTCTAACTGATCGTAATAAGCCTGTCTTAAATCGTGGATTTTCTTGGTGGCTTCGCTGAACCGCTCCCAGATATCTTCCCTGAATTCTTTAGCGACGGGGCCTAACTCTTCCTTCCACATTTTATGCAACATCTGCAATTCCCGCAAGGCACGGTTGGTGTCATTTTCCTGAGTTAATTCTTCGGCACGATCTATAATTTTTAACTTTTGTTCCAGGTTGTGTTTGAAATCCATATCACGAAACTCCCTGTTAAGGTGTAAAAAGTCATAGAAATTTTCTACGTGATGGTGGTATGTATTCCATACAGTGTTGTATTTATCGCGTGGAATGGATCCTGCAATGCGCCATCTGTCCTGTAGATCCTTAAAATGTTTATAGGTGGTGTTGATGTTTTCTTCAACACTCAACAAACCTTTTAATTCCTCAATGATTTGCAACCTCAAATCCAGGTTCTTGTTCAGATCCTGTTTTAACTGATGATAATAATGGTTGCGTTTTTCTTTATAATCGAAATAAACCGAATTGAAGAGTTTTTTTACCGGAGTAGAATAATGGAAATCAATAATATTACCGCCTTCAGCTAAAAATTCCTCCTTCTTTTCTTCAAAATCCTCATCAAATTTTGTGTTGAATTCTGCTTTTATTTCATCGATATGTTCCTTGATGGCCTGAACCTTTTCGCTTTTAACCAAATGTTCCATTTCGGCTACCAGTTCTTCCTTGGACATAGTGTTGTAATCTTTCTTTACAATGCCGTGGCGTTCTTTTGCACTTTCGTCTTCGCTCTCTTCAGCTACAGATTCTTCAAATTCAGAATGTGCATTTTTTTTGGCTGACACTTCCGGCGTTTTTTCATCATCATCTTCGTCCTCATCCTTTATTTGACTTTCTGAAGAAACTTCTTCTTTCTGTTCTGTTTCTGAAGTAATCTCCTCTGGATCGCTTTCTTTTGCAGCAGAATCTTCCCCGCCTTCTTTCTTTGTTTCTTCCAATTCTTCTTTGGGTGCTTCAGAACTTTCCTTTTCAGGTTCAGATTTCAATTCTGATTCTTCTGAGACAGCCTCCTCCAGATCAGATTTTTTCCCAGTTTCTGTTTCGGAAGTATCAATATCATCTGTTGCATCAGAAAATGGTTTCACTTCATCAGCTTCCTCATTCTTACTTTTTGAGTCTTCCAGATTGTTGCCGCTTTCAGCTGAAGCAACTTCAATTGCATTTAAATCCTTGTTTGGGAGCTCATTTTTCATTTTGTCATTTTCTTGGTGAGACATATCTTTCAATGTTAAGGTTCGTCAATTTTTAATAATTCCGAAAGATAATAACTCCAACAAAAACTGCCAAGGCTTTACTTCAATTTATAACCGATTAAAACTAGAAGGGATTTGGGTCAACTATTCCAGATCTCCCAGGCCTTTTCAGCCTGAAGTTCCAGCATTAACTGACCGTTTACAACGGTGGCATTGTTTTGTAAGGCCTGTTTCATCAACACGGAGATGGGTGGATTGTAAATTAAATCGAAAACCAGATGGTTCTTGGTTATAAATTTTATGGGAATTGGGGGGTAATCTGAAATATTGGGGTGAGTACCCAAGGGAGTGCAGTTAATTATAAGTTTGTATTTATCAAGGTGATTTTTGTTTAATTCTGAATAGATGAAGTTCCCCGCGGCCGGAGTCCTGGAAACAAATTTGTAACCGAGCTTTAATTTTTTCAATGCAAATGCCACTGCTTTTGAAGCGCCTCCAGTACCCAAAATAAGGGCTTGTGTATGTTGTTTTTGAAGATGAGGTTTAAGAGATTCCATAAACCCAAAATAATCGGTGTTATAGCCGGTTAATTTCCCGGTCTTTTCGATTTTGATGGTGTTTACGGCGCCAATTTCCTCTGCTATTGGATCTAATTGATCCAAATATTTTATAATTTCCTGTTTATAAGGGATCGTTACATTTAAACCTTCAATTTCTTGATTGTCCTGAAGCAACTTTTTAATTTCATCTGCCTTTGCTAAATCAAAATTTTTATAAACAGCTGCAATATTTTCAGATTCAAATTTTTGTTTAAAAAAATTTCTGGAGAAAGAGTAGGAAATATTTCTTCCAATAAGGCCGTAGGTTTTCATCTGTTTATTTTATTGTTTTTTATCGGTCATAACTTGTCCCGATAATTCGGGATGTAACATCCATATAAACATCTTCCTGTGTGAGAATGTATATTCTCATGGATGTTTCATTTACTTTGAATTTCTTTTCTCATACCATCCCAATGCCAGTACTATAAAAATACCGATTATCATAAAAAAAATGGTAAGCCAGGTCATTGAATCGGAAAGATCTGGCAAGTATCTTTGATAATTATTTATAATATAATTGCCGTGAATATCGGTTATAAATTCCCCCTGAATATTCATTTTGTAAATTTTTTCTTTCCAAGGCCAAACAACACCAAGTGATCCGGCTATAAAACCAATAATTACCGCGTAAGTTTCTTTTTTGTACAGTCTCAATAAATAACCCAGTAAATGGGAGAGCGAGACCAGCCCCGCAAGGGAGCCAAGGGAAAATACCAGGAGTACTTTCAGCAATCGTATTCGTTCGGGATTATCAAGGAATGCAAAATCCAACACAAAAACGTTGGCCATCGTATTAAAAAGAGCATTGACGGAATCGACCAAAAGGAGTACATAATTTCCGAATAAAATCAATATAAAAGAACCGGAGAGCCCGGGCAATGTCATCCCTGAAACACTGATTATTCCGCAAAAAAATACAAAAAAGAGATTGTCATTTTCCTTTGCCGGTTCTAAGAAACTGATGGCAACCCCAGCAACTATTCCTGCAAGGACGTATAAAATACTGCGACTCGACCATTCGTCAAAATCTGTGCTGATGTAGTAAATGGAACCAATAATCATCCCGAAGAATGCCCCCCAAACATAAAGTTCGTAATGAAGTAGTAGGTAATCCAAAAACAGCGAGATGCTGAAATAACTGATGATCATTCCCGAGATCAACAGGATCATAAATTTGCCGTTTGTATATTGATACAAACTTCTAAACCTCCCGTTTATAAGGAGTTTAAAGGCCTTGAAATTAATTTTTTGAAGGGAATAGATGAATTCCTCATAAAAACCTGCCACAAATGCAACAACTCCGCCTGAAACTCCCGGTACTTTGTTTGCAGCGCCCATTGCCAAACCCTTGAGAACTAAAAAAACTTTGTCACTAAAGGTCCGGGTTTGTTGCATTTTTTGAAATTGGGGTTTGGGTTGCGATTCGCTCTAAGATAAGTATTAATAAAAACCCTGTTAGCATTAAAATTACCGCAGGAACCAGCTGAGGATCGCCTTGAAAATTTCCGGGCAACACCGAAGCTTCGCGAAGTACAACAATTTTTTCCCCAAATTCTGCAGTTTCTAAAACTTTCTTCCAGGGCCATATTTTATTGAGGGAACCCGCAATAAACCCGGTAAGCACAGCAAGAGTGATATTGATGTAATGATCAAACAGCCATTTTAAGATCCTGGAAAAGGCCAAAAGTCCAAAAACAGCCCCAATTGCAACGATCCCCAAAGTTTTAAAATCGAAATCGTGCGCGGCTTCGGTCACCGTTTTATATGCTCCAAGGAGTACCAGGATAAATGCGCCCGAAATCCCGGGTAATATCATCGCACATATTGCAATGGCTCCGGCCATAAACAGAAAATAACTATTGGTTGTTGCTCCTAAAGGGGGGAGGGATATTATATAAAATGCCAGAGCGGCCCCTATTATGAGAGCCAAAACGATCTTAAAATTCCATTTGGGGATTTGTTTGGCCACAAACCAGATACTTGCCAGGATGAGTCCAAAGAAGAAGGACCATATTAATACAGGGTGCGCTTCCAATAAATAATTGGTGAGCCGCATTACTGAAAAGATACTTATCAAGATCCCGAGGAGAAGCGCCATGATAAACGAGCCGTTAAGCTGTATCCACATTGCCTTAAATCCTTGTTGTTTCCAGGTTCTTATTAATGAAAAATTCACACCGCTTATGGTGCCAATAAGTTCCTGATAAATCCCTGTAATAAAGGCGATGGTGCCGCCGGAAACACCGGGAACAACATCTGCGGCGCCCATTGCCATACCTTTTAAGGTGATCTTTAAATAATCTTTTGTGCTGCGTTGCATTCCCAATAATTAATTTCGCCAAATATAATTAATTATCAGGAGGCTTTTAAATAAGAATTAATAATTTCCTTGACGCTTTTACGGCTGAAAATATTAGGAAAAAGTTCCTCAATAATTATATAATATTCAGAATCGATCTTTAAACCGTTGTTTAAATGGAAATATCCTTTGTCACCTTCATTTAAATTGAAATATAATCCGGCAAGCCTGTATTCTATTTCTGCAGTTTCCGGGTAAAATTCCAGTGCCTGCAATAAATTTTGGATGGCGGTTTCAAATTCTCCTAAATTGATAAGGATATCACAACGCCTAATCCAGGTTTCCAGTTCATAATTTCCCAACTCGATGGCTTTTTGGTAGCCGCGGTCTGCTTCTTCGTAGAAACTCAACCGATTGTTGATTTTTGCAAAGCGTTTCCAGTAAAGCACATTTTCTTCATCAATATTGATGGCTTTATTGATATAGTACAATGCTTTTGGAAAATTGCCCTTTTTGAAATAATAATCTGTGATCGCAATCCAACCTTTATCCAATAAAGGATCTTCGTGAACTGTTTTTAAATAATTCTCAAGTGCCAATTCCTCTATTCCCATCTTTTCATAACATTTACCCATTCGCAAATACACAAAGGAGGTAGGGTCGTCTAAATCGAGGGTTATCGTATAATTTTCGATGGCTTCATTATATCGGCCTAATTTTTCAAGGACCTTCCCTTTTTCAAGATATGCGCCTATAAAATAATCATCGCTAATAATGGCATAATCGAAAGCCGTTAAGGCTTTTTCATATTGTTTTAAATCAAAATATTGTTTTCCAACCTGGTGCCAGGCTACCTCACAATACGGATTTTTATTAAGGAACCTATTCAGGTATTCAATAGATTCGACTTTTTGTTCTAAAAAGTCGAAACAATACATAATGTTGTACAAAGCAGAATAATCTTCCTCATCTGCTTCCAAACATTTCATAAAACTTTGTTTGGCATTCTCAAAATCTTCCAGGAATAAATATTCCATTCCAAGTAACGAATACACATCGGCTTCGTCCTGGGTTATTTCCAGTGCTAGTCCCAGCATTTTTATCGCGTTGGAATGATCGTCGCGTTTGGAGTAAATATTTGCTTTTTGGATGAAAATTTCCTCATTTGAATTTTCCAGATCGTATAATTCACTTAGAAGTCCATCAGCAAGATCCAGTTTATCTTCAAAAACAAGGATTTCTACCCTGTAAAGTTTCAAATTTATGGAAGTTGGATGTTGTGCCAACCCCAATTTCACTGCTTTTTTAGCCAGTGCCATCTTTCCATTCTCTAAATAATGAGTGATGATATCCTCAAATTCTTCTGAATCAAAAAACAACACATCGTTTGTTTTTAGCATCGATTCAAAACGGGTTAGTGAGAAATTGTTTTCTTCGTTATGACTTAATTGCATACGTTGGGGATTACGAGATTTCTTCGGTATTAAAGTTATAAATGTTAACCTATAAACCTTGTAGCTATTGATATTGTTTTTAACAAAGTAATGAACAGTTTATAAATGCGCTTTTATATCCTTGAGAACTTCAATAATAATGCCACAGCCTTCTTTTACTTCTTCTTCAGAGATTGTAAGTGGGGGAGTGATTCGCACTCCTTTTTTCTCGAAAAGCAGCCAGAATAAGATCAGGCCTTTTTCCTGACATTTCAGGATAATATCTGTGGCTATTTCTTCTGAAGGGGTTATGAGAACAAGCATAAGGCCAATTCCCCTTATTTCCGAAATAAGCGGATGCACCAGTAAATTCCTGATTAATTTTTCCTTCTGAAAGGTCTCTGCCATAAGGTCAGATTCGGTTATTTCCTGAAGTGTTGCCAAAGCTCCGGCAGCGATTACGGCATTTCCTCCAAAAGTGGTTATATGCCCTAACTTTGGATTGTCCATCAAGGTGTCCATAATTTCTTCTGAAGCCGTAAAAGCCCCTATTGGCAAGCCTCCACCCATTCCTTTTCCCATTACCAGAATATCGGGAACGATCCCGAAATGCTCAAACCCGAACAACTTTCCGGTCCGTCCAAAGCCGGGTTGGATTTCATCCAGGATCAGTAAAGCTCCCACGTCCTCGCAGCGTTGCTTCACTTTTTTGAGGTAATTATTCTTCGGAATTATAAACCCCGCACCACCTTGTATTGTTTCCAAAATGACAGCAGCGGTATTATTGGTAATTTGATTCAGATCTTCTTCAGCATTAAAATTTATAAAAGATATGTCGCCTACCAGCGGCCTGAATGGATGTACCCTTTCTTCAATACTCATCAAGCTCAGAGAACCCATGGTATTTCCGTGATAAGCCATCCTTGCCGCTATGATCCCGCTTCTCCCGGTAGCTCTTCGCGCCAGTTTTAAAGCCCCTTCAATTGCCTCGGTGCCGGAATTGGTGAGATATGTTTTGTTTAGGGTTTCAGGAAGATGCGATGCGAGTAATTTTGTGAATGCCACCGCCGGTTCCTGGGCATATTCCCCATATACCATCACGTGTAAATATTTGTCGAGCTGGTCTTTAACCGCTTTTATAACTCTTGGATGGCAATGGCCAAGGCTGCAGGCGGAAACCCCGGCAACAAAATCCAAATATTTTTTTCCTTGTGCAGAAAAAATGTAGGAACCTTTGGCATGTGATATTTCCATAGCCAAGGGATGCGGTGTGGTTTGTGCCTGGTATTTTAAAAAATCTTCTTTCAATTATTTTCTTCTTCTTTATTATTCTTCAGTATTGGTTCTGTCAGATCTTTTTGAACCTCCAAACTGTCTATTTTTTTATCCTTGAGATCTTCGGGTTTTAATCGGGAGTTTTCATTTAAAAGAGGCTGGGTTCCATTGTTTTCCTCAAAGAAAGTACCCTGATCTTCCGGCAAGGGAATCCCTTTTATTTTTACCAACTCAGGCGGGGGTTGTCCTGAAAACAGATCTTCCTTTTTCGAGAGTTGTTCTTCCCCGCGCCAGTTAAAACCATTGAGTTTCCTCGCATTGGGCGGAAATTCCTCTGGAGGAGTCAGGGTGCCATCCACTTGCCTATAATAATAAATATCCTTGATTTCCTTGTTTTCAAATAAGATTTTAATAGAACTGGAAAGGGTTTTATTGATCCCGATCAATTCCGTTTCTTCATTCCGGCTATAATAAATAGTTTCGGTATTTTTGATAATATCCACCTGATATAATTCGTTGTTCATAAAAAGCCCCGTGAGTTCTTTTCCTTTTACCTGGTTAAATCCTTCTATACTATCCTTTTGAATAAGAAATGAATCGTAGAAGACTTTTAAAGAATCCAGCTTCTCTGTTTTTGGGTTGCTGATAAGATGAATTGTATCGCCGGTAATCTGATTGTTCCCCGACCAGATTATTGGATTTCGTTTCAAGTCTACCGTGGTTACTGGGCCCTGGCTGATATTGATCAATTTGGTGAGTCCCGTTTTTTGGTTAACATATACTGAATCACTTTTTCCGCTCATATCATTTTTGTACAAGCGCACATCATAAAATCCCCTGATTATCCGATTATCCGGCTTTCCGGTGATCATTAACGTATCACTGTGGATAAATATGGAATCCTTCTCCTGCAAGCTAGCTGCAACAGCCCTTTTTGTGATAAAAACCGAATCTTTTGCACGGAATACTTCGGCGTAATGACCGGTGATCACACTTTTGTTAAGGGTATCGGTCACCTTTATATTGTTGGTGCCGGAAGCAAAACTTGTATTTCGGTTAAAATACAGACTGTCACCTTCCAGGATCCTGTTTTCGTAATCTATACGGGAATTTTTGACAAAATAACCAACATCCCCTCGGGTGTCGTAAAAGCCGCGTTCGCAATATACCGTGCTGGTTTCACTAACAATCGTGGTAGGGCCATAAAGATATGCATGGCCTGTTTCAGAATAAAAATCGAGCTGTTCTGAATTTATGACATATTCAGGATTGGTTACCACCACCTTGGAAAGAAAGGAATATTTATCATCTTCCATATAATACCTGCCAATTCTACTGGTCAAAACACTTGCAGAATCCCTCACCGTACCGCCGCTCCTGTAATATGCCTGCTGCTTTACCCTGTCAAAAAACAAGGTGTCAGACTGCAGGGAGGATTGTGGATTGGTCATTTTTACACTGCCGCTGGCAAATGCAAATTGAGTAGTGCCATTGTATTCGGCATAGTTGCTTTGCATAGTAACCGTGTCGCCTTGTTGCATCCTCACATTTCCGTAAGCCTTAAAGAAATTGGCCTGGTCGTAGTGAATTGCCTGGTCACACCAGATCTCAATGCCCTCGTGAATAAAGTAAACCTGGTTTTCGACCTTGCTCAAAATAATGGCTCCGGGATAGTTTTTTTCGTCTTTTAAAGTACGGTCACTTGTATAATCAATTTTTTTGACCTCTTGTGCAATTGCATCCGAAAGGTTCAGAAAACAACTGAACAGAATTAATATATATATAAATGATAATTTCAAGAGAATAAATTTGCATCAAAAGTAATCAAATCCAGAAAATGTTGAAGCTTATGGAGGAAAAATATTGAAAATTCATTCAAAAACATTATAAAATTTCCTTGGTTAATTATTTTAAGTTTAAAATGATTAAACAAGGTAAATTGAATAATTTCTGTTTAAACGGTTGTTAAAACTCACTTAAATTTAATATAATTTAATAAATTGTCATTTTTTTTAATAAATAATTAACGCCATCAATAGAATCGAAAGAGAGATTCTCTCGTAAATTTATCTGTAACCTAAAAAAACACTGTTATGAAAAAAATTTTGATGAAGGAAGAGAAGCCTTTGATAACAATCCAAAAAACCGCTAATTCCAGAAGGGAATTCTTAAAAATTGGGGGATTGGTAGTTGCCGGGTCCAGCTTATTGCTTTATTCCTGTAATGATGATGATGATGATAATTCGATAGTTCCCCCCGGGGAGGTTTTTGACCTGGGAAGCGGAGATCTTGGAATTTTAAATTATGCGTATGCGCTGGAACAATTGGAAGCAGCTTTTTATACACAAGTATTGAGCGGCTCATACTGGATAGGGGCAGATGCCAATGAAAAACAGATACTGGAGGACCTTTATAATCATGAAGTAATCCACCGGGAATTTTTTAAAGTTGCCATAACTGCAGCCGCTGCTTCTGCCAATCAGGTTTTGCCAACATTGGAATTCAATTTCAGTTCTGTTAATTTTGGCGATAGGGCTTCTGTTTTGGGAACCGCCAAAGTGTTAGAAGATACCGGAGTTGCTGCATATAATGGTGCAGGGAAATTATTGGCAGACACCAATTATTTGTTGCTTGCCGGGAAAATTGTATCAGTAGAGGCACGGCACGCATCGGCGATTCGGGATCTTATAAACCCAAATTCCGCAGATTTTGCCGGAGATGATATTTTGGTAGATTTGCAAGGTACGGGAAAAGCTTACGATAAGGCCACCCCGCCTGCAACTATTCTGGCCGCAGTTGGCGCAACCGGTTTTGTCACCACCGAGTTTACCGCTAATAATTTACCTACTTCCTAATTAATCACTTAAAAAATAAATCTTATGAATTTTATAAAACTTTTAGAAAATCTCTCTAACGAGGAACTTTTAAATAAAAAAGGATCCAGAAGAGATTCATTATTACAGTTCAGAAATGCCGGGAAAAATATGGCATTGGCCTCAATTCCCTTTGGATTGGCTGCAACAAGTAGTAAATCATCTGCGGCAACAAATTCTATGGCTGCCGCTCTCTTTCAGGCATCTCCTAACGAAGTGCTTAATTTTGCATTGACATTGGAATATCTTGAGAGAAATTTCTATCAAATTGGAATGGATACCACCGGATTGATTCCGGAAGCAGATAGGACAGTCTTTGCCCAGATTCTTAAACATGAGGTTTCTCATGTAGATTTCCTCGCTGCGGCATTGGGAGATGATGCAATTGATGAACCTACCTTTGACTTTACAGGTGGAGATTTAAATCTCGACACCTTCTCAAATTACCAAACCTTTTTAGCTCTTTCACAAGGATTTGAAGATACCGGGGTTCGCGCTTATAAAGGTCAGGCCGGTGCCCTGGCAAACGACAATACTCTATTGGAGTATGCTTTGCAAATTCATTCTGTAGAGGCGAGGCACGCATCACAAGTTAGGAGGATGCGTGGTGAAAAAGGTTGGATTACCAGGTCTGACACAACTATTCCGTCTACTTTTGCCTCAATTTATGGAGGAGATATTCCTGAATCAAATACCACTCAGGGCGGGGTAAACCTTGCAGGGATGTTTGCTGATTTTGGGGGAGATGCAGCTGTTACTGAAGCTTTCGATGAGCCTTTAACAATGGGAGAGGTTAATACTATCGCAAGTATTTTTATAGTTTCATAGCAATAATAAAAGCTCGTAATTGTAAAAAAAAATGCTTTTCAGTAATGAAAAGCATTTTTTAATTGAATTATTTTAATTTATCTATGGATAGTCTGATTTCTATCAGGACCTACTGAAACCACCGAAATAGGCGTTTCCAATTCCTTTTCTAAAAATTCTATATATTCCTTCAGTTCCTTAGGAAATTGTGAAGCATCCTTCAATTTTGTAAGATCCTCTTTCCAACCCTTAAATTCGGTAAAAACAGGAGTGACGTTCTCTGGTTCGATATTGAAAGGTAAATGATGAATTTCTTTCCCGTTGTAATTATAAGCGGTACAAACTTTTATGGTTTTAAATCCGCTGAGCACATCTCCTTTGGTCATAATAAGATGGGTAATTCCGTTGATTTCAATCGCATATTTTAAGGCGATCAAATCCAGCCAACCACATCTTCTTGGTCTTCCGGTTGTTGCACCAACCTCGTTTCCAACCCGACTAATAGTTTGACCATCCTCGTCAAATAATTCGGTAGGAAATGGTCCGCTGCCCACCCGGGTAGTGTAGGCTTTAAAAATTCCAAAAGCATCTCCAATTTTATTTGGTGACACTCCCAGTCCTGTACAGGCACCGGCTGCAGTTGTGGTAGAAGAAGTAACAAAGGGATAGGTTCCAAAGTCTATATCAAGCATAGAGCCTTGTGCACCTTCAGCCAATACTGTTTTTCCTTTTTTTTGTGCAACTTGTATATAGTGTTCGCTGTCAATAAATTTTAAGGTTTTCAACACTTCAATAGCGGCAAAAAACTCATCTTCCAGTTCCGGGAGGTTATATTGAACATCGACATTATAAAATTTGATCATCGCTTCATGCTTATCGGCCAAAGCGCGATATTTATCTTTCCAGCCGTCAAGTTCAAGATCACCAACCCGTATTCCGTTCCTTCCGGTTTTATCCATATAAGTTGGGCCAATTCCTTTTAAAGTCGAGCCAATTTTCGCTTTTCCTTTGGAAGCTTCAGATGCGGCATCCAGCAAGCGGTGAGTGGGAAGAATTAAATGTGCTTTCCTGGAAATAAGTAAATTAGATTTGTAATGCGTAATATACTTATCTAAATTTTCAAGTTCTTTTTTGAAAATCACAGGATCTATTACAACCCCGTTTCCAACCAAATTTATTGTGTCTTTATGAAATATCCCTGATGGGATCGTGTGAAGCACATGTTTTTGTCCGTCAAATTCTAAGGTGTGACCGGCATTTGGTCCGCCTTGAAAGCGTGCAATAATATCATATTTTTCGGTAAAAACATCTACGATTTTACCTTTTCCTTCGTCACCCCATTGTAATCCGAGTAGTAAGTCTACTGCCATAAGTATTAATTAAAAAATTAATTGATTGGTTGTTTTTTTGTGCCGTAAAAGTATAAAGAATGTTTAGAAACATCTATATTAAACACCTCTTCTATTGTTTGTTTTATACTTTGTATCCTGGGATCGCAAAATTCAATAACTTCCCCGGTATCGGTTAAAATTATATGATCGTGTTGTCTGTCGAAATAAGATTTTTCATATTGGGCCTGGTTTTGACCGAACTGGTGTTTTCGTACCAGGGCACATTCCAGTAAAAGCTCGATGGTATTGTATAAAGTGGCCCGGCTAACACGGTATTTTTTATTCTTCATTTTGACATAAAGGGACTCTATATCAAAATGTTCTTCATTATTGTATATTTCCTGAAGAATGGCAAAACGTTCCGGGGTCTTACGATGACCTTTATCCTCTAAAAACTTTGTAAATACGTTTTTGACGATGGCCTGATCATTTTTATTTACAATTTTCTTACTCATAATTTATCTTCCTTGTAAAGATATCGTTTATTCTCGCGTGACCTTGTCTATACCATTAATTTTTTTAAGACGTTCTGTAAGGGAATTTAATATAGAATTATTTTTAACGATAACAGTTATCCTCCCTGTAAACAGTCCTCCGGAACTTTCAAAATTAATGTTACGAATGTTCACCGTCATGCTTTTAGAGATTTGCTGAGTAATTTCGCTTACCAATCCTAAATTATCTATTCCGGTTAACTTGATCACCGCTTTAAAATCCTGCTGCGAGGAGTCAATCCATTTTGCCTGGATAATCCGGTAGGAATAGTTGCTTTGAAGCTGAATTGCGTTTGGACAGTCTTTTTTATGCACTTTAAGGCCTTCGCTTACGGTTACAAATCCAAAAACATTGTCCCCGGGAATAGGATTGCAACAACTCGCCAATTTATAATCCAGGGATTCCTCCTCTTTTCCAAAGACCAATTGGTCATATTTGGAGGTGAATTCTTCCTTGTTGAGATCCTCGGCTATTGAAGGTTTCTTGATCTTGTTTTTGATGTAGCTCACAAAAGCATTGCTCCTGGAGGCGGTAAATTCCTTTAATTTGGTATTGTCAATTTTACCTACTCCTACCCTGTAAAAAAGGTCAAGACTGGTTTTTAATTTGAAATAAATCACCAGTTCATTGATCATTTTCTCGTTGAAACTGAGCTTCTGGGCTTTAAGTTTTCTGGCGAGGACCGCTTTTCCTTCTTCGGCGATTTCTTTCTTTTCTTCTCTTAAAGATGATTTTATTTTTGCCCTGGCCCTGGCAGATGTGGCAAAATCGAGCCAGTTAATATTGGGTTTTGCATTTTTGGAGGTAATGATCTCTATCTGATCCCCATTTTGAAGCTCGTGACTTAAAGGAACTAATTTGTTGTTAACTTTTGCACCCCGTGTATGCAAACCTATTTGGGTATGGATGCTAAAAGCAAAATCCAGCGGAGTTGCTCCCTTTGGCAATGATTTTAGATCTCCCTGGGGCGTAAATACAAAAATTTCCTTGGCATATAAATTTAATTTGAACTGCTCTACAAAATCTACTGCATTGGATTCAGAATTTTCCAGGGCTTCCTGTAACCTGTTAAGCCATTCTTCCATGCCTTTTTCTTCCTTTTCCTCTCCGTGCTTGTATTTATAATGAGCAGCATAGCCTTTTTCTGCCAATTCGTTCATGCGCTCACTCCTTATTTGAACTTCAACCCATCTTCCTTTTGGCCCCATCACGGTAATGTGAAGCGCCTCATAACCGGTAGATTTGGGGGATGAGATCCAATCCCGTAATCTTATGGGATTTGGTCTGAAGTGATCTGTAACTATTGAATAGATTTTCCAGGCCAGGAACTTCTCATTGGCAAGATCACTTTTATAGATAATCCTGACAGCAAACTTGTCGAAAACCTCATCAAAACTGATATTTTGGGCCAGCATTTTCTTTCTGATGGAGAAGATGGATTTGGGACGCCCCTTTATTTTGTAATCCAAATTTTCCTGATCTAAAGAATCCTTGATAACCTTGGTAAAATCATCAATATAGGCATCCTGTTCTTCCTTGCTTTCCCTTATTTTAGTGAGTATATCCGTATAAACATCAGGTTCAGTGTATTTTAATGCCAGGTCCTCCAGTTCGGTTTTTATACTGTAAAGCCCTATTCTATGGGCAAGAGGTGCATATATATATAAAGTTTCTGATGCGATCTTTTCCTGTTTGTCAGGTTGCATAGATTCCATGGTTTGCATATTGTGCAACCTGTCGGCTATTTTAATGATGATTACCCTAATATCATCGTTCAGGGTAAGCAGCATTTTCCTGAAGTTTTCAGCCTGCATGGAAACGTCCTTATCCTTTTTTAAATGCGCGATCTTGGTAAGCCCGTCTACAATAAGTGCCACGGTTTTTCCAAACATCCGCTCAATGTCCTCCAGGGTATAACTGGTGTCTTCCACCACATCGTGAAGCAAGGCGGCCGCAATGGAAGTGGCATCTAATCCTATTTCTGAAGCGACGATCTTGGCAACCGCGATAGGATGAAAAATATAAGCTTCCCCGGATTTTCGGCGTTGGATTTTATGCGCATCAACAGCCGTATCGAAGGCCAGCCTGATCAATTTTTTATCTTCGTCGGAAAGGGACTGATAACTTATGCGCAATAGCTCCTTATATTGCCGGGCAATATCTTTATTTTCTTTATCTATAGCGGCGTCTTTCATGGTCTAAAATTACGATTAAGATTGAAAATAAACAACTACAAGTTTTCTTTCAAATTTTTAAATCGTTGTAAAAGGGTGGGGTGGGAGTAGTTCATAAAAACATAAGCTTTATGAGGGGTTAAATTGCTTAAGCTGGTTTTTGACAACTTTTTTAAACTGGAGATCAAAGCCTCGGCATTAAATGTGTTTTTTGCATAATTATCGGCCTGGTATTCAAACTTTCTGGAAAGATAATTCATGAGCAATCCTGTAATTTCTGAAATTGGGCTGTATAATATTCCAAAAGCGATCAAAGCTATATGAAAACTCGGTTGAGAAACTCCGAGGGCCTGAGAAAGCAGCGGGTTCCCAACGAACAGTGACAACAACCAAAGCGTGAATCCGGTGGTAATAATGGAAGCGGTCAGATTTGCGAAAACATGTTTTTTCTTGTAATGTCCAACTTCATGTGCCAGTACACCTACAATTTCTTCTTCTTCCAGATCCTTTATGAGTGTGTCGTAAAGCGTGATCCTTTTTTCCTTTCCGAAACCCGAAAAATAGGCATTCGCTTTGGTGCTGCGTTTTGAGCCGTCAATTACGAAAATATTGTCCAGTTTAAAACCGACTTTTTGCGCGTAGTTTTCAATTTTGATCCGCAAGGAACCTTCCGGTAGCGGGGTTTGTTTGTTAAAAAGCGGTACGATCAATTTTGCGTAAAACATATTTACGAAAAGCGTAAAAATAATCATCATGATCCAGGCGTACCACCAAAAATCTTGCTCGATGATTTGATAAAACCAAACTATGAGTGCAAGAATTCCTCCCCCAACAACTGCCAGCAGTGCCCAGGATTTCAACTTATCTGTAAAAAAAGTCAGTTTTGTGGTTTTATTGAATCCATATTTTTCTTCGATCACATAAGTGCTGTACCAGGAAAATGGAAGCGTAAGTAGATCGCTCGCAAACATGATGATCCCGAAAAATATCAGGGCGATAAGAATTGGATTATCAGAAAAATCCCTTGCGAGCGAATCTACATAAGCAAACCCGTCAAAAAACAGAAAAGCAAGCATTAACACCAGAGAAAAAGCGGAAGTTATAATGCCGAAGTTATAGTTTTCTTTATTGTAGCGTTGTGATTTTTTATATTCGGTTTCATCATAAACATCCTGTAATTCTGCGGGAACAGGATCGTTAAAATGTTTGGCATTAAGTGCCTCGATTATTTTATCGACCGCAAAATCGATGAGAATAATTGCAATTATGATATAGAATAGGATTTCTGGATTCAATTTTTGTGATTTTTAATGGTTATTTATGACTTCAATATCAATTTGATAAATCTATTATTGGTGCTTGTTAAGAATTTTTAGCCACGAATGCACGAATAATTTTATTTTTTTTGCTGCTTTCGCTGAACAAATTTATCTTCTCTATATTCTATATTCTATATTCTTTTCTCTCCACTTTCCACTTTTTCTCACTTCTAACTTCTAACCTCGTACTTCTAACTTCGCTGTCTTTTTGCTTCAAAAATTAGGATTCCCGCAGCTACTGAGACATTCATTGAATCAATTTCCCCCTGCATAGGGATGATGATGTTTTGGGTGGAATTCTTGAGCCATTCCTCACTTAATCCGGTGTCCTCGGTCCCAACCACAATGGCGCAGGAACTTTTAAAATTCATATCGCTGTAAGTTTTTGAAGCCTGTAAAGCAGCAGCAAAAATCGCGATTTTCCTGTCCTTTAAAAATGTTATTATTTCTGAAGTGCTACCCACCGCGAGTTTGTTTGTGAAAACGCAACCCACGCTGGAACGGATAATATTGGGATTGAACAGATCAGTTTTAGGATTGGCAATTAAAACAGCATCCACATTTGCGGCATCGGCAGTGCGCAACAAGGCACCGATATTTCCCGGTTTTTCGGGAGCTTCGGCAACCAATATCAGCAAATTATCTGAATTTAACTGAAGTTTGTCCAATCCCAGATATTTGGATTTCACAACAGCCAAAAGACCTTCGGTACTGCCTCGATAGGCTATTTTGTTGTAAATTTCAGTAGAAATTTGAGTGACCTCAGGCTGAAATTGATTGTTTTTAAGCAATGCTGAAATTTGTTCTTCTGAAAACAATTCAGCGCAAAAATAAATTTCTGAAATTTTAAATACACCTTTAAGAGCGAGAGAGATCTCCCGAATTCCTTCAACAATAAAAACCCCTTCTTTCTTCCGTGCACGCGATTTTTCCTGAAGTTGGAATAATCTTTTAATCGCCGGATTTTGAGTGCTTGAAATTTGTTTGAACATAATGCAAAAATAGATAGATAAAAATTCTTTTTAACTTTTCCAAAGTTAAAAAACTTTGGAAAAGTTGATGTTCGAAACCCTGCCAGGTTTTTTTTTTACCCTGGCAGGGTTGTGAAAAGACCTAACAGTTCTCAAGGACTTATTAAGGTTTGGTGGTGTTCAACATCAACTTTTGCAGGTTCAAAACTTTTCCAAAGTTAAAAAACTTTGGAAAAGTTAGCGCATGGAAACCTAACAAATTTCAAAAACTGTCAGGTTTAGTTCTAATTAGCCTAAAGTCTAAAATGCATGTTC
>Ga0307486_1000875_pt1 | contig 25283 bp, 26 predicted proteins | sample CBIW02metaG_FD_203663 | JGI IMG/M metagenome (GOLD analysis project Ga0307486, IMG submission 203663) | Sea-ice brine microbial communities from Beaufort Sea near Barrow, Alaska, United States - CBIW 0.2 | ecosystem: Environmental > Aquatic > Marine > Coastal | place: USA: Alaska | collected...
AACGCGACCGCGTCATCAATGAGGTACTCGCGGCCTACAAGTTCAACACCGACCTCTTCGTCGACCTCTCGCGCGCTAAGGCCGCCGCCTAACCTGCCTCAACCTGCGCCCGCAACGCATCGAGCGTTTCAAGAATCGCCACAGACACCTCCAACGGATGCTCGGGAGCCTCTGTTCGCCCATCCGCAATATGCTGCGCTATTGCTGTGGTCTGAAACGCGAGCCCCTCGCGGCCGCGCAATCCGGTGCCATCAGTGAACTCGGTGCGCTCCTCACCGCGCACAAACGCAAACCCGTTCGGCGCATAGAAGGGCGTGCGCACCTCGATCCGGCCACGAGTGCCGCTGATGCGGGCCTCCGTTGGAGTGTCGGCAAACATCGTCGTGTGCAACACAGATTGGGCTCCGCCGGCGTGCCCGAGGATCATCGCCGCCTGCCCATCGACACCAGTGTCGAGCATCCGGCCGGTCGCAACAGCCGAGGTGGGTTCGCCGAGCACAAAGCGGGAGAACCAGACCGGATAGATGCCGATGTCGCGAAGCGCACCGCCGCCCATTGCCGGATCGAAGACGGGTTGATCTCGACGGTCGCCGAAGTCCGCGCCAAAATCTGCAGTGACAATCTTCACCTCACCGAGCTCGCCTTCAGCCAGCAGTCGCGCCACTACGGAGATCTGTGGCAAAAACCTGGTCCACATCGCTTCCATGGCAAACAAGTTGGCCGCGCGGGCTGCCTCAACAATCACGCGGGCATCGGCGGCATCAACGCCCAGCGGCTTCTCAATCAGCACATGCTTGCCCCTTGCGATCGCCAGCAGCGCCAGCGGCCGATGGAACACGTTGGGCGCGGCCACGTACACAATGTCGACCTCGGGGTCGGCGACCAGTTGCTCGTAGCTTCCGTAGCTGCGCTCGATGCCGTTCTTGCGAGCAAACTCTGCCGCACGCTCAGCGGAACGCGACGCGACCGCCACCACTCGCTGGTCGGTGTTCGCGTGCAATGTCGCGACCCAGTCCGTCGCGATCCCTCCGGGCGCGAGCACGCCCCAACGAAGAGTCGGACCGCCACGAAGCGGCACCGCGGTTGACTCAGGCTCGATCATGACAGTTCCATTCCCAGGTAGACCGAGTCGGTGCCTCGAGAGAGTTCCACGAAACCGAGATGACGATAGAACGCAATCGCCCTGTGGTTGTCTTCGCCGACATCCAGGTGGATGCCCGTTACTTCGCGGGCGCGCAACGACTCAAACAACGTTTCCATCATCGCCCTCCCCAGCCCAACGCCCTGCACCCGCGGAAGCAGATCGATGTGGAGGTGCGCGGGGTACTGCTCAACGACCCCGTCTGGTGCGATCGCTGGAGCGTGAAGGAGCGCGATCAGGTCGTCGTCGAGCGTCGATCCTGTTGTTGACGGGTATTGGGCACGCAGTGTCGGCCACCACTCGTGTTCCTGCCACTTTTCAAACTCTCGGGTGTCTGCTGCTCCGAGAACGTAACCCGCGACTCCAGCGTCGTCTGCGAGCACGTAGGCGAACTCCGGTTGGCCAACAAGATAGGGCCCAACGTAGATGTGGCCAACAAGATCTGGGTTGGCATAGAGACCGCTCCCGTCTTCTCCGGCATCCGCCGTAAGTAAACACACGCGGTAGGTGCCGGGAAGATCCTGCAGGCCAGCAGGCCGGATGCTACTCATGAATTCACCATATAGCCCCCGTCAAGTGGTCTACCGAGTCCGTCACTCTATTGTTTCGGAGTGGTCTACACGGATAAAGCTCATGGAGTAGCTTTGTGTTGAAATTAGCCACAGTTTCGTAAATTTCGTTCGGCACTGAACGGAAATTGTGGCGAGAATTGGTCTAGTTCAGCCTTTACGGCGTCCGCCCAAATGGACTCTAATGTGAGAGTGACAGTGATCGAATCGACCCGGCATACCTTGAGAGCCCGCCTTCGCGAACTGGTGGCGTCAACCGATGTGGGCAAAAGCCTGCCAAGCGAACGCGACCTGAGCGCCCAATGGGGCGTCGCCAGGATGACGCTCCGCCGCGCCGTTGACTCGCTTGTCGCCGAGGGACTTGTCGAACGGCGCCACGGCTCCGGAACCTACGTCACCCCGCAACCTTTCGTTCGCTTGCTCGCTCTCACTTCGTTCTCTCAAGACATGCTCGAACGCGGCCTTGAGCCGAGCGCACGACTTCTCGCCTACCGGGTCGCCGCCGCTGACTCTGCCATCGCTTCACAACTGCAGATTTCGCCTGGCGACTCCGTCCTCAGCTTCACGAGGCTGCGCCTCGGCAGTGGCGAGGCGATGGCCGTCGAAACTGTGTGGATTCCACAGGCGCTCGTACCCGGCCTCACGGGGAGCGACCTCAGCGGCTCGCTCTACGAGCTTCTGGGAAATCGCTTTCAGATCACCCCCGGCTCTGCGAACGTTTCCATCGAACCCGTCTTGCCTGATGAGCGCGTGCGCGAACTCCTCACGGTAGCTAAAGATCAGGCGTGCCTGCGCATCCGCATGGTTGACTCAGACTCCCGCGGCAACGTCATCATGATCGCCAACTGCTTTTATCGTGGCGACAAATATCAGCTCACTGCTCAAATATCCGGAGCGGCGTTCACAGCAGAGCAAGTGAGTAGCAGCTGATGCGTGCCGTTCTTGGTGTCGATGGAGGCCAGTCGGGCATCCGCATAAAAGGCTCCGCCCAGCCGGGTACAGTCGAAGTAGATGGTGTCAGCCACCTCGAGGGCGACACGATTCGGTCGGTAGCAAATGCGGTTGCTAACGCGTGGAAGCACGGCCGATTCGAGCCTGTCGAGCGCGTGGTTCTCGGACTCACCACTTCGCCAGCCGATGCCGCATCAGCATCACGCCTTGGCGCACTTGTCGCAGCGACAACCGGGGCGCGAGAAGTGTGGATCGCCGACGACACCGTCACGTCGCACGCAGGGGCCCTCACCGCCGAACCCGGCGTCTCCCTGATTATTGGAACCGGTGTCGGTTGCCTCGCGCTGAAGGCAGATGGCGAATCCCGCACGATTGATGGCCACGGTTACCTCCTCGGCGATTCTGGCGGAGGTTTTTGGATCGGCAGTCGCGGGGTCTCCGCTGTGCTCAAACAGCTGGATGGTCGTGGCGAATCAACAGTTCTTACCGAGCGTGCTGAGAACCAGTTCGCCGGACTCGACAATCTTGCTGCCCGGCTGCACAGCGTGCATCGTCCGGTTAACCGTATTTCGCAGTTTGCCCGCGATGTGCTGACCGCCGCTGTCGAAGGGGATGGCGTGGCAAACGCAATCGTCAACAAAGCGGCACACGAGTTATTTGCGACCGCGCGAGCTGGCATCCAGTGGATCGGGCCGGATGCCCCCCTCGCGCTCGGCGGCAAACTTCTCGGACCAAACACCGTGCTGTTCGAGCGACTCGTTGAGCTTCTCGCCGCTGAAGGGCTGTCGTTCCGGCCCGCAGATGCCTCAGCGCTCGATGGAGCACTGCTGCTGGGTGCTGGCGAGTCCGACAACATCTATCGCGGCCTCATTCATGTGTGGAAAAAGGAGTCAGAAGAGTGAACGCCGCTCTCCAAATTCCCCTCGACCCCCTGTCTCCCGCAGACAGATATCTCACCACTGCGCTCGAGCTGATTCAACGACTGCGCACCGACGAAGCCGCACACATCCTCGCAGCATCCCGGCTCGTAGCCGACGCACTTATCGCCGAGCGAACCGTTCACGTTTTCGGCACCGGTCACTCCCACATGCTCGCCGAGGAACTGTTCTATCGGGCGGGCGGATTGGTGAATGTTAGCCCGCTACTTTTCGAAGGGCTCATGCTGCATGCGAGTGCCCCGCTGAGCACCTCTCTCGAACGCCTTACCGGTTTAGCGGATGCCCTACTCCTTGATCATCCGATCGCCAACGGCGATGTCCTGATCGTGGCCTCAAACTCGGGAAGCAACGCCGTGACGTCAGAACTCGTGCAACGCGTCATGGCAGAAGGCATCTCCGTTATCGCGCTCACGAGCCTCAAGCATGCAACCTCCCCCGCCGCCCGACCGAGCGCTTTGCCCCGCCTCCACGAATTGGCCACGGTCGTTATCGACAATGGCGGCTGTGTTGGCGATGCCGCGGTCGATATCACCGGAATCGACCAACGAGTATCCTCAACCTCCACCGTGATCGGCGCAGCGATTCTCAACGCGGTCATGGCTGAAGCGATTCAGCTTGCCGTGAATGCGGGGGGAGCGCCGCCAGACATTTACGAAAGCAGCAACACCAGCAGCGGCGATGCCACTAACCTGAAATTCACGAGCAAGGGGGGCCCGGTATGACAGGTGCCTCCGAGCGTGCAAAACCGCACCGGTCGCCGTTTGCTGTCCGCGGAGTAATCGAAGGGTTCTACGGGCCGCCCTGGAGTCACGAACAACGTCTCGATCTCATCAATTTTCTTGCCCAGCGGGGAATGAACACTTTCGTGTACTCCCCCAAAGATGACCCACTGGTCCGCCACGAATGGCGCAGCCCCTACGCCGGCACAGACCTCGCGCGCCTGTCAGCACTCATCGAGTGCTGCGCGGTGAACGGCATGAACTTCATGTATTGCCTCTCCCCCGGGCTCACAATCAAATACTCCAGCAACGACGACCTCGAAATGCTGCTCGCTAAGTTTCATTCGGTGCGTGAATTGGGTGTCACTAGTTTCGGATTGCTTCTGGATGACATCCCTGGCCGACTGCAACATCCGGCTGACACAGTTGCATTCACCGATCTCGTTGACGCGCACCAGTCACTCATCGGCAACGTCTTCTCGCAATTCGAGAGTGACACTCACCTGACGGTGTGCCCCACGCAGTACTGGGGCTATGGCAATGAGGATTACATCAGTCGCCTTGGCGGCGGAATTGATCCCAGAATTGACCTGTTCTGGACGGGTCGTGCGATCTGCTCCCCCACCCTCGACCTCTCCGACGCGGCCGTCTTCGCCCGCGCAACAGGCCGTCCGCCGACCTACTGGGACAACTACCCGGTGAACGATGTGGCGATGGGGCACGAACTTCACATCGGCCCATACCAAGGGCGTGACCCGCAGCTCTATCGCTTCTCGACCGGCATCATTGCCAACGGCATGGAACTGTTCGAGTCATCCAAGATCCCGTTTGCGACGATCGCCTCCTATCTGCTCGATCCCGAAGGATACGACCCTGAGTCCAGCTGGACGCAGGCAATCCGAGATGTTGTTGGCCCGGATAACGCCGCGGATTTCACTCTCTTCGCTGACACGGTTCGTTCGTCGTGCCTCTCAGCCGATGACGCGCCCGAGCTGGCGGACGCCCTCGAGCGCTTTACTTTTGAGTTGGAGTACGGCGATCGCGTGGCGGCCGCATCCGAACTGTTCTCGCGAGCACAATCGATGGTGCAGGCCGCCGACCGCTTGCTCAACGGCCCAGTAAGCAACCCGACGCTCATCGCGGAAGTTCGCCCCTGGCTCGAGTCATTCCTGCTTGGATCCCAAGCGCTTGTTGAGGTCGCGACGCTTGCCGCCGCCGACAGCCTAGACACTGAAGGGCCTACAGTTCTTCGCCCGCACCTTGATTCACTCCGCAGTGCACACCGCCGCGTGTTTGGCGATCTGCTCGATATGACTTTGGCGGAGTTGTGCTCCCCTGCACCCTCACGACCCGCACCATCCGTTGATGCATCACCGACAGCAAGGGAATGATCATGACCGTATTGCGAAAGAAGGCCGCCGTAGCTGTTGCAGCGTTGAGCGCGACAGCGTTGATTCTCTCCGGCTGCGCGGCTGGCAACACCGGCTCCGACGATAGCGTGCTGCGCATCGCGATGGGTTCTCCCGGCGAAGCTCAAATTCGCGTCTGGGATGACGTAGCGGCTCAGTTCGAAGACGCCAACCCCGGTGTCACGGTAGAGATGAACTACCAAGACGACGATTTGTACCAGACCATCGGTTTGCCGAACCTGCTGAACGGCCGCAACGCTCCCGACATCTACTTTGAATGGGCTGGTGCCCGCCTTGAGCAGCGCGCCGCTGACGGTTTTGCTGCCGATCTTACTGACGCCGTGACCTCGGGGCCCATTGCCGGCCTTTTCGACGAGGACGTCTTCACCTCGCTGACCGTTGATGGCGCAGTCGTTATGGTTCCTCACGCCGCCGACGTCGCCAACGTGCTTTGGTTCAACGAAGACATATTCGCGGATGCCGACCTCACACCGCCAACAACGTGGGATGAACTCCTCGCGACGTGCGACGCCCTCGACGCTGAAGGCATCATCCCCATCGCATCAGGCAACAAGGACCTTTGGGCGGCAGGCAACTGGCTCGCGCACCTGACCTCGCGCGTCGTTGGTGAGGAGGCCTACAGCGCTGCACTGTCAGGTGAAGCGGACTTCAACACCCCAGAGTGGGTTGAGGCGTTTGGCTATGTTAAAGATCTCGCTGACCACAACTGCGTCAATGAAAGCGCCAACGCAGTTGACGACAACGAGGGTGCTCAACTCTTCTTCCAAGGCAAGGCCGCGATGCACGCAATCGGCTCCTGGCTCGTGAGTTGGGCAATTGACGAAGCTCCTGACCTCAACTTCGATTACGTAAACCTGCCGAGCATGCCAGGCGCTGGCAATCAGGACAGCGTCATCGGTGTCGTTACCGGATACGTCGTCAACGCCAAGAGCAGCAAGCAAGATCTCGCCGCGGAATTTCTTGCGCTGCTCAACAACGACGAGAACGTGCAAGCGTTCATCGGGGCTGAACTGACTCCGATGGCTCTGTCGGCATCCTCCGGCGAGGAAGTTGACTCACGCAGTGCTGGACTGATTGACATGCTCGAAACTGCTCCCGCGATCGTGCTGCCCCCAGACACCGGCTATGACCTCGAGACAGCCAATGCGCTCTACGCAGCACTTGCCGAGGTTCTCGGCGGTCAGACATCACCCGAGGATGCCGTTGCCGGCATCGATCAGAAACTTGGCTAACCTCCTCCCCTTTAGTTAGCTAATTGTGCTGGTCGCCTGCCACCCGAGGGCGGGCGGTCAGCACCCAATTGGTGGGACACTCAACCGATGAAGCCAAACCGCAGGGTCACCCCGTATCTGTTCTTGGTGCCCGCAATGGCGGTGTTCGGCTTCGCAGTGCTCTTTCCCGTGATCATGACCTTCGCGTATAGCTTCACCGAATGGAATGGTTACGGCGCGATGACGTTTGTCGGGGTCGACAACTACGTCAAAGCTGCGGGAGACGCGATCTTTCGAGACTCATTTACCCACGTCCTGATCTACATTGCGGCCACCATTCTGCTCGAGGTCGTCGTCGGTCTTGTGCTGGCCGGACTGGTGAGCGTGAAGCGACGCGGTTCACTGTGGTTTCGGGTAGCCATCTTTACCCCGGTGATGCTTCCGATGGTGGTTGTCGCTGTGCTGTGGGCTTTCGTCTACAACAATGACTTTGGACTGCTCAATGCAGCCCTCCAGAATTTTGGTTTAGAAGATCTCCAGCGGGTGTGGCTCGGCGACCCCTCTACTGCGCTTCTCGCGGTGAGCATCGTGTCGGGATGGGTATATGCCGGTTTCTACATGACTATTTTCTATGCCGCGTTCAATCAGGTACCTTCCGAGGTCATTGAGGCCGCGCGGCTCGATGGTGCTGGGGAGTGGCAGTTGTTCAGGAACATCAAGGTACCAATGATCCGCAATGCGATCACTGTCGCACTGCTGTTGTGCATCACAGGTGGCTTCCAAGGCTTCGACCTGTTCTATGTAATGACCAATGGCGGCCCTTATGGAGCAACTGAGATCCCGACAACCTACCTAGTGAAGTCAGTATTCACTTTCGGGAATGTTGGCTACGGCTCGGCAATGGCTGTCGTACTTACCGCGGTGGTCGTCGGCCTCGGGCTCATCTTTACGAGAGTCAATCGCGAGAAGCCAGAGGGGGCGCGAGTATGAGCACCACAATCCGCGCGAGTGCTGCGCGTCGGGCTGCGCGTCGGTTCCCTGCACCTCAGCGTTCCCCGATAGGCCGCATCCCCGATCTGCTGTTCACTCTTTCGCTGCTCGCAATTGCAGTTGTCTTCTTCTTTCCCATGCTGTGGATGGTGTTTTCGAGTTTCAAGTCGAACTCCGCAATCTTCTCCACTCCCTTCGCTCTGCCCACCGAGGTCGACTTCAGCCGTTGGGCTGAGGCCTGGGAGATCGGCCACATCGGGCAGTACGCCCTCAATAGCGCGATTGTTACCGGGGCGTCGGTGTTCGGCATCCTGTTATTCGGCGCAGCGGCGGCGTTTGCGTTCAGCCGTTACCGCTTCCGCGGGCGTAACCTATTAATGGGGTTACTCGCGCTCGGGTTGCTTTTGCCCCTGCAGTCCTACTTCATCGCGCAGTCCACAATGTTCACGCAACTCGCCATCACGGATACTCGGTGGGCACTCATCATTCCTTACACCGCCATGGGCCTACCGCTTGCGGTCTACCTCCTGAAGGTCTACCTGGATGCACTGCCAGACGAGCTCTTCGAAGCGGCCAGAATCGACGGCGCCGGCGACCTTCGCGTGTTCGGGTCAATCGCATTGCCGCTGCTGAGGCCAGGCCTCGCGACCGTTGCAATCTTTTCTGCACTCTCCAGTTGGAACGAATTCCTTCTTGCGCTGCTCTACATTCAAGATGATGCGCTCAAGACAATTCCGACCGGACTGCTCGCATTCTCGAGCCGGTATGTAACCGATTACGGCCTTCTGTTTTCGGCCCTGTCCATCGTGACTCTGCCGATGATCGTGATCTACATCGTCTTCAATAAGCAGATCGTCGAAGGCATCACGGCGGGAAGCGTGAAATAGCAGCCGCGCCACTCGTCGATCCTCATGCCGCGATCAGGCCTCGATAGCGGGGATCGGCTGTACGCGCGACATGAAGCGAACAACATTGTCGTCGACGATGATGTCGCTCGGGCGCAATGGTCGGCTCAAATAGAGTCCGTCGAGGCTGCTGATCCGGCTGAGCGCAACATAGGTTTGCCCGGGTGCGAACGAGCGCGAACCAAGATCGATGATCGCGCGGTCGTACGTCTTTCCCTGAGACTTGTGAATGGTGACCGCCCACGCCAGCCGCAAAGGGAACTGAGTGAACTCGGCGACAACGTCCTTGCGCAATGCCTTCGTGCGTGCCGAGTAGGAGTACTTGAACTTCTCCCACGCCGCGGGCTTCACCTCGTAGTCGCGTCCATCAATCTCAACCCACACCGTTGACGCAATCTTGGTCACCGTGCCGACACTGCCATTGACCCAGCGTTGCGTTCCGCCCTCTTGAGTGTCGTTACGCAAGAACATCACTTGAGCGCCAACCTTGAGATCTAGAGCATCATCGGCAGGATAAGCGCGTCCACCAAACTCGCCAGAGATTTCCGCCTTAGCGGTGAGCACCTTTCCTGATAGTCGGGCCAATTCGGTCGCATTGATCCTCGTGACCGCGCTGTTCGTCGTAGCGAGAGTGATTATTCCGTCGCTCGGCGCCTGCCGCGCGCCAACCGTATTGAGCCGCTCGGCGATCTCTGCCGTCACACCGTTGTGGCGCACAGCGTTGAGCATAAATTTGAATTCGCCTTCATGCTGGCGGTGGATGCTCGTCAATTCATAAATCGTGAGATCCGTTTCTTCCCACACGAGAGCATCAAAGAACCACATCGAGCGGTAGCGATCCTCGAAGTAGGCGCGCTCATCAGGATCGCCAGGCACCGGTGCGAGCTGGTAGGGATCGCCGAACAATACAACTTGAACCCCACCGAATGGCTCGTTCTTGCGTTGGCGAGCTTGCCGGAGGCTTCGATCGATGGCGTCGAGCAAATCCGAGTTGACCATCGAGACTTCATCGATCACAAGAGTCTCAATGGAGTTGAGGAGTTTGCGCAACTGATCGCTCTGCTCGAGTTCATGGTCGGCGATAACACCGATTGGCAACCGGAACAGGGAGTGAATCGTCTGCCCGCCCACGTTGAGTGCTGCAACCCCGGTTGGCGCACAAATTACGATTTGCTTCGACGTGTTGTGCGAGAGGTGGTTCAGCAGAGTCGACTTGCCCGTGCCTGCTCGCCCCGTAACAAAGAGATTGTCGCGAGTGGTCTCGATCGAAGCAAAGACCGCTGCTTGCTCGGGAGAGAGGGTGATTTCGGACACCCAATTACCCTAATGCTGCCAGCGACCGCTCCCCGCCTGGTTGGCTACTTTCGTGCAATGGCATATCTCTGGCCTCAGCGGATTAGGATGTGTGAATGCGTCGCGAGCTTGTGAACTTGTCTATCGTGCTCGGGCTGATAGTTGCTGCTTTTGTGACCACGGTAATCGTGCTCAATTCGACGCTCTTCAGCTCGGGCGGATTCGTGCGCAGCTATCTCGGCGCCCTCGCACGCCACGACATGTCCTCGGCACTCGAGATCGCCGACATCTATCTACCAGAAGAGCACGGTGCGGCATCGGACGATGGCGCTGGAGCCACGCCCATCGACACGACGGGTGCAGGGTCGATGCTGTTGGCTGGTTCGCACGATCTGTTGCGACCATCGGCACTCAGTACGCTCGAAGACATCGCTGTTGTCGATAGCCAAAAGAACGACGACGGCACCGAGACGGTCACTTTCAATTTCGAGCTCGATGGCCGTTCAGCTCAATCCACGTTTACCGTCCTGCGCTCCGGCACTCGCTTTGGTGTGTTCGCCGACTGGGAATTCGTCACCGCCCCTCTCACCCTCGTGCACCTTACGGTGCTCAACGCTCAAGAGTTCAGCGCAAACGGCACCGATCTTGTTGCCCCGGCGCAGGGAACGCCATCACCGTACGTTGTGCTGACCCCAAGCAGTTTTGACATCACACACACCTCTACCTTCCTGAAGGCAGAGCCCATTGTGGTGTCGGCGACCGAGCCAGGGACCACGGTTCGTGCGCGCCTCGACGTCGTCGCGAACGAGGCGATGATCGCGCAAGTACAGCGAGAAGTGAACGACGACCTCGACGAGTGCGCAACCCAGGTTGTATTGCTCCCCACCGGTTGCCCCTTTGGGCAACCAATGTCCAACCGCATCGTGACGACTCCCGAGTGGAGCATTGCCGCGTATCCACCGGTCACGTTAGCGCCGGGCGCGGAGCCGGGTAGTTGGTTGATGCCCGCTACGGATGCCGCAGCCCACTTGCGCGTCGATGTGCGCTCTATTTTCGATGGCTCAGTGTCGACCTTCGACAAAGACGTGAGCTTCACTGCGAGCTATCTCGTCACGTTCTCGCCTGATGACGAGTTGCTCATTACGGAGCAGTACCCCAACTAGGGGCGAGCAGACTGCGGTTACGTCTCTTGTTCGAACCCAGCACGCACCATGGTGCCCCACTCGCTCGGGCGCCGAAAGGTTGCGCGGTAGACGCCCTGTAGCCGCCACCAGGTGTGCACCACGTGGTAGCCAAGCAACTCGACAAAGGTCGTAGCCAACAGCGTGAGAACATCCCTCAACCGGGAGTAGCGGTGATAAGCGTTCTCTTCGATGAGTACGGAAGCTAGGGACGAAACCAACGAGAGCCCCACCGATACGAAGAACGCGAGCATGAACAGTTCCCAGGTAATGAGCCCGGTGGCCGCTGCTGCGACCGAAATGAATGCGCCAAGGACTCCGAAAATTGGGCCGTAATACTCGAACAGAATGAAGTAGGGGAGTGTTAACATCCCAAGCACTCCATATCGAGGGTTCCCTACCATATTGCGGCGTTTGCGGATCAACTCGCCGAGGCCTTGCGACCAGCGTCGGCGCTGCCCACTCAGAGCCTCAATGGTGTTCGGAACTTCGGTCCAACACACGGGTTCGGCAACAAAAGCGATCCGGTATGGCCGCTTCTCGTCTCGAGCTTTCTTAGTAATCGACACCACAAGGTCCGCATCCTCGGCAAGGGAGTTAATATCGAGCCCGCCGACCTCAAGAACCGCCTCGCGCCGGAATGCACCAAAGGCCCCCGAAATAATCATGAGTCCGTTAATCGATGCCCATCCCGTGCGGCCAACCAGAAATGCGCGAAGGTACTCGACGACTTGGATTCGTTCGATCCACTTTTTCGGCATCTCGACCTTGGTGACAGCTCCTCGCGTCACCGTTACCCCGTTTGCCGGCCGAACTACACCGCCTACGCCAACCACAGCGGGGTCGGCGACGAATGGTGCGGCAACGTGGAGCAGCGCGTCGCGCTCTAGGAGTGAATCGGCGTCAATCATGCAGACGATTTCTTGATCGGCGACACGGAGTCCAACATTTACGGCATCCGCACGCAGTCCAACGCTGTGTTTACGGATGACCGTCAGACCTCCCGCCCGTGAGGCCCAGATGTCGATGATTTCGCCCTCATGATGGGGAACCGGTGCGAGCTCTTTCACCGTAGGCCGGAGGTCAAAGTTGTCGTGCAACTTTTGGAACGTCGTGTCGGTCGAACCATCATCAACCACAATCACGCGGGTGAGGGGATAACGCAGATTCTGCAGGGCATGAACCGCGTCGACTATTCCGGACTCCTCGTTGTGCGCGGGCACAATGATAGAGATCCCCGGCGTCAGCGGGTTAGCGAAGACTTCCGCGAGCGACATCGCACTGGGCCAATTGACCTCACGAGACACTTCGAGGGCACCCCGCGCGAGAACGATCAAGAAGATGCCGTTGTAGAGGCTGTAATAGACGATCAGAATCCACGTGACCCAGAAGGCGACACTTGCCAATACTTCCACGGTTATCCCACAAGAATCTCTTGGATAACAGCTTGCGCAGATAGCTGTTCGAGAGGATTATCCGCTGACATTTTTTCGAGCGCGGGAAGCGATAGCGGCGAACCGAGTCGCTGAATAGCGCGGATGCTCGCGGCCCTGACGTCACCGCTTGGCGACTCAAGCCCAGCCTCGAAAGCACGTCGAGCGTCCACCAGGTTGAGCTGTCCTGCAAGATCGATAGCGAGCGCCCGCACACGATCGTTGCTGCCTGAGATCGTGCCACCAAAGTCCGATATCGACGTTGGTGCCGTACGAAGCACAGCCATAGAAACGATGCGCGCAGGGATTTCTCGTGCTCCCTCAATGCTGTTCAACAGTGCTGGCACCATTGTTGAGGCTCCCGAAAGGCCGGCAATTTGGGCGGCAAGGCTGCGCACCCCGACATTCCTGTCGGACAGCATCCGTTCGATTGCCCGCGGAGCGAGATGCGCCATTGGCGCAAACCGGCTGAGAGCCTGTGCACGGGTCAACGCAAATGGCGAACGCATCTGTTTGAGGCACTCCCGATCGAAGCGCTGGGTCGACAGCCAAGTCGTGAGTGCGCGGCGGTCCTCCCCGCGAACCTGCCCAGCCATTTCTGCGGACAGAGTAATGAGCGCTCGGCGATCACGGCGGCGCAAATCAAACTCGCTCTCGCCGTCGAAAATGTTCAAAATTAGCGGGCGAACTCTAATTCTGCTTGTGGCTTCGCGGCGACTTTGGTCGGTTCGATATATTCGGCCAACCACTATCGACAATACGAGCAGAACACAGACCGCTGCGGTGATGAGCAGCAGCGCAATGGAAAGACCCGGGATCGTCGAAATCATCGGGCGAGCAAGGCCGAAGCGCGAGCTAGGAGTTCGCGCGACGAGAAGGGTTTCACGACGTAGTCGTCGGCCCCTGCGGCCAAGGCGCGCTCGATATCTTGTTCCTGTGCCTTTGCGGTGAGCATCAAGATCCGCGTGTTGGCAAACTTGGCGTCCTCACGAAGCTCAAAGCAGACCTCAAGCCCATTACGTCGAGGCATCATCCAGTCCAGGATTACAAGGTCAGGAACCGACGCATGGGCCGCGCCAAGCCCGGCCTCGCCATCCGCTTCTGTTATTACCTCGTGACCCGCCTGTTTAAGGCGGTGCACCACTAGTGCACGAACGTCCTCATCGTCTTCAACGATCAACACAACTGCCATTATTTCGCCCCCCGAAAGGCTAGGTTGTTGAGCGGTGTATTCCAACCCCCGTACTATTCTCTCATTAGGTGGAGGCTTGGGGGCCGTAGTGACTGCATCAGAATTGTTAACTCCTGGTGGTCGTCGCCGAGTTTTCATTTACTCACCATCCACCCTGCTGCTGCTATTTCTCGTGTTTATTCTGGGTTGGGGATTTGTCGCCTTCGCGCCCCCCGGCTCCCACGTCGCTGCGTGGTGGCCAGCAGCTGGCGTAAGCGTGGTTCTGCTTCTTCGACTTCGCCGATCGCACTGGATCTGGGGTGCGCTTGGCGTTGTGGTCGTTACGACGCTGTCCAACATGGCGGGTGGACGGGAACTAGACACCTCTCTCATGTTCGGCGTTGCTAACGCCGCCGAGGCATGGCTGGTGCCCTTCATCCTCACGAGGTCGGGACGACTACGCCCCGAACTCAATAGCCTGACCACGGCATACCGACTCTGCGTTTCAGTAGTGGCAGGCGCGATCCTGATTGGATTTATCGCCGGCGTTGCGATTCAGTTCTTCGATGGGGGTGCGCTACTGCCGACATGGATCGGGGTAAGCGCCGCGCACGCCACGGCCGTCCTGATTATTGTTCCCTTCGCGCTGGTGCCGCGGGACCATCTCGCGCGAGTCAGTCAGTGGGAGATTGTGATCCAGATAGTCGCTCTCATTGTCACGCTCCTCTACGTGTTCGGGCCCGGCCGTTTTCTCCCCCTCACGTTCTTGCCATTGCCAGTAATCGCGTGGGCGGCGTTCCGATTCCCCACCCGAGTTGTACTCCTCGAGATTGTGGTCCTCGCGCTCGGGATCTCTCTTCTGACGAGCAATGGAGGTGGGCCATTCGACCAAGCCGTTGAACTGGGCGGGAACCCGTCAACGCTTATCCAGATCTTCCTGCTTTCCCTCACTTCCTTCGCCCTGCTCGCGACAGCGTCCCAGAATGAAAATCGTGCAGTCACTACTCGCCTGGCAGACCGCGAGGAGATCCTTCGCGGAGGTTTTGTCGGCTCACGGGTTGGCCTTCTCATTGTCGAACGGTACCGCCAAGGTTTCGTGGTGCTTGAATCGAACGACATAGCCTCGGCGGTCATCGAAGATGAGAGCACTACCATCACCGATCGAGACGGCGAGTCGGTAACGCTCTGGGATGGCCCCCTCGCTACCAAGATTCAAGTTACTGCTCGACAGCGGGTCGACAATTTCAGCTGGCGTACCTATATCGACGGAATGAACTCAGAAGTTGAAGTTCTCATCGCCAAATTGCGCTCGACCGTCGGGACTCGCTACAGCATCCAATTTGTTGACGTCTCGAGCGCCAGGCGCACAGCAGAAGCTCAGCAGTTAGCGCTCGAAAAGGAGCAGGTAGCGACCGGTCGCCTCACCGAATTGAACCGCCAAAAAGAGGAGTTCGTCGCGTCAGCCAGCCACGAACTTCGTACTCCGATTACGAGCATCATCGGCTATGTCGAGCTCCTCGAGGAAGAAGAACTCGACGAATTTCAGCGCTCGTCTGTCGAGACCATCGCACGAAATGCTCGACGATTGGCGGATCTTGTGGAAAGTCTGCTTGAGCTTGGACGTCCCCTCGACCCCAGCACCACGGTGGCGGTCAGCGACGGAACACGAGTCGCCAAAGAAGTTATACAGAATCTTGAGCCACTCGCGGAGCGCGAAGATGTCTCCCTGACGATTGAGCTCGGTGCGCCTCTCTCCGTTGCCGTGCCGGCAATCGATCTCGACCGGATTCTCACGAACCTCGTGAATAACGCGATCAAATTCACCCCACGTGGTGGGAGTGTTCGGCTGACGTTAGAGGAAACCGACACATCAGCGATACTCACGATCTCCGACACCGGCGTCGGAATGACTGAGGAAGTGCTGGAGCACATTTTTGAACGGTTCTATCGTGCTCCTGACGCGGAGACTCGAGGAATCACAGGCACCGGGCTGGGATTGCCCCTCGTCCACGGGCTCGTCATGAAGCATCACGGAACTGTCGATGTTGAGTCGACACCCGGAACTGGATCCGTCTTCACTGTCACGCTACCGCTCAGTAATGTCCCAATTCTGGCGGCGCAGTAATAGCACCTCGAAAACGAGTGAGCCGGGTTAGGGGCGCTTCGCGAGCATCTCGTTGTACGCCTCAAGTTCGGCATCGCCGTCCCGGTCTGCCTTTCGGTCGTAGCGCACGGACGCTCGACGGTCGCTGCGCGACCACATAACCGCGACCGCAATCGCGAGCGAGATGGTGGGGAGCTCACCGACACTCCACGCGATGCCGCCGCCGATGCGCTGGTCTTGCAGCGCGGTGATGCCTGTATCCCACCCCATTGCGCCATACCAGTCGGCCAGCAACAGCCCAGTGCCCGTCATCAACCCAAGACCGAAGAATGCGTGGAACGCCATCGTGGCAAGAAGCAGTAACAAACGAATCGGGAACGCGGGTCGATTCGGCGATGGGTCGATGCCAATGAGCGATTGCACAAAGAGGTAGCCGGAACCGAGGAAATGGATGATCATCCATTCGTGGCCAACATGATCGGTCGTCGCCCAGCGGAAGAGCGGCGTGTAGTAGAAGATCCACAGCGAGAACACGAAAATGGCGGCCGCGACAATCGGATGCCCGATGATCGCCATGTATCGCGAGTGCACAACCAGCAGAATCCACTCGCGCGCGCCGCGGCTGCCATCGGTGCGTTTTGCGATGGCTCGCATCGCAAGCGTGATCGGGGCTCCGGGAACGAGCAGCACCGGAATCATCATTCCGAGAGTCATATGCCCGAGCATGTGCATCGAGAATAGGTAGCCCTCATAAACGTTCACGCCACCGTTGGTGATGTAGAACAGGAGCATCATCCCGAGGATCCAGAAGACGGTGCGGTAGATCGGCCAACGGTCACCGCGCTTGTGGAGCCGCCAGACGCCGGCGAGGTAGAAGAACACGGCGAAGGCACAGATCAGGACCCAGATCAGGTCGAAGCTCCACAGCGTGAACAGGTTGCTTGCGCTCACTGGAGGCGGCAGGGGAGAACCGGTGAGGTACGCGGCGGGGGACGAATCGGGCAACTCGGATGCCACTACTTCGGGCACTGGGGTGGGGGTCGCCGCGAGAGCTACGGCTGCTCCGGATGCCAGGCCCATAAACGCGAGCTCCGCCGAGACGATCCACCAGAACCATCCGCGACTCTTGGTCTGGCTCGACTCAAGCCGGCGAATCGCATAGTTGCGGTAAATGGCACCGAACAGTCCGAGCATGATGAGGGCGAAAACTTTCACGACAATGAGGATGCCGTAGGGGCTCAGCAGGTTGTTGAGGTTCTCCACGCGAATTTCCGCACTCACATACCCCGAAACGGCCACGACAATGAAGCTGATGAGGGCGACCGTCGAGTAGCGGCGCATCACAAGAGTCAGACGATCTTTGGTGAGTTGTGGCTTCGTAATGGCGATGGCGAGCAGGCCACCAAGCCAGAGGGCTGCAAAAAGAAGGTGCAGGAAGATCGCACTCGTTGCCGCATCGTGGTCTTCAGTGCCACCGCTGTGGCCTTGGAGCGCCATGGGGATAAGACCCGCGACCGAAAGCACCAGCACGAGAACGAGTCCCGATTGGTTGCGCACCGCAAAACACAAAACTGTCACCACGGCCGCTATGAGCACGGTGGCGAGCCAGGCTTGGCCCAGTTCGGTTGTGGTCAGAAAACTCGCGAGAACGTCACCAAAGGCGCTCGAGAAGTCGATCGGTTGGTTCCGCACCGCCAAAAACGTGAAGAATCCGGTGAAAGCGGATGCCACCGCCCACAGAGCGGCTCCCGCCGCGGCGAGGTCAAGGGTGACGGAGAACTCGTCGCGTTTGGGCGACATCGCGAAAATCGCGATCAGGAGCGCGCCGATCGCGGTGGCAATTCCCAGATTCACGAAAAGTTTTGCAATCGGAAGGCCCCAGCGAACCACAGCACCTGGGTCGAGCAAGATTGGCGCTTCGGCCCCGCCGCCGACCTGAAGTCCAACCACTGCCGCAAAAAAAGCGACGACGAGCAGCAGGGCGGGTCCGGCTATCCGGCTGATTCGAAGCACCTCCCCAGAGTAGCCGCCGCCACGCCAGAGAACGCCCAGACAGAGGGAGAAGGCCGTACATCGGCGCGACGCGCCCGTTAACGACAACAGGGCCGCATTCCGAAGAATGCCGCCCTGTTGTGAAGCCTTGTAAAGAGGCTGTGGTGCTTAGCCCTTGGCTGCTGCCTTGAGCTTGCTGCCTGCGCTGAGCTTTACGCCGTTGCTGGCCTTAATCTGGATTGCTTCGCCGGTCTGCGGGTTACGGCCGGTACGAGCCTCGCGGAATGTCTGCTCTGCAGCCATCCAACCTGGGATCGAAACCTTAACCCCGTTGCCGACCGATTCGGACAGCACTGCGAAGAAAGCGTCTACGACGCCGGATACGGCAGCCTGGCTCTGGCCAGACTGTGCGGCAACCGCCGCTACGAATTCAGTACGGTTTAGCGACTTGTCAGCCATAGTGGTCCTCCTCGGGACGTTGTGCAGTTAGATGTTTCCGAACGTTAGAAAACGTCGGAACCGCTTGGAATCTACCAGCTTGACTTGGTAATTCCGGGCAACTCGCCCCGGTGAGCCATTTCACGGAAGCGAACTCGCGATACACCGAACTGCTTCAGGTATCCACGGGGACGTCCATCAATGGCGTCGCGACCGCGTACGCGGATCGGCGAAGCATCGCGCGGAAGCTTCTGAAGTCCGAGGCGTGCAGCCTCGCGCGACTCGTCAGTTCCGTTGGGATCGACGAGTGCCTTCTTCAGTTCGAGACGACGTTCTGCGTAGCGCGCAACGATGACCTTGCGCTGTTCGTTCTTTGCAATCTTGCTCTTCTTAGCCATATTTAGCGCTCCTCGCGGAATTCAACGTGCTTGCGAACCACTGGGTCGTACTTCTTCAGTACGAGGCGGTCGGGGTTGTTGCGACGGTTCTTGCGCGTCACATAGGTGTAGCCCGTTCCAGCAGTTGAACGAAGCTTGATGATCGGACGTACGTCCTGTGCCTTAGCCATTAGATTTTCTCCCCACGTGCAAGGAGGTCCTTGACAACGGATTCGATGCCGCGAGCGTCAATTACCTTGATGCCCTTTGCGGACAACTGAAGGGTTACCTTGCGGCGAAGCGACGGCACAAAGTACGTCTTCTTCTGGATATTCGGGTCGAAACGACGCTTCGTGCGACGGTGCGAGTGCGAGATAGCGTGTCCGAAGCCGGGAATGGCGCCGGTCACTTGGCAGGTTGCTGCCATGGTCATACTCCTGTTCTAGTTACCGTAAGGACTAAGCCTTACCCAAGATCACTTGTCGGCACACGCCAACCTCCCCGTACAGAACTGAATTCAACACAAACTTCAATTCAACACAGAGTGGATGATGAGTGCGAGAGTGGAAGAAACCACTCGATCAACGGTATATGTTACGTGCTAGAGCACGCCGGGCACAAGCCGAAGACATCCACGATGTGGTGCGGCTGGGTAAAACCATGCTCGGAGGCAACGTTTTTTGCCCACTGCTCGACGGCATCCGCCTTAATCTCGACTGTTGTGCCGCACTCACGGCAAATCAAGTGATGGTGGTGCGAATCTGGCGTGCAGGCGCGAAACAGGCTCTCCCCGTCTTGCTGCAAGGAGTCGGCGTCGCCAGCTCCGGCAAGGTCCGCAAGCGCCCGGTACACGGTCGCAAGCCCAATCGAGCTTCCCGCGCCTCGAAGTGCGCCATGCAGCGATTGAGCGCTCACAAAGCCCTCTGACTCAGTCAGAGCATCCCGCACCGCGTCTCTCTGCCAGGTATTGCGCTTCACAGTCATATTCTAACTTTCGCTCGCAGTGCCGGCGCCCACCGTTGCAACCCTGAATGGCTTACTCACCGTGCGACTACGACCACGTCGCGCGCCAACAACTCGGCACACGAGGTAGATCACGAACGATACCGTCGTGATGTATGGGCTAATCGGCAACGATCCACCGATGGCGAGCAAAACGCCGCCGGTTGCGGAGACGAAACCGAAAATCATGCTCAGCACGGGAACCAGCCGCGGCGACGATGACACGCGCATCGCGGCCGCAGCCGGAGTCACCAGGAGCGCCATAACAAGCAAGGCGCCGATGATCTGCACCGCAACGGCAACCATCAGTCCGAGGAGGACCATGAAACCAAGCGAGAGCGCCCGCGAAGGAACGCCTCGCGCCGCAGCAACCTCGGGATCGAGGCTGTCGAAGGTGAGGGGACGCCACACCACAAAAAGCGCCACCAACACGACACTGCTGATCCCAATGAGCACCCCAAGCTGTGGACCATCGACCGAAATAATTTGGCCAGTGAGTAGCCCGAACTTGTTTCCACTTCGTCCGGGATAGAGCGCCAGAAACAGGATGCCGAGACCCATCCCGAACGGCATGAGCACGCCAATAATCGAATTTCGGTCGCGAGCCCTCGCCCCGAGCATCCCGATCAGAATCGCGGCAATCAGTGAGCCAGCGATTGACCCAGCAACAACGTTGACCCCCAACAGCAGTGCGGCGGCGGCACCGGCGAAGGAGAGCTCGCTGATGCCGTGCACCGCGAAGGCCATGTCGCGCTGCATGACAAAGACGCCGATGAGGCCACCAGCAATGCCGAGGACGGCGGCGGCGATGAGCGAGAAACGCACGAGAGCGAGCAGTTCGCCGTAGTCACTGAAGCCTGCAATCTGGCTCCAAAATTCGTCAAAGGTCATGCGAGCTCCTCATCATGGTGATGATCACCCTGAGGGATGCCGGCAACAAGGACTCGTCCTCCCGTGCGGACAACCTCAACCGGCGTTCCGTAGAGCTCAGAAAGCACCTCGCTGCGCAACACCTCCTCTGGCGTGCCGACCGCGAACTTTCCGCCAGCCAAATAGAGGATGCGATCAACCATTCCGAGAATCGGATTCACGTCGTGCGTCACAAAAACCACTGCGGTGTTGTGCTCGCGTCGACGTGCATCGATCAGTTCGGAAACTCCCCGCTGATGCTGCAGGTCAAGACTCAAGAGAGGTTCGTCGCATAACAACAGCACGGGGTCATCAGCCAGCGACTGGGCCACCCGCAAGCGCTGCTGCTCGCCACCCGACAGCGAACCGATGGGCTGGCTCGCATACTCCGTTGCCCCCACCGATGCGATCAGTTCATCAACTTTCGCCCGCACACCGCGGGGGAGCGTTGGCACCCCGAAACGGTGTCCGTTCACTCCGAGCGTCACAAGATCGCGACCGCGCAACGGCGTGCCAGGAGTCGCCAACTTTTGCTGCGGAATGTAACCAATACAACGATCACCGCGACGAGCCAGGTGCCCCGCGACTGAAATCGTGCCGGAATCAAGCTTTTGCTGACCCAAGATCGCCTTCAGCAGGCTCGATTTGCCTGAACCATTCGACCCAAGAACCGCCAAAAACTCACCGGGGGCAACATCAAGGTTGAGTCCAGACCATAGCGTGCGGGCACCAAAGCCAAGCGCGGCGTCATGAATGCTCATGACCGGCGCAGTGTCCGGACGGCTCGTCACTCGGTCACCCGCATCATTCGGCAAGAGCTGCCGCGACTGCATCGAGGTTTGACGACATCCATTCGACATAGTTTGAGCCCTCGGGCAAAGTCTCGGTAAAGGACACCACGGGAACTCCTGCGTCGATGGCTGTCAAGCGCACACGTTCGGTCTCGGGGCTTGCCGTTTGCTCGTTGTACGCCAGCATCGCTACCTGACCCGACTCAAAGAGTTCGAGCACATCCCTGAGCGCGGTCGGCGACACATCGGTGCCCTCTTCTACGGCCTCGGTGAACGCAGCCGGGGTGTCATTCGTCAGGCCGACTGCCTCGAGCAGGTAGACGGCGACAACCTCGCTAACGGCAGCACCGCGGCCGTCAGCGGATTCGGCGATCTGGTCTGCCTGAGCCTCAAGGTCCTCGAGCTCGGCGACGAAGGCGGCTAGGTTCGATTCGAATTCGTCGCTCAAGGCCGGGTCGAGCGTGCTCAGTTCGTCAGTGATCTGCTCGGCGATGTTACCGACCGCCGGGAAGCTGTACCAGACGTGCTCGTTGAAGCTCTGATCGTCGTCACGGAGGTCTGACGAATCAACCGCATTCACGAGAACAGCGCCGTCACCGGCTGATTCGTAAAGTACCTCCGCGAACGGGTCGTACCCTCCGCCGTTGAGCACCATCATGTCCGCGTGGGTTACGGCAAGCTGATCGCGGGCCGTTGCTTCATAGCTGTGGGGGTCCTGAGCGGCGTTGTCGATAATTGTGGTGACCGATACGGCATCTCCGCCAAGAGTCGCGACGAGGTTACCGTACACGCTCGTCGAGGCGACGACGTTGATCTTTCCATCGTCAGGCTCGACGCTGGGTGCCGAGCACCCGGCGAGGGCAAGTGCGCCGGCCGCGAGCACAGCACTCGCCGTGAGCACGCGCGATCGGGGATTAGTAAAGCGAGACATCTAAGTGTCCTTCTAAGGCCGAAGCCAGTTGCGGTAATGAGATTCGTTATCAATAGACTACATTATTGCCGACCCCTCGCGAGTCAGCACAAGGAACACGCCCTTGGAATACCCTGACTAGTGAGTTTTCCGTCGCAGAAAGGCAGTCATGACAACCAACCGCACGAATTGGGCTGGCAACCTGACCTACAGTGCGGAGGCGATCGTGCAACCAGCGAACGTCGACGAGCTACAGGGGCTCGTCGCCCAACTGCCACGCGTCCGCGCGCTTGGCACTCGGCATTCGTTCACGGACATCGCCGATACCCCAGGCACCCTGATATCGCTCGCCAACATGCCCCCGAATATCCACATCGACGCAACAACAATGACTGCCAGCGTCACGGGAGGAACCAGTTACGGGCTGCTCATTAGCGAACTGCAGTCGAGTGGATTCGCCCTGCACAACACCGGCTCCCTGCCACACATTTCGGTTGCGGGCGCCACAGCCACCGCCACCCACGGATCCGGCGACGGCAACGGCATCCTCTCCACCGCCATCTCCGCCGTGGACCTCGTGACAGCAGATGGGTCGCTTGTCACCGTCGACCGTTCCAGCGAGCACCTCCCCGCCCTTGCCGTCGGGCTCGGTGCTTTCGGTGTCATTGCCCGCGTCACCCTCGATATTGAGCAGACCTACCGTGTGCGCCAAGACGTCTACCGCTTCGCACCCTGGGAGACCGTGCTCGAACAGCTGGACGAAATTATGGCCAGCGCCTACAGCGTCAGCCTTCTCGCTGACTTTGGGAGCCCCACGGTCGCGCAAATCTGGCTAAAGACCCGGCTGGGCATCGGTGATGATCCTGAAGTGGCACCCACCCTGTTCGGTGGTATTTGGTACGACGACTCGGAGGAACTCGCACCGCAGAATGTCAACCAACGTGCCAGCATCCCCGGGCCCTGGTCCGATCGGATGCCCCACTTTCGCCTCGACGGCGAACCCTCGAACGGTGGCGACGAGCTGCAGAGCGAGTACTACGTCAGCCGCGAACACGGCGTGCAGGCGTTGGAGGCGCTGCGGAGCTTGGGCGCTCAAATCTCCCCCCACCTACTGATCTCCGAGATCCGCACCGCTGCCGCCGATTCCCTCTGGATGAGTCCCGCCTACGAACAAGACGTGCTCTGCATAGGCTTCACCTGGGCCAAGCATCCGGCGGAAGTCGCGGCGCTACTGCCCATAGTCGAAGCGGCCCTCGCACCGTTCGCCCCCCGGCAGCATTGGGGCAAGCTCTTTAGTTTCGGCCGGGACATCATTGCCGAACGGTTTCCGCGCGTCACCGACTTCACCGAATTGCGCGATCAGTACGATCCGCAGCGCAAATTCTGGAACCCGTTCCTCGAACGGACTCTCGGGGCACCGTAATGGCGCACCGGTGAGACGAGATTCCAGAGTGCTGCAGCCTGTCAGTCCTGTTCCGCCGGTTCGGCCTCTTCTGATTCTTCAACCATGTCCTCAGGCACATCACCCGACTCGTTCCACGTCCTGATAATCGACCAGCCAACCGCCGCAATCGGAACCGACAGCACTGCGCCAACAATTCCGCCGAGAATTGTTCCTGCGGTTAACGCCACCAGAATCACGAGAGGGTGGATGCTCAACGACTGCGCCATCACTACGGGCTGTAGCAGGTTGCCCTCCAACTGGTTCACGAGCACCACAATGCCCAGAACGATGAGGGCAACAACCCAACCGTTTGTCACGAGAGCAATCAGGGCGGCCAAAATGCCCGCGACAGTCGCTCCGACGAGCGGGATGAAGGCACCAAGGAAGACGATCACGGCCAGGGGGAGTGCAAGCGGTACCTGCAGAATCAGCAGCCCCGCTCCAATTCCGACAGCATCAACGGCGGCAATAATTGCCGTTCCACGCACGTAGCCGCCGAGAGTGCGCACGGCAGTCCGCCCGATGCGGTGGCCACGCTCACGGCGAACACCGTGCATCGGGCTCAAAAAGAACTCCCAGATGTTGTCGCCATCCTTAAGGAAGAAGAACAGAATTACAACGCCAAGCAGCAGTCCCGTAACGACCTGCGCCGCTGCGGAAACCCCCTGAATCGCACCGAGTCCGAACGACGCGCTCGTGAAGAACTCAACGATTGCATCCCACGCTCCATCCAGAGCATCTTGATCAATCGGGAATGGCCCATCGAGAGCAAAATCCTTGAGTTGATCAAAGCCGTCGGTCGCTGACGTTGCGAGTTCCGACCACTGATCGCGAACGGCAAACACGATCGCCGTAACGAGGCCCCCGAGCACGAGAATGCCTCCAAGCAAAGTGATCCAGGTAGAGAGCATCCGGCCAACCCCGCGCCTCCTCATCCACACCACCAGCGGGCTTGCGGCTGCGGCAAGGATCAACGCAATGAGGACAGGAATCACGACGAGTTTGAGCTGAGTCAGTGCAAAAACCGTCACCCCTGCGAGCGTGAGCAGCAGCAACACCTGCAGAGCTCGAGTTGACCAGGTGCCGAGTCTGTCTGTCCAGATCGCACGCAGGCCGCTGCGCTCGGAATCGGAGGCTCGTTCGGATACAGAAGAATTCTTCGACTCACTCATCTGGCCACAGTAGCGCCCGCGCCACCACCCACAGGCGCGAAACACGAGTCGTTCGACGAACTAATCGAGCAGCAGTGCAGGCTCTTCGAGAACGCTCGCAATGTCAGCCACAAAACGGCTCGCGACATCCCCATCCACAATGCGGTGGTCGAAACTTGCCCCCACGGTCGTCACGTATCGCGCACGCACTTCGCCATCCACAACCCACGGCT